>Ga0209614_1000242_pt1 | contig 50717 bp, 43 predicted proteins | sample BlaSprsedimmetaG_FD_185484 | JGI IMG/M metagenome (GOLD analysis project Ga0209614, IMG submission 185484) | Hot spring sediment bacterial and archeal communities from California, USA to study Microbial Dark Matter (Phase II) - Blank Spring... ...
GCAAAATTACCTGTATTGGTTTATCGCTATGAGCGATCAAATCAAAGAAAGCGAGAAGGTTAAATTATGGTTCTGGCTGTCATTAAGTGTTGTAAATGCACTTGCTGAATTGAAAAAATTAAAAATGGGCACACCATATATTAGTACATAGCCAGACAACTACGTAGATATCTACGTAGTTGTCTACGTAGATGTGTTTTGTTCACCAGCATCCGGCCTTTCATTTCCCTGAGTACAGGTTTTCACTCGAACCAAAATGACGAAACCGCGAAACCAATAAACTCCCTTCCATCCCTACTTCACCAGGCGCGAAATCGCCTTAAAGGCGTCGGTTCCTGATACCCGGGCCAGTTCAAAAAGGATGGATTCGGTTGTGGTGAGCAGCACTTTTTCCTGTATCATGCGCCGGAGGGCAATGTCCCGGTCCCCTTCCTTTCTCGAGCCCACACAATCGGTAACCACCACCGGCTGGTATCCGTTGGCCAGCAGGTCGAGGGCGGTTTGCAGCACGCATACATGGGCTTCGATGCCGGCAATCATCACAAACCGTTTTGACATCAGGTTCAGCTTTTCTGCAAAACGGGGCTCGTCGCAGCAGCTGAAGGCGGTTTTTTCGATGAATTCGTCTGTTTCCAGCCATTTTTTTACCGGTTCAACGGTACCGCCCAGCCCTTTCGGATACTGTTCGGTTACGGTGAGGGGTACCTTCAGGATCTGCAATCCACGGATCAGCAAAATCGTATTCCGCTCAAGGACTTCATGGTTGTGTATGTGGGGCAGCAACCGTTCCTGGATATCGACGATCAGCCCCAGGCTGTGTTCCCGGGTTATTCTCATGGCAGGTAATTTTTTTCAGGTTTGGGTTCGGGGTGTGGCATTTCTCGACTTGTGGCCCAGATACCCTCCGTGGTGGCGCTTAGCGTATTCGGCGGCCGTAAACCCGATCTTTTCCATCATCATGACTACCAGGACGTCGCCTATAACGGTCATTACGGTGGTGGAAGTGGTGGGGGTCAGGCCCAGGGGGCAGACCTCGGGTGGGTTGCCTGTGAACAGCGTGATGTCGGCTTCCGAAGGGAGGGTGCTGTTGGGATTTCCTGTGATCACAATGAGGGGGAGCCCCGAAAAAAGCCGTCGGGACAGGCTTACCAGTTCGATAATCTCGCGGGTTTTTCCCGAGTTGGAGATGAGCAGGAGCACATCGTTGGGCTGGATCACTCCCAGATCGCCGTGCTGGGCATCGCTGGGATGCAAGAAAACGGCCGGAGTGCCGGTAGAGCTGAAGGTAGTGGCCATGTTCTGGGCTATCTGCCCTGCCTTGCCCATTCCGCTGGCCACCAGCTTTCCGCCCTGGCGGTGAACTTTCTCGTAGATCAGATCGACCGCTTTCACAAAGTCGCCGTTCACGGGAATGTTGCTGATGGCAGCAGCTTCCTGATCCAGTATGCGGCGTATTTTTTCGGTATGGTTGTTCAACGGGTCCATTTATCAAAGATTGTCTGACCCAAATGTATCAAATTTTCGGGAGTTGGCGGAAAATGTGGGAGGGAATGTGAGGGGGGTGTTATGCGGTAGTCATACGGTGGTCATGTGGTGGTCATACGGTGGTCGTGCGTTGGTTATACGGTGGTTATACGGTGGTCATATGATGGTTCTGCAGTGGGGATGGCCTATTTGGGTATGTTCGGGGTATGTTCAAAAAAGTGTGTCATTTCCTTTCATTATCCCTCCCGCATGACCATGGCTTATTTTTCTTCCATAAGCTTCTCCACCAAAGCTTCCAGCATGCTGATCCTTTCCGCCTGGGCTTCGATCTGTGCCTGCTGTTCCTTGACGGCTTCCACCAGCAGGGCGGGCAGCTTGTTATAATTCACTGCCTTGTACCCGTCGGCTCCGGTTTCCACCAGTTCAGGCACCACCTGTTCCACATCCTGGGCAATCAGTCCGATGTGTTTTCCTTCGCTGAAATGTTTACCGGGAAAGCCTTCCCGGTTCCATTCATACCTTACCCCCTGCAGGAGGGAAACCTGTTCCAGGGCATGGTCCAGCGATTCCACGGAGGTTTTGAAACGGATATCCGATCCGGTGATCAATTCTTCGCTGATTCTGAGATTTCCGTTAATATCCATGGCAATCCCCTCCACGGGTTCTTTCAGAACGCCCACGAAGGCATTGAAGCGCAGCAAGTCCATGTTAAAATCACCCCATACAAGGGTTTTTGTCGGATCGGATTCGGAGTTGTCAATGTATAGTTTATTGGAACCTGTTTCTCCCCTTCCGGCTTCGGGGCCCAGGAAAATATTTCCCGATCCGTTATTGGACAGGCCGGCATGTTGCCCGATAAAAATGTTGTTGCTCCCTTCCTTCACGGAATAACCGGCCTGGTAACCGATCAGTATGTTGTTCAAGCCAACTTCAAGATTCCGGCCGCTTTGATGACCAATCAGATAATTGTCGCGCGTAAGCTGCATCAGGGGTTCGGCGTTTGTCTTGGCAGGAGTAAAACCACCCACGGCGAAACCTCCCTTGCTGGCTTTTCCCTGGGGGTTTTCCACGTAAATACGCACACTGTCGGGTGTGATCCGAAGGAACTCATTGGTTTCTCCCTTGGCCGGGTTGAACCCACCCACGGCGAAACCTCCCTTGGTGCCTTTGACCCAGTCGTCCTGCACCCAGATCCGCACCCCTTCATTGTATACAGAGAAAACCGGCTGGCCGTCATTCCGTTTAACCTCAAAAAGGGGATCATCGTCCTGTGCCCCGGGGTTTCCCAGCACTTCCAGCTTGCCGGCAGGGGTTTCCGTACCGATCCCCACACTGAGCGGAGTGGAAACGTTTTCTCCCTGGGCCGACCATATCTCAGACAGGGGTGTGTTTCCTGCCTCCCTGGCGTACAGGGCATAGGGCACTGACACCAGCTCGGTGGTTCCCAGTTCGGTAAAGCCGCTGCCGGTGTTTACCTGTACCTGAAGAAAATGCGGGGCCGTTCCCCATTCAATATGTGCGAATTCAGCCAGGGAGCCTCCTGTGCGTTTTTCAGTCTGCCCTATCTGCACACTCACCAGGCCCTGGGGACCGGTAAGCAGGTTATGGTCTTCCTGCCACAGCAGCAGCCCCCCGGGGGTTTCGCTGTGAATGCCGAGACGCAGGGTGACCTCTGTTTCGGCCAGGGGGTTGCCCGCGGCATCCCTCACTACTGCCTGGTACCCCAGCAGGTGGGGTGCCTGGGCGAAAAGAGGGTATGATAACAGGAATAACCCGGTGATGATCACGGATAGTATCCGGGGTTTTCCGGATGATTTCGGCGAATGATTCAATCCTGTTTTCATGATGCAGATTTTTAGATGATTTGAAAACTAAATTTACGCCATCGTTCAGTGAAAGTCAAATGATTGATGCCTGAGCCGTGTCTCTTTAACGAAAAGAAAAGAAAAAACGGCACCGTAAGATGCCGTTCTTCAGAATATCTCAAGTTTATTATTGTTTCAGCAGTTCAACCTCCAGTTTGAGCTCTTCGATTTGTTTCTGTTGTTCCTTGATGGCTTCGATTAGCACGGCTGTAAGTTTTGAATAGTCGACGGATTTGAAACCATCCGGACCCTCGTGTACCAGTTCGGGAAATACTTTTTCAACATCCTGGGCAATGACCCCAATCTGTTTTCCTTCGGGCATACCCATGGTTTCCTGATATTCAGGTTTCCATTCATAATATACTCCATTCACCTGGTTTAATTTATCCAGGGCATTTTCAAACTGACGGATATTGGTTTTCAGGTGAACATCTGAACCGGACCATGTTCCGGAAGAACACCAGGTGGGGCCGTAAACGACAAGTCCATATGTATCATCATCGTCCATGCCTATGGTTAGGCCAAAATATTGATTAATTCCATAATTAATTGAAGAATTTGCATTTATCCTTAATCGATTGAGATTAAAATCACCGTAAATTAATGCATTATTATAATTGTCAGTGCCTGTATAACTTGTTTCAATCACCAGTTTGTCACTGCCGGTTTGATTTTTTCCTGCCCCGTAACCGATGTATACATTTCGGCTTCCGTTACCGCTGGCATTTCCGGCATCTTCTCCCAGGTAAACGTTATAGGACCCGGTGATGGGACTTGCAGATAAGAAATCCTGTGCCCCGACAATGACATTATGGGCTGCCCCGGCGCTTTTGTATCCCGTATGATATCCGATAAAAACATTTTCAGTACCTGTTGCTGCTACAAAAGGTGAATCATTGGATCCACCTGCAGAACCGCCGATGGCCACATTATCTGCTCCGGTGGTGAAAGCACGTCCGGCTCCTGAACCAAGAAAAACATTCTGCCGGCCTGTTACGTGCAACCCGGCTTCGAATCCCAGAAAAGTTCCACCCTGCCAGTCACTTAAAGCGTGTCCGGCCATGTAGCCCACAGCGGTGTTGTAACTTGATGCTCCGCTGGAGTATCCGGCCTGGTATCCCAGAAAGGTGTTGTAATCACCGGAGGTATTGTTATACCCTGATTCACGGCCGACGAATACATTGTAATTTCCTGTGGTGTTATTGTAACCTGTTTCATAACCGATCATTACGTTACTGGAGCCAGTGGTATTTGAGGCTCCCGACCGTCCGGCCTGGTACCCCAGGTAGGTGTTGTAGCTTCCCTGGCTATTGAAACCGGAATAGTAACCCAGAAAGGCATTGTACGAACCTTCCTGGTTATTGAACCCTGCATTTTGGCCTACGTAGGCATTGCTTACACCGGTTGTGTTGTAATATCCTGCCTGGAAACCGAAAAAGGCATTGTCGTTCCCTTCGGTATTGCTTCGGCCTGCCCGGTAACCCATAAATGTGTTACGCAGGCCAATGGTGTTGCTTTCTCCTGCCAGGTACCCGATAAATGTGTTGAAGTAACCTGTGGTGTTGGAGGTCCCGCTGTTTTCACCAATAAAAATATTCCGGTAGCCGGTTGTGTTTTTATTTCCGCTATTGATCCCGATGAAGATATTGGAGTACCCGCTGGTATTGCTGTATCCGGCTTCATTGCCCAGGAACACGTTATGGCTGGCGCCGAGGTTGGAATAGCCTGCCCTGTATCCCATGAAAATGTTGTTCGAGCCGGTGGTGTTTGCGAACCCGGCATTGTACCCGAAGAAGGTGTTGTAGATTCCCGTGGTGGAGGTTCCGCTTTCGTGGCCGATAAAATAATTGTCCTTGTTCAGGTACATCAGGTCGGTGGGGGTGGCTTTTCCGGGATTGAACCCGCCCACGGCGAATCCTCCCTTGGAGCCTTTGGCAATGGATTCGTCAATGTATACCCGCACGCTGTCGGGGGTGACCCGGAAATATTCGTTGGTCACTCCCTTGGAAGGGTTGAACCCGCCCACGGCGAATCCCCCCTTGGAGCCTTTCACGGGGGAGTCGTCCACATACGCTCGGATGCCTTCGTTGTATACGGCAAAAACGGTTTGCCCGTCGGCTCTTCTCACTTCGAACAGAGGTTCTTCCGGATCGGTTCCGTAGCCTGTCACGGCCAGGCGGCTGTGCATCACATCGGTTCCAATGCCCACATTTCCCTGCAGGAAAAAGATGGAATCCGTAGCCTTTTCCCAGCTGTCGGTATTGTCGAGCAGGGAGGTGAGGTCGGCCGTTCGGGTGCCTCCGGCATCCGTTATTGCGAGGGTGGTTTCCGAATATTCAAAATCTGTGATCAGTTCATTACCGGGGTCGGCATCGGCGTCTTCCCCGTACAGGGCATAGGGCACCGACAGGAGCTGGCTGGTTCCCATATCGGTGAATCCCTGCCCGGTATCCATTTCCACTTTCAGGAAGTAGGGCGGTGCGCCCCAGTCCACTTCGGAAAAGGTTTGAGCGCTGCCCCCGGTGCGGTGTTCGTCGAGCCCGATCACCAGGTTGAACAGGCCCACCGTGCTGGTGGTGACTGCCTGGGATTCTTCCCATACCATGGTTCCGGTTTCACTGCCCTGGAGCAGGCTGAGCCTTATGGTAATGTTCTGTTCGGCCAGGACCTGGCCCGAAGCATCCCGGGCCACTCCCTGGTAGTTCAGTCCCAGGGGAGCCTGTGTCATACCCGGCAACATAAAGGCCAGGAACAGAAGGAGGGTAGAGGTTGTTGTTTTCATGACCAATGGGGGTTAGATTTTTGAGAGGTTTCCCGTTTTTCCGGCAGGGGTTGGTTTGCCGGCTATATTGTTCATTATACGTAGAATACGCTGAAAATGTTCAGCATTCCGGTTTAACAATGAGAAATAAAATTAAAAATGGTTGATGAAAACCGCAAGCCTGTGAGATAAAATTTGATAAACATTATGGATTTTTCTGTGGGGCTATCATCCGGCATGCTATATTTTCAATCCTACCATCAGGATGTCGTCTACCTGTTGTTTTTTTCCTTTCCATTCCAGGAATCTGTTTTCCAGGATCTCCCGCTGGGTTTTCATGTCTCTCCGGTGGATTTCCAGAAGCCATTTTTTCATCAACCCGCTCGTAATCTTTTTGTCGGAAGGCCCTCCGAACTGATCGGCATACCCGTCGGTAAAGGCATACAGCCGGTCGTTTTTCTGCAGGTTGAACAGGTGGTTCGTGAAATGTTTGTTCATCTGTTCATGAATTCCGATAGGCATGCGCTCGCCTTTGAGCACGTGCAGTTTTCCTTCCCGGATGATCAGGAGGGAGTGGTAGGCCCCGGCAAATTCCAGTTCCAGTGAACCGGTATGGATGGTGAACAGGCTGATATCCATTCCGTCGCGGCTTTCTCCCACCCCGCCGCTCTGATGGAGGGAGTTGATCACATAGATCCTGAGGTAATACAGGATTTCTGCCGGCTGGATGATATGGCTCTTGTTCACTATCTCATTCAGATAGGCCATGCCCAGCATACTCATGAATGCGCCCGGCACACCGTGCCCGGTGCAGTCGGCCACGGCAATGATCAGCCTGTCGTTTTTTTCCGTAAACCAGTAGAAATCGCCGCTGACAATATCTTTGGGCAGGTTCATGACAAAGCATTCGGGAATAAAATCCGACAGGAAATCTTCGGGGGGCAGGATAGCCTTTTGGATGCGCCGGGCATACTTGATGCTGTCCCTGATATCCCTGTTCTGGTTCTCGATCCTTTTTTTCTGCCGCCTGGCCAGGTCGCGCTGTTTTTCGATTTCTTCTTTCTGTCTTATTACCTCCCGGGTTCTCTCGGTCACAAGGGTTTCCAGTTGCTGTTTTTCCTTTTCGAGCCGGTGGGTATTCCACCTGACGATGGAAAATATCCCCAGGGAGGCGAGTAGAAAATAGCTCAGCCAGGCCAGGGTGCTCCGGTACCAGGGAGGGGAAATCACGAACTGCCAGTCAGCGGCGGGGCTCACCTGCCCGTAGCCATTCATGGCCCTGACCCGGAACACGTATTTTCCTTCCCTCAGATTATTGAAGGTTACACGGGGTTCGGGCGACCATGCCGACCAGTCATCCTGCAGTCCTTCCAGCAGGTAGCTGTACCGCGTTTTTTCCTCCATAATGAAGAAAGGGGCGGCGAATTCAAATCCCACCCGGTTTAGGCTCCAGGGCAGGCTTACCGGAGACAGGTCGCCCCGGGGCGGCGCTATTCCCCGGAAAAGCATAGAATCGGTTCCGGCCACAACCTTTCTGATCAGTGTATAAAATTCAGGATGGTCGAAGGCGGGATGCCCTTTCCGGTAGGAGTACAGTTCATTCGAAATCCCGAACCAGGTGATGCCTTCCGTGTCGGGGTAAACGGCATCCATCTCCCGGTGGGGAAGGGTTTTGAAGGGTAGGGTATCGGTGTGGAACGAGCCGCCGGGCATGGTTCGCAGGAGCTCCATCCAGTGCCGGTTCTCGCGGTAGCATGCCAGCCAGTATGATCCTTCCTCACCTGACACCATGCGGTGAATGCCCATGGAACCGTTCCGGTACCTTTCTGGGAATGAAGAATCGGGCAGGAAGGTTTCCGTTCGATCATCGAAGCGGTAAATTCCTTTTGCGGTGGCGAAAACAACTCCTTTTTCCAGACGGCAGATGTGGTTGTTTTTCAGAGAAGGTAGCCCGTGCTGTGTACCGTATGTGGTTATGAGGGTGTCCGTTCCCGTAAAGGAAAGCCGTATCACTCCGTTGCCCAGGGTTCCTGCCCACAGGGTTTCCTCCCTGTCCTCGCAAATACTGCGAATTTCCATAGCGGGAAAGCTCTTGAAAGCAGGATCGTTCATTCATCTGCCGTTTTCCCTTGTGAGGGAGATCAGCCCGGTTTTCAGTCCCACATAGAACTTACCGGGATGTGCTATCGAACGGTGCATAGAAAAACACTGGTAATATTTCCGGTCGTGTTCGCCAAACAGGGATTCTTCTTCCAATGACCGGATGTGTCCGGGGCCTTTTATTTCATAAATGCACTGCTGTGTTGCGGCCAGCAGGATTTTTTCTCCTGTGCGGGGATCGGTGAAAGGCACCAGCGACCAGCAGGTATGGGGGATCATTTCCACCTGTGTGAACACAGGTTTTTCATTTTCATTCAGATCCAGGTAATACAGGCCTGTGAGAGTGCTCAGGTACAGTACATTTCCAAGTTTCCGGATATCGAGGATGGAGCTTGCAAGCCCTGCCGTTTTATCGAAAACATGAACGGGCAGCCTGATACCCGCCGCTGCCAGTCCGTTACTCAAAGCCATCCACAGGGGATGTGCGGGATGAGGCCGTCCGTTGTGATACAGGTAGGCCACTACCTCGTTCCGGAGTCCTGATTCCTGATTGATTACACGAACGATCCCCCCCTGCTAATCAATGATAAGGGCTCCCCCTTCCAGGGTGGCGTATGCTGTATGGTTTCCTGGAAGGGATATTGCATGGTAGAGGGAATGTTCCTTGAGATACCGGTTGGCTTCCGGGGAAGGGAACCGGTGGGATATTTCCCCTGTTTCCGGATGGTAAAGAAATACGCCTTCGGAATAGGTTCCCACCTGCCACCACGAACCTTCCCACGGGAGGATGCTGAGTACCGGTTTGTAGGCAAAAAAATCGCCCCCGGGCATGGTAAGGAAGGTGTCGTTCTCCAGTGTCATTAACCCTTCCAGGTGGGTTCCCGCCACCACTTTTCCGTTAACGGGAAAGGTAAAAAGGGATGCATGGGGAAGTGCCACCGTTTTCACGTGTTTCAGGTTTTCGAAAACAAAGAGCCTGTCGAGTTCGCAGGAGAAATACACCCGGTTCCCGATGGAATAGATTTTCCATACATCGGCAAAAGGCCGGTCGTTTGCGGGGATCTGTGACGACAGTGAGCGGTATGTCATCTTTCCGTCCGGATCTGTGGTCAGGTAGCCGAATTCATTTACCCCTCCTGCATAGATCACATCCCGGTGGATGTGCAGGGAGCGCACAATAGGATTTTCCGGCAGGGCGATCTGCTCCCACCGCACACCGTCGTATACCAGGATCCCGAAATCGTTGTTCCCGAAATACATCACCCCTGTACTGTCCTGCACAATGGCCCAGTTCTGCTCCGACCCGCGGTATGTTTCGGGGGCGAAATTTCTGATGTAGGGAACACCCCGGTAGCTGACCTGTGCGGAAAGGGAAACGGAGGCCAGGAATATGAATGGTATGAGGGCTGTTCGCACCCGGGTGATTGTTTATATACGAATGTAATAAAAAAATGGTCACCGGCAGTGACCATTTTTGTGAACCCGGAGGGACTCGAACCCCCAACCTCCTGATCCGTAGTCAGGTGCTCTATCCAATTAAGCTACGGGTCCGGGATATGTGTGCAAAGATATTGTTTTTTTTCAATTCTGTAAACGTCCCGGCCGAATCACCGATGTGTTACCATTAGCTTTGATTTATTACCTTTACCATAAAATGTTTCCGGCTATGAAAAAGGCATTGAAAATATTCTTTATTACGCTGGGTGTGATCGTTACCCTGCTTCTGGCAGCTGCCATTCTGATTCCCGTTCTTTTCAAAGGTCAGATTCTGGCAGCTGTAAAAAGTGAAATCAACAAAAACCTGAAAGCACAGGTAGAATTCAGCGACTTCAGGCTGAGTTTGTTACGGCATTTCCCCAACCTGTCTTTCCGGATGGATGACCTGTCGGTAATTGGTACCGGTGTTTTTAACGGAGATACTCTGGCCGGGTTCAGGTCATTCGGTGCCACGGTAAACCTGATGTCGCTGATCAAAGGGGAGGGCATCCAAGTGCGGTCGGTGCTGCTCGACAGGCCGGTGGTCATGGCCCGGGCGCTTTCCGACGGCTCGGTGAACTGGGATATCATGCTTCCTTCGGAGGAGGAAGTGGAAGCGGATACGGCTGCCATGGATATTCCCTCCATGCGGGTTGAACTGCACAAGTTCGAGATCAGGGGGGGGCGGGTTGCCTATTTTGATGAAGCATCGAACCTGGCGGCCATGCTGGAACCGCTGGATTTTTTGCTGAGCGGCGATATGAACCGGGAACTTACCACTCTTGAGATGGACCTTGCCATTGGCGCCCTGGATGTGGAGATGGACGGGGTGAAATATCTCAACCGTGCACGTGCCGCATTCAGGGCAATGATCGCTGCCGACTTGAATAAAATGGAATTCACGTTGAAAGAAAACGAGCTGCAACTGAATGAAATTGTGCTGGGACTGGAAGGGAGAGCCGCCATGAAAGAAACAGGTTATCCGGTAGATCTGCGTTTTTTTGCGAAGGAGACCTCCTTCAAATCCTTGCTTTCCATGGTTCCTGCCATGTATACGGAAGATTTTGCCGGGCTGGAAACAACAGGGAGCCTTTCCCTGGAGGGAAGTGTTGCCGGAGAGTACATTGCGGTAGATACCGTTTATCCCGATATACGGCTTTCCCTGCTGGTGAACGATGCCATGTTCCGGTATCCCGGCCTTCCCCGTTCGGTGGAAGGGGTGAACATTGACACCCGGGTGTTTGTGGACGGGCACGATATGGACCGGTCTACTGTGGATGTGGAACATTTTTCTTTCCGCATAGGGGATAATCCGTTTACAGCCGGTTTTCATGTCAGGACTCCCATCAGTGATCCTGAGCTGTCGGGGGAAGTGAACGGGCGGATCGACCTGGGTTCCCTGGCCGATGCCATTCCCATGGAAGAAATCACTCTGGAAGGAATACTCGATGCAGCGCTTACCATGGGGGGGCGGATGTCGTGGATCGAACAGGAGGATTATGAAAAATTCACTGCCGACGGTTCCCTGAAACTGGTAAATTTTGAGTTCAACACGCCGGCGCTGCCCGTGCCCGTGCAAATGCCGGTGGCCGAGATATTTTTCTCCCCGCGTTATGTTGAGGTCAGACAGCTCGACCTGTTGATGGGAGGGAGTGATATGCATTTTACGGGAAGAATGGAAAATTTCATTCCCTATGTGTTCCGCGAAAATGAAACGGTGCGCGGCCGGTTTACTTTTTCTTCCACCATGCTGAACCTGAATGAGCTGATACCCGAAACGGAGGAGGAAGAAACGGAGGAGGCTGACGACAGCCTGGCGCTGTCGGTGATTGAAGTGCCCGGGAATGTAGATTTTGAGCTTATTTCTGAGATCAGGCAAATTCAGTTCGGGAATATGGATATTTCGGATTTGCAGGGCAGGATCATTGTGCGTGACAAAAAAGTGCTGCTTGACCAGTTGCTGCTTGATATCCTGAACGGAACGGTGGGAGTGACCGGGGGATACCATACGGAAGATATGGAAGCACCATCGGTGGACCTGGATCTGAATGTGAGGGATATGAGCATTCCTGCCGCATACAACAGTTTTGTGACCATTCAGAAGCTGGCCCCTCTGGCGGCCGGGCTCGAGGGAAATATGTCACTGGGAATGAAATACAACAGTTTACTGGGAAGTGATCTGATGCCGGTACTTTCTACGGTAGACGGGGAAGGATCGTTGCGCTCCGATGAGGTTACCCTGGTCAATGTTTCCACATTCGACAAAATCAGGAGTATGCTGAAGCTCAGGGAAGATCTTACGAACCGCCTGAAAGATATCCGTATCCTGTTCCGGATTGTCGACGGAAACCTGCTGGTGGAACCGTTTGAGATCAGACTGGGTGATATCGATATGGTGGTTGGAGGAAGGCAGGGACTGGACCAGAGAATGGATTTCCAGGTAAAAATGTCCGTTCCGAGGAGCTATATGGGTGAAGGGGCGAACCAGGTAGTGGATAACCTGGTGGCGAATGCCGCTTCCCGTGGACTGAATATTACTCCGGGCGACCGGGTGAATGTGGATGTACGGATCACCGGCACGGTGAAAGATCCGGATATTTCGCTCAGCCTGAAGGAAAGCATGCAGGGGGCGGTGCAGGAGTTGAAGACCCAGGTACGTGAACAGGCGGAAGCCGTGATCGAAGAGAAAAAAGAAGAAGTTTTGGAGAAGGTAGAAGAAAAAAAGGAGGAAGCGCTGGATGAAGCCAGGGTGAGGGCACAACAGATCATTGAACGGGCTGAGAAAGCCAGGGACGAAGCCTTGATCCGGGCAGAGGCTGAACGGGATAAGGCTTATGCCGAAGCCGACAGGATAGAACAGGAGGCAGGCAGCAACATGGTGGAGAAACTGAAAGCCAGAGCCAGGGCCGAAGGAATCAGGAAAACTGCCGATGCTGTCTATAACAAGGCCAGAGAAATTGCTGAGAATGAATACCAGAAAGCCCTGGAACGGGCGCGGGAAGAGACGGAGAAGAAGTAACAGGCATCCATGACTGTAACAGCAAATAAAAAAAAAGCCGCCTTTCGGGGCAGCTTTTTTCGGTGATACAGTACGTCAGTATTTCTTTTCCTGAATGCGGGCTTTTTTACCGGTGAGTTTCCTCAGGTAAAAAATTCTGGCGCGGCGCACTTTTCCTCTTTTGTTTACTTCAATCTTGTCGATGAAGGGGGAAGCGACGGGGAAGATTCTTTCCACACCAATGCTTCCCGACATTTTCCTTACGGTGAAGGTTTCGCCTGTACCGTATCCCCGGCGCTGGAGCACTACGCCGCGGAATTGCTGGATTCTTTCCTTGTTTCCTTCCTTGATCTTATAGTGTACCGTTATGGTATCGCCGGCCTTGAAGGCTGGGATATTTTCCAGCTGTCCTTCCTGCCGGAATGTGTTTTCAACCGTTCTGATGGGATCCATGACTGCAGTGTGTTTGAATATTATCCTTCCGAAAAATCGACCGCAAACTTACATAAATTTTTCACACGGTGCAAAATTATCCGGATGATCTTTTTATCTCCCCTCCGTACAAAAAATAAGGCCGCATCCCGTACCGGGGAACGGCCTTATTTGAAGGAATTTTATCTGTCCGTTTCCCAAACGGGAATTAATGGCCGCCGGTATCGTCCAGGTAAAGGAATTTGTCGCCGGTTTCCTTTACAATCATGCGGTACCATTCTTCTCCGTATCCTGGGTACTGTACCCTGGGGTTCACATACTTGTGGTCTTCCGGTTTTTCACTGGGTTCTTTGATATTTCCGTCAAGGTATTTGGTGAAAAGATGGCGGTAAAGCTTTTTCCATTCGGCCACGGTGTGGTTTCCGGCATCTACCGAAAAGCGGGTCAGGAATTCGCGGACGAGTTCAGGGTTGGAGGCGTACATTTCCGAGGCAGCCCTGTCAACAAAAGGGACGGCATCGATATAGCCTATTTCCAGCTTTTCCTGTACTTTCTGAATATCCACGATCATGTCACTGTACCGGGTATAGGCAAAATTCGACACCTGGTTGAACACCCAGAAAGCTGCATCTTCAGTGAATTCCATCATGGAGCCGTTTCCCTTTGCAAAGCTATGTGGCACTTCCGTCATTCCGCAGTACATCGGGGTATAAACGGTGGTATAGGTATCGTCCACTCCGAACCAGAGGATCCCGCCCACCGGGTCGGGAAGCCAGTTCCGGCTCTGGGTTACGAAGGAAAAGCCGGTTTGCTGGGTGGAAGTGGCTCGTTCGTTGAAATAGGTTTTCCCGTCCACTTCCCAGGTCAATGGCCTCCAACGGACGATAGATTCGTAGGGACCTGCCCCGATGTCCTGGGTCATGTCCATGGGGGTTCCCTGGTAATAATCGCGCATGAGCTGCATAACATCGTGGACCGACAGTTTTTTATCGGGTTTGATCCATAATGGCATGCGGTTTTTGAGGTCTTTTCCCATGGCATAGTCCAGGTATTTTCCCATGCCGGAATTTACCCGGTTGAACATGGCAAACACACGGGCTTCGCAGAAGCGGGCGGCCCCGAAATCGACGGGGGCAAAGAAATCGGAAAAGGAGAAATCCCTGTCTTTTCCTTTGTATCCCAGTTTGCGAGCCACATTGAATATATCGGCATAATATACTGTTTCAATGCCGGGTTCGAATATTTTGTCGAGATGTCGCGATGAGATGGACGTTTTTCCGTCTTCCAGAGGGAAGGTGGTGATGCGGGCCTGATTGGCATGGCCGGATATGTACCCGTCGGGTATCCGGCGGGCTACCCATACGGCTCCCTTATCGTCGTTGCCCCTGCCGATCAGTTCCATGATCCATACTTCATTGGGATCGGCAATGGAGAATGATTCGCCCGAACTGTAGTATCCGTATTCGTCCAGTAATTCAGCAATGGTTTTAATGGCTTCCCGGGCGTTTTTAGCCCGCTGCAGAGTGACGTAAATCAGGCTTCCGTAATCCATGATGCCGCCGTTGCCACGGGTTTCACGTATTCCGCCGAAAGTGGTTTCCCCGATGGCCAGCTGGTGTTCGTTCATATTTCCCACCACACTGTATGTATGCGTTGCCTGTTTGATACGGCCCAGGAATTTACCGGTATCCCATTCGAAAATGTCCATCATGGTACCTTCGGGCCAGGTCATGGCGGGCCAGAAGTACAGTTCCCCGTATAATACGTGGGAATCGGCAGAATATGTGATCATGGTGGAGCCGTCAACCGATGCTCCCCGGGTGATCAGGAAGTTGGTACAGGCCTTTCCCGTGCCTGCCGACGCAAGCAGGAGACCTGCCGCGAGAACAATGCTCTTCAGAATCTTGTTTTTTCTTCTCATATGACTGGTTTATTGGTTCTGTAAAATGGTTTTTCCGAGGTTTCAAAAATAGAAAAATCAGTATACCTTCCTATGTTGCATAATATCTTTCCATCACATCATATAATTGACCAGTTTGAGGTGGTCGGCATTTGAGAGTTCATAGTTCCGGCCGGTAACCCGGTTGGCATGCATCAGATTCACGATTTGTGTTTTATGCGAATTGTCAATACCTATATCTGAAAGGTGCAGGGGGCAGCGCAACCGGGAGAACATTTTTCTTACCTCTTCAATGGTTCTGGCCGGTGTGTTTACACCGAACAGATTGTTCCCCAGGGTGGTGATCCGTTCCGGGATCCTTCCGGCATGGAGTTTTAGCCAGGCAGGGTAGGCAATGGACAGGGTGGCGCCGTGGGGTGTGTCGTACAGGAATGAAAGGGTATGGCCGATGGCATGCACCCCCCAGTCACCGTAAGCTTTCCCCTGCTGGGTGAGCCCGTTGAGCGCGTTGGTGGCCGCCCACATGATCCTGGCCCGGTATTCATAGTTCCGTGGATGCTTTAGCACCAGGGGACCCACTTCCAGCGCTTCCTGTATAATGCTGTAGATAAACCGGTCGGACAGGGGAGCATCTCCTTTTCCGAAGAAGTTCTCAAGGCAGTGGGCAATGAGATCGGCAATACCGTATGCCGTATAATCTTCGGGTACCGTGTACGTGTATTCCGGGTCGAGGAATGAATGAGCCGGGAAATTCAGCGGGTTCCAGTATCCCAGCTTTTCGCGTGTTTCGGGATTCTGAACAACGGCCGATCCGTTCATTTCGGTACCGGTGGCCGCCAGGGTAAGCACGGCTATGAGGGGAATGGTTTTTACCGGTTCGGCGGTACCGGTCATGATATCCCATCCTTTCATATCATTGGCTATGCACAGGGCGGTGATTTTAGCCGAATCGATCACGCTTCCGCCACCCAGAGCCACAACCAGTTCCGACCGTTCACGGCGGCCAAGGTCAGCCGCCTTCTCCACATCGTCAATCACCGGATTGGGTTTGATCCCGCTGTATTCAGCCACCTGCATTCCGGCGCCGGTCAGTTGTTTCTTTACCTGGTCGTAATATCCGTTCTTAACGGCCGAACCTTTTCCGTACATGAACAAAACCCGGTTACCGTAGCGGCTGGCGGCTTTTCCCAAATCGTTTACAACTCCCCTGCCAAAGTGTACTTTGGTAGGATTATGGGCAATAAAATTTTCCATAGTCACAAAAATGTTTGATATTTAGAACGGGTAAAAATAAGAAAAAAAGCCTACACGCGATAAATAAACCCTCCCATGTTGTCGTGTTTGGCTCCCGTTACGCTTGCCAGGCAGTTGTTCCTTCCGAGGAAGCGTAGTACGGCCAGGAATCCGAATACCAAAGCTTCTTTGTAATTGACCAGCAACCGATCGGGAAGTGTCAGCGGACGTCCGCCCTTTTCTTCGATCAGCTCCAGCAGGAAGGTGTTAAAGGCGCCTCCTCCCGTTACCAGCACTTTCTCGAAAGGAAGCAATTCGAAATAAATCAGGTCGGAAATGTGTTCGTAAAGGGTGCGGAGGATATCTTCGTGTGTGGCCTGTGTACGTTTGATCACAGGGAGGATGTTTCTTTCCACCCACTCCCTGCCCAGGGATTTCGGAGGTGGTTGGCGGTAAAAGATTTGCTGGTTCAGCCGGTACAGCATTTCGGGGACGGGCCGGCCCTTTCTTCCCAGTTCCCCGTTCATGTCAAAGGGTACGGAAAAATGTTCCCGCACATAGTTGTTCAGCAGAATATTGGCAGGGCCGATGTCGTAAGCAATTCTTTTGTCATTTTTCCGGTAGGAAATATTTGAAAACCCCCCGATGTTCAGGCAGGCATCATATTCCCTGAACAATTCCTGATCGCCCATGGGCACCAGAGGCGCTCCCTGCCCTCCCAGCGATACGTCGCGGTGCCTGAAATTATAGATGGTGGTGATTCCTGTTTTGCGGGCAATGCTGGGCCCGTCGCCTATTTGTACGGTGATCTCAATCTCAGGGCGGTGAATGATGGTATGGCCGTGGGAACCGATCATATCGGCCGGCACAACCTGTTTATCCATAAATTTCTTCACCTGTTCTCCGATCCATTCTCCGAACTCTACATGAAGATCTATCAGGCTCCTTTCCAGGTGATGATGCGCTTCGGCAAGCCGGGTAACCCACTCGGGGGAATAGGGTACTGTGGTGGCATCGATCAACTGGTATTTCCATCCCCGGGCGGTTTCGGTAAACCGGGCCAGCGCCATGTCCAGACCGTCGAGCGAGGTGCCTGACATAACTCCGACTGCAGTATAGCTTACGCGATGTTTGCGCTTTTTCATGGTGGATGAAGATAAGAAATTTTTTAATATCCTCTTCAGATTATGTGTCATGGGAAATGTGGCGGCAAAGGGTGGGTTTTTCAAATCATCCGCAATAAATTTTTCGGAAAATTGAACGGGAACCTGTAAATTCGGGGGCACAAAACCATAAACATATAAGTCCCATGATGAACCATCTCACTCTTTATGTCCTGGCGGCCGGTATGGGTAGCCGATATGGCGGGCTCAAGCAAATGGATGAAGTAGGGCCGTCGGGCGAAGCCATTATTGATTATTCCGTTTTCGATGCCATCAGGGAAGGATTTGACAGAGTAATATTTGTTATCAGGCGCGATATTGAAAAAGAATTCAGTGCATTGTTCCGGAAGCGATGGGCCGGCAGGGTGGAGGTGGATTTTGTTATGCAGGAACTGGATATGATCCCTGATGAATTCCGGGTACCGGAAGGCCGCACCAAACCCTGGGGAACGGCTCATGCCGTACTCGTGGGCGCCGGCAAGGTGGATTCTCCTTTTGTGGTGATCAATGCGGATGATTTTTATGGAAGAAATGCCTACCGTATAACAGCCTCCTGGCTTCTGGAGAATAACCGCGACGAACGGGACACCCATTTTTCCATGGTGGGGTATTCTCTGAACAAAACCCTTACCAGGTACGGCACGGTGGCAAGGGGTGTTTGCCGGACCAATGAGCAAGGATACCTTACCCACATCGAAGAGATCACCGATATCGGCTGGCGCGGCAACACGATAGGATATACCGGACCCGACGGGAAGCTGAGAACACTCGGGGGGGAGGAACCGGTGTCCATGAATATTTGGGGTTTCACCCCGGCCATTTTCCCGTTGCTGGAAAAAAGCTTCCGGAACTTCCTGGAAAAGAACGCCGGCAATCCGAAAGCTGAGTTCTTTATTCCTACCCTGGTACAGGATGTGATCAGAAACGGGGAAGGGGATGTGAAGGTGCTGCCGGATGACGAACACTGGTTCGGAGTGACTTACCGGGAAGACAAGCCAAGGGTGGTGAAGGAAATTCAGGCTCTGGTCGACAGCGGCGCATACCCTGCCAATCTATTTGCCTGATGTGGAAAGCTCTTCTTTTTCTTTGTCTGTTGTTTCATCTTATACCGAAAGCCGGTGGACAGTCGCCCCGTTTCCTGAACCGTGGCTGGGAATTGACCTGGCATGATGAATTTGAAGGGAACAGCCTCGATACTTCCCGATGGTCGATGGCAGAAGGAAGAAGAAGGATGGGTATATGGATCTCTGATGCGGTGAAGGTTTGCGATGGGATACTGACCATTCGGGTCTTCCGGCGGCAGGGGCAAACCTACTCCGGGGCCATCCTGAGCCGTGGCAAGTTCGAATCCCGCTACGGATACTGGGAGATCAGGTGCCGTTTGCCACAGGAAGAAGGTCACTGGCCGGCATTCTGGATTCAAAACGATGGCATGGAAGAAAATCCCGGAACGGATGAACCGGGTGCGGAGATTGATATTATGGAGTATCACGCGCGGTGGGGCGATTCCCTTCTGCATGCCGTGCACTGGGGCGGATACGGCGAAAATATGCGGTCGGCTGAGAAAAAAGTGAGCGTACCGGGCCTGTCGGAAGGCTTTCATACCTTCGGTCTTCGCTGGACTCCCCGTAGTTACCGGTTTTATGTGGACGGGAAACAGACCTGGACCCTGCGGAAGGGTGTGTCACACCACCCGCAATATGTGATCATCAGTGAAGAGATCGGTCGCTGGGCAGGAGAAATCGGGAAGGCGGAACTGCCCGATCGTTTCGAAGTGGATTACATCAGGGTATATCACCGCTAACCGGATCTCTGCCGGAGCGCTGGATATTACCAGTAAAAACGGGCGTGGTATACGGAGAAGTTTTCCTTTTCGTCCACCACCGTCAATACCAGTTCATGCCAGCGGTCACTTTCTACCCTTTCCGGGTCGAAGCGGTAGATCAGCAGATCGTTTTTCGGATCGTATTCGAAAAGGGCCCACCGGTTATCGATGTATCCGTGGTATGTCCTGATGCCTGAAAGATCGTCTTTTATTTTCACCCTTATATCCGCATTCCTTGTCATGTTTTTTTCATGGCGGATGTTCACGGGTTCGATCACGGGAGGCTGGGTGTCGGCCAGAACGGTATATTTACCGAACTGACGGGTACGGGTGGTAAGGTATTTTCCTTCCCAGGATCCCCCGGCACACTGGTATTCTCCCTCTTTGTCAATATGTACCACACACATTTTATTTTCCAGTCCGGTCGGAACGGAATCGGGGGCGATCCATATCTGAAACGGGTCATGGGCCGGAGTGGTGATCCGGTCGATGTGGTGCACCCTGCTGAAGCTTCCGTGTATTCTTTCCGTGCGTGCATAGGTGAAACAAAGGGTGTCGTAAAGGGCGCCTGCCGGGACTCTGATTTTGAATCCCTGTGATTCATAGATGTTATCGTTTTGCCATTGGAACAGGGCAGTTTGGTGGGTGCGGCCGGATGTGGCCACTGGACCCGGCCTTTCCTGGTTCTGCACCGTAAAGGCCAGATTCGACCGGTTTTCGTGCGAATCGGTAATGTCAATCGTGATGGTATGGACCAGGGTGTCGGTAAGGGTGATCCTTCCTGAATGCCGGATATCGTTTTCGTAGATGCTCAGGCGGTTGTTCGGGTCCAGAAAGGTTTTCTGTATGTTCTTCCCCGAGGTTACCCGTTCGGCATAGTCAATGTGGCTGTTGATGTAACGGGTTTCGGCAAAGGAGAACTCGCCGATGCGGTGGGCATAAATTTTCCGGCCATCGAGCTTCACTTCCAGGGAGTGGGTCCCGCATTTGTTCCAGGAATGATTGACATAATCAATGGCTTCGATCCCGATACCGAAGGTTCCTGATACCGGTACAGGCTCAGGTGCATTCAGGGAATACCGGCCTTTGTTTCCGGAAACCGGAATTTCTTTCTTTTCTGTCCTTCCCTGTACCGTACTGCCGGGTGTAAGAGGATAGAGATATATGTGCTGAATAACCGGCCGGATATCGTCTTCAATTTCCTGAAAAAAAGGAAGTGGGTCGATCGGATTCTGGTTCCGGCTGTTCCTGATTTCAAAATGAAGATGTGGGCCGGCTGAACTTCCTGTATTTCCAGAAAGCCCGATCTGCTGACCACGCGTTACGGGAAATTGTTCCGGTTCGGGAAACAGGTTTATGGCATAGCTTTTTCTGGAATACTGTTCGTTTCTGACCCATGCCTCTACCCCGGGCATAAAGGAATCCAGGTGTGCATAAACGGTAGTGTATCCGTTGGGATGGGCTATATAAAGGGCTTTTCCGAATCCATTGGGCGTAACAGCTATTCTCGAAATGTATCCGTCGGCACAGGCATAAACGGGAAGGCCGGAGCGCCCCCGGGTTTTGATATCTATTCCTGAATGGAAATGATCGGCCCGCAATTCACCGAAATTGGCCGAAAGCAGCATCTGGATATCTACCGGTGGAACGAAAAGGCTTCCGGCATCGGTTGATGGCTGGGCCCGGACAGAAAGTAATATTCCCGCCAGGGAGGTGAACAATATCAGGTTCCTCATGGTTTAATACATAACTGTGCCTGACGGCAAAACTAAGATTTATCCTGTTTTTACTGAAAAAACGATCATTAATTTTTATATTTAGGCAATGGATGTTAATTTTGTGTTCAGATCCTTTATTCTATGGAGGGCAGTCAGGTATCTGTTATTCAGGAACTCAGGGGAAAAATTGATCGTTTGATCCGTTCTTTTGAGTCGATCAGGGACAGGAACCGGGAACTGGAAGAAGAAGTAAGCCTGCTGAGGGAAAGGATCAGAGAAAAGGACGGGGAAATTGCCGAACTGACAGAAAAGAATAAGCAGCTTCAGTTATCCAGGGCTTTGATAACAGGAGGAGAGGATGAAACCGAAGCGAAGACAAATGTAAACAGGATTGTGCGGGAGATAGACAAGTGTATTGCTCTTTTGAACAGGTGAATACAAAGTGGATATGGAGGACAAGCTTTCCATCAGGGTTAATCTGGCAGACAGGTATTATCCGCTGAAGATTGACCGGAAAGACGAAGAAAGAATTAGGAGGGCAGCCAAATTGATTAATGAAAAAATTCTGCAATACAAAAAACGATATATCGACAAAGATATACAGGATTTTATGGCTATGGCCGCCCTTCAGTTTGTGACCCGGGTTCTGGAACTGGAAGAGAAACAGGAAGAAAATGAAATGATTGACAGGATCAGGGAAATCAGTCGCGACCTGGAAACGTATCTGGAAAAGAGTAATTAGGTTCTTTACATACAAAGAGTTTGCCCGCATTAATTCTTCAATAATCTTTTGAAACTCAACAATTCAAAAATTGGAGGTATGCTCATGGCATCTATGGCAGGCCCCAATCCTTCGGGATTCTGAAAAGACAGGGGAAACCAGAAATGCATTGGCGCCTCCCCCCATGATTATCAGGGGTTTTCTAAAAGTGTTGGGGAATTTAATGCGGGTTTTTTTATAACCGAAATTTTAAAATTATACAAAAATGATATTCAATATACTACTGATGAGCGCCCTGCTGATCTATCTGATTATCGGGGTTGCGGCCCTGTTGGCCGGAGTAGGGGTGGGGTACTTTTTCTGGGATCTGGCCCTGAAGAAAAAAAGCCGCGCTATCATTCGCGAGGCCGAATCGGAAGGGGAAATGATCAAAAAGGATAAGATCCTGCAGGCCAAGGAAAAATTTCTGCAACTGAAATCCGAGCATGAAAAAATCATTTCCGAAAAAAGCAACCGGTTATTGCAGTCGGAAAACCGCCTGAAACAGAAAGAAGCGGTCATATCGCAGAAGCTGGAGGAAGTGACCCGGAAAGGGAAGGAGCTTGACATACTCAGAGAGAACTTGACGAGCCAGCTGGAACTGGTGGAGAAGAAGAATGACGAACTGGAAAAGATGCACCAGCAGCAGGTGGAGCAACTGGAAACCATTTCGGGGCTGTCGGCTCAGGAGGCCAGGGACCAACTGATCGAGTCGCTGAAGGCTGAGGCCAAGACCGATGCCATGTCGTATGTCAATGAAATTATGGCCGAAGCCAAAATGACCGCAAACAAGGAAGCCAAACGGATCGTGCTGCAGACAATCCAGCGGGTGGCCACCGAATCGGCGGTGGAAAACTCGGTTACGGTGTTCCATATCGAGTCGGATGAGATAAAAGGCCGGATCATTGGCAGGGAGGGCCGCAATATTCGGGCGCTGGAAGCTGCTACCGGTGTGGAGATCATTGTAGACGATACCCCTGAAGCCATCATTCTTTCCGCCTTTGATCCGGTCAGGCGTGAGGTGGCCCGCTTGTCGCTGCACCAGCTGGTCACCGACGGAAGGATCCATCCGGCCCGGATCGAGGAGGTGGTGCAGAAAACACAGAAGCAGATCGAGGAAGAGATTGTGGAGGTGGGGAAACGTACTACCATTGATCTGGGGATACACGGATTGCATCCCGAACTGATCAGACTGATCGGCAAGATGAAATACCGGTCATCCTACGGGCAGAACCTGCTGCAGCATTCCAGGGAAGTAGCCAACCTGTCGGCCATCATGGCCGCCGAACTGGGATTGAATCCCAAACTGGCCAAAAGGGCCGGGCTGCTTCATGATATCGGGAAAGTGCCCGATGATGAACCTGAACTGCCACATGCCGTGCTGGGTATGAAACTGGCCGAGAAATTCAAGGAAAAACCCGAGGTATGCAATGCCATCGGCTCCCATCACGATGAGATAGAAATGACTACTATGATCGCTCCCATTGTGCAGGTTTGCGATGCCATTTCCGGAGCAAGGCCGGGCGCACGGCGGGAAGTGGTGGAATCATACATCAAACGGCTGAAAAATCTGGAAGAACTGGCCCTTTCGTATCCCGGTGTCCTGAAAACCTACGCCATACAGGCAGGTCGCGAACTGCGGGTAATTGTAGGCAGTGACCGGGTGACCGATAAAGAGGCCGAAAGTCTGTCATACGATATTGCTCAGAAAATCCAGAATGAAATGACCTATCCGGGTCAGATCAAAATTACAGTAATCAGAGAAACCAGGTCTGTGACCTTTGCCAAATAATGAAGCCGGCGCACAGAATATTCAATGTGGTAGGTGCACGCCCGCAGATCATCAAATCGGCTGCCCTCAGCAGGGCGCTGAGGGAACATTACGGAGGATTGATGGAAGAGGTAATGGTGCATTCGGGCCAGCACTATGACAAGAAGATGTCGGACGTATTCTTTGATGAAATGGGCATTCCCCGGCCCGACCACCATTTGCATGTGGGATCGGGAACACACGGCCGGCAAACCGGTGAGATGATGCGGGGAATGGAAGACCTGATCCTATCGGAAAATCCCCGGCTGGTGCTGGTGTACGGAGATACAAATACCACCCTGGCGACAGCCCTGGCTTCTGCCAAGCTGAAAGTGCCCGTGGCCCACGTTGAGGCCGGCCTGCGCTCATACAACAAATCCATGCCGGAAGAGATCAACAGGGTGTTATGTGACCATGTATCCACCCTGCTGTTTACCCCTACACGCCAGGCCGAGATCAATCTGGCCCGCGAAGGGATTGTTCACAGCGGGGAAGAACCTTTTGATATGGACCATCCGGCGGTAGTGCATACAGGCGATGTGATGTTTGACAATGCCCTGTATTACGGAAGAGAGGGAAAGGGCAATTCCCGGGTGATCGACAGGCTGGATATCAGAGACAAACCTTATGTGCTGGTTACCCTGCACCGGGATATGAACACGGATGATCCGGGCCGGTTGCAGGCTATCATGGGAACACTGTTGAAACTTGCCGAAGATGAAAAGATCACGGTGGTAATTCCCCTGCATCCCCGGACACGAAAAATGATGGCCGAGTTCAGGATGGGAAAGAGCATGGACAGCAGTCAGTGGTTCAGGATCACCGATCCGGTGTCATACCTCGAGATGATCGCTCTGGAAAAAAATGCCCGTCTGATTATGACCGATTCGGGCGGAGTGCAGAAGGAAGCTCATTTTTTCAGAAAAGCATGCATTGTGTTCAGAAAAGAAACCGAATGGGTGGAACTGGTGAGCCACGGTACGGCACGCCTGGTGGATGCCTCGCCTGAAAAGATCAGGGAAGCATGGGAGCTGTTCAGGAATCAGAAAAACCTTGATTTTCCACCCTTCTACGGGGAAGGAAATGCCGCATCCCTCATTGCAGGTACTATTCTGCGATTTCTTGAAAGGGAAAAAAGTACGTGAGTGAATTGATCCACATGGAGGATCCCTTCAGGGGAAAAAAAGTTTATTTGTTTCTGAAACGACTTTTCGATATCGTTTTCAGTGCGCTGGCCCTTGTGATCCTTTCTCCTTTTCTGGCTCTGACGGCTCTGTGGATCTACACCGACAGCCGGGGCCCCGTTTTTTTTCTGCAGGAAAGAATGGGCCGGAACGGAAAACCTTTCCGTATGGTGAAATTCCGCACCATGAAAAGAAATGCTCATGCCGCGGGACTGATCACCATCGGGAACCGGGATGACAGGATTACCCGGGCCGGATACTACCTCAGGAAACATAAGCTGGACGAATGGCCGCAGTTATGGAATATTTTGAAAGGGGATATGAGTTTCGTGGGCCCGAGGCCGGAAGTACCCACCTATATCATAACCCTGCCTTCCAGCCTGAAGGAATTCCTTCTGATCAGGCCGGGACTGACCAGTTATGCTACCATTGCCTTTGTGAACGTGAACGAACAACTGGCCCGGGAGAAGTATCCCGAAAAGGTCTACCGCGAAGAGATCATGCCCCGTAAGGCGGAACTTAACCTGAAGTATATGCGTGAAATGAGTATTACAACCGACTTCAGGATCATACTACAAACCGCCCGGCTGCTTTTTCAGCGTTTCTGACAGTTTTTCCAGTTCACGGGCCTTCTCCCGGTTTTCCGTTTTCTGGTATGAAAAAATAAGATTGTTCAGCAGCCGGTCAATAATCTGGTTATTGGAACAGGGAGTAAAAAATTCTTTTCTGGCATCCAGCCCCTGCTGTTTCAGGAACAGGTCCAGTTCGGCCCTTCCCAGTACTGCCCCCCGGTTATAGGGATTGATGTAAAACAGGATGTGATCGTCCAGGTCGGGATCGTAGGTTTCTTTCGACCGGTATTCATCGCGGTAGGCAACAATGAAATTTTTTGGCAGATTTACTCCCAGGACCGGAATATTTACTTCCGCAGCTACCAGGGAGTAAACTACTGATAGGGAAATGGGGTTCCCTTTCTTCGATTCCAGCACTGCATTAATGTAATTATTCCGGGGAGAATAAAAATGAGCATGGTTGGCTGAAAACCGGTGAACTTCAAACAGAATATGGTTGAGTATTCGTATTTTTTCCAGGGCTGTCAGGTTTTCCTGCAATTCCAGCCACAGATCCCTGGCAATGTTTCTGATTTCCCGGCTGATATCTTCCAGCCTCAGGTCCGGGTACTGATAGCGTGCCAGCCAGAATACGCCCTCCAGTAAATCGTTGCCGGGGTTATGATACCATTCAGTCAGCCTCAGGGTAACCTCGCGGAGCTGGATCTGATGGATGAGAACTTCTATGCGGTCCTGAAACAGTTCGTCGGGGCTGTTCTCCCAGGCTTCTTCCAGGTAGGGAACCACTGATGTGGCGCTTGCACGGAGGTTTTCAGCCACCATCTCGAAAACCTGATCGTCGGGATCGTCAAGCAGCTGTATCAGAGCCCTTATTTCCTGGGGTTTCATGGGGTAAAATGATTATTAAGCTGATTCAGAGTATGTTCGATCATCCGGTCCACAACGGGCTTGTAATCGTTGAGGAATTCTCCGGTCATCCGGTTGGCAATGATAGCGCAAATGGAAGCGGCCCGGTGATCCATCAGCAAGGAAAGACCGAATATGGCCGAGGTTTCCATCTCAAAATTGACGATCCTCTGTTTCCGGTACCGGTAAGCGGCCAAACTCTCCAGTATATGCTCCCGTGCAACGGGGATCCTGACCGATCTTCCCTGGGGTCCGTAAAACCCGTTGGCAGAGATCGTGATTCCGGCAGCACTGTTGCTGCCCTTCAGCATGGAAAACAATTCCTCATCGGCCGGTACCAGATAGGGTTTCGCCAGTTCAGGAGGCCAGCCAACATGGCTGATGAATGGCCCGGGAAAATCTTTCCGCATGATCTTTTTCCCGCCTTTGTAGTAGTACAGCAATCCGTCGGTACCGATGGCGTGTGATGAAACCACAAAGGTGCCAGGGGGAAGGTCTTCCTGGATGCTTCCGGAGGTGCCTATCCGTATCAGGATGAGTTGTTGCGGTTCTTCGTAAAAACTCCGGTTTTTCTGGTCATAATTTGCCAGCAGATCCAGTTCATTCAGAACAATGTCGATGTTGTCGGTCCCGATGCCGGTGGAAAGGGTGGTGATTTTCAATTGCCTGTAGGTGCCGGTAAAGGAATGGAACTCCCGGTTTTTTCTTTCAATATCCACCGAGTCCATGAATTTTTTTATCTGATCAACCCGTCCGGGGTCGCCTACAAGCAGGACAATCCGGGAAATTTCGCCGGGTTTTCGTCCGATATGGAACACGCTTCCGTCGGGTTGAAATATGATCTGGGTTCTGTCGGCCATTTTTCTTTCAAAATTACATATTATCCCCGATATGTTCGATACCCTGCAGGTCGTGCACCGAACATTTCAACTATTCTTGCGATTATTCTATCAATGGCGTATCTTCACAGGATTAAAATAAGAAATTATGAAAAGCTCAAAAAGTATCATTATCGCACTGATTGTTGTGGTCCTGTTACTGGTTGTTTTCGGAAGCAGGATCTTTTATGTGATCAAACCCGGTGAAAGGGCCGTGGTTTTTAAAACCATTTCCGGAGAACTGGAAAGGGACCATGTACTCGGGACGGGACTGAAAATGATCGCTCCCTGGAACCAGCTGTACCGCTACAATGTCAGGGAGCAGCAACAGGAAGAGACCATGGATGTGCTGGATAAGAACGGTTTGTCTATCAAGATGGATGTAACCGTCAGGTTTAATCCTGTATACACGCGGATAGGATATCTTCATGAAATATTCGGCGAAAATTTTGTAAGGTCGCTGGTGATCCCCGAAGTTCGGTCATCGGTAAGGAAAGTAACCGGTCGCTATACTGCCGAGGAGATCTATTCCACCAAGAGAAGCGAAGTGGAAAATGCCATCATTACCGAAACAGGGAAAGTTCTGCAGGATAACAATATCCAGATGACGGCGCTGCTGATCCGGTCGATCATTCTGCCCGACGATATCAAGAAAGCCATTGAAACCAAACTGACCCGTGAACAGGAAGCCCTGGCCATGACCTATGTTAATCAACGGGAACAGCTTGAAGCCGAAAGGAAGGAGATAGAGGCCAACGGGATTGCAAATTATAACCGGATTGTGAATGTTTCACTTACCGACAGGATACTGAAGCAGAAAGGCATTGATGCCACCCTTGAGCTTGCTCAGTCACCCAATGCCAAAGTAGTGGTTATTGGCAGTACGGCAGATGGATTGCCCCTCATTCTGGGAAACAATTAAACGGAGCTAACGGTTTTGGTTAACCTGCTAAGATAGAGTGTACGATGATACAAAGAATCCAGACTCTCTTTCTGCTGCTGGCGGCGGCGTTGATTATTTCCATGTTCAATTTTCCCCTGGCCTATTTTATGACCGAATCAGGAGAGGTCCATGTATTGAAAATAACGGGGATATTCAGCTGGGACGGAACACAGCAGATGAACACACTGCCTCTCCTGATCCTGTTCGGTTTGTCGGGAACTTTGCTTCTGGTGGATATTTTTCTTTACAAAAGAAGAGTATTGCAGATGCGGGTGGCGGTTTATGTGATACTGATCCTGCTGGGCGGTACCGGGTTGATGGCTTACTATATCTGGCTGGGGCAAAAGGAACTGCAGGCAGACTGGACGTTGAAGGTAGCTTTTGTGTTTCCGGTGGTTTCGGCTGTCCTAACCTTCCTGGCATTCCGGAATATCAGGAAGGATGAAGCCCTGGTCAGGGCGTATGAAAGAATACGTTAACAGTTTACAGGATTTCCAGGTGTTCCTGATCGGTAATCTTTTCGCAGTAATGACACCTCAGTGAGATCCGGGGTTTGGAAATAACCCTGAAACGGGTTATCACGCTGTCGTTATTGGTGATGCACTTCGGGTTCATGCACCGGGCAATGCCGATGATCTCATCGGGCACCTCCACCTGACGTTTGTCAACCACCTCATAATCCCGGATGATATTCAGCTTGGCTGTTGGAGCGATCAGTGCTATCTTGTTGATCTCGGTTTCTTTGAAAAATTTGTCGGCGATCTTAATGATCGCTTTCCGGCCCAGCTTTTTGCTTTCCAGGTTTGTGCCGAAGGTGATCTGATTGGGAATGCTGTCCAGCCCAAGTATGGAGATCACATTGAACAGCTTTTCCGCCGGGATGTGATCGATCACGGTGCCGTCTTTTATGGCACTAACGCTTAAGTGTTTCCGGTCTTTTTTCATCATGTGGTTACTTTTGGTCCAGTCCCAGAATGGAACAGATAATGGCCTGCCGTGTGAAAACTCCGTTCAGTGCCTGGGTAAAATAGTAGGCTTTCATGTTATCATCCACATCTTCGGTTATTTCATTTACCCTGGGCAAGGGATGCAGGATCTTCATGTTGGGTTTGGTTTGTTCGAGCATGTTGCTGCGAAGGACATATACATTCTTTACCTTTTCATAATCCATTGGATCAGAAAATCTTTCCTTCTGCACACGGGTCATGTATACAATGTCTGCCTCCGGGAGGATATTGGTGAAGTCTTTGTGTTCATAATACTTCAGCCCCAGATTTTCCAGATGCATCTTGTATTCTCCGGGCATTTTCAGTTCGTCGGGGGATACGAAATGAAAGGTGGTGTTGAATTCCGACATTGCCTGAAGAAGGCTGTGAACCGTTCTTCCGTATTTCAGGTCGCCTACCATGATCACCACCAGGTTGTCAAGGGTTTTCTGTGTTTTTCTGATGGAATACAGGTCAAGCAGGGTCTGGGTGGGATGCTGGTTAGCGCCGTCGCCTGCATTGATCACCGGTACTCCCGATACCTCGCTGGCGTAGCGGGCGCTTCCTTCAATGGGATGACGCATCACAATGAGGTCGCAATAATTGCTTACCGTTTTGATGGTGTCTTTCAGTGATTCTCCTTTTGTCACACTGGATGTTCCTGCTTCAGAAAAACCGATAATTCTGCCGCCCAGGCGGTTCACGGCGCTTTCAAAACTCAGCCGGGTGCGGGTGGAAGGTTCGAAAAAGAGGGTGGCCACTACTTTTCCCTGCATGATGTTGCTGACAGGCCGGGCTTCACACTGTTCGGCAAGGTCAAGAATGGCCAGGTAATCTTCTTTATTGTAGTCGTTTATGGAGACCAGACTTTTATTCCTGATCATGTGACGGATGGTTTTTGTTGTGTTTTATACAACAAATATATGGCAGGACAGCCGTAAAACGATACGACTGTTAATATTTATTGAAAACTTCCGGAAGGCCTGGAAAGACTTTTATTGGGGCTATTCTGATTGCCTCACCCGAACGCTTTCGGCAGGCAGGCTGTTCAGCCTTGAAATGCAGGTTTCGCTCTTTTTCCTCTGTACAGAAAAAACAATGCGTCCGCTCCGGTCATAAAACTGATGTTCAATGCGCACCTTTTCCTCATCCAGCACCTTCATAACCAGGGAAAGATCCTCGTAACCGAATACTACCTCGAACCGGTCCTCGGCTTCCACCCGCCGGATCGAGGCATTGTCCAGGGCATCCCGGGCTGCCAATTTGTAAGCATGCATCAGGCCGCCTACTCCCAGTAACACTCCTCCGAAATACCTCACCACAACTACCAGAATATTTAGCAGGTTGAACGATACGATCTGCCTCAGAATGGGCCGGCCTGCCGAATGGCTTGGTTCCCCGTCGTCGTGCATTCCTTCCCGTATTCCACCCTCACCGGCAATGCGGAATGCATAGCAATGGTGGCGGGCATCGTGATATTCTTTCCTGAGGCGGTCGACAGTTTCTTTGACTTCCTGCTCATCCTTTACCGGAAAGGCAAAGGAAAGAAACTTGCTGCCTTTCTCTTTGTAAAGCCCTGAAGAAGGGGTTGATAAGGTCAGATAACTGTCAGGTTCAGGCATAGTAAAGGAATGTGATGGAAAGGCAGGCCAGAATGAGACCGCTCAGGTTCAGGCGGGTGATCCTTTCCCTGAACAGCAGGATGCCCGAAAGGAAAGTAAGAAGAATGATGCCCAGGTGGTTCATTCCGAAAATGACCGAACTGTCGAAAGGAGCATGGTTAAGGGCCTGAACGAAAAAAAACAGGGAGGAAAAGTTAAAGATGCCCAGAAGTCCCCCGGCCACAAGGGTTCTGGTGCGAAACAGGGCTCGGTTCGACCTGAACCTCACTGCGATGGTCAGGGAAGTGGTGATCAGGGAAGTGAAAAACACCAGGGTGGAGAAAACATAGGGCTGGTTACCTGTAAGATACTGCTGCTGGGTGAATTTGACCAGGGTATCGGTAAGACCGGTGCCCAGGAACAGAATAAAAGGCAGGAATATCACCAGTTTTTCCATATGGGGAAGCCGGTTTTTCACGGAAGCTAGCACCAGGGCGGGTAGGGCCAGCGCTATGCCGGCTATTTTGATCCAGCCAAGGGTTTCACGGTAGAAAACAATAGAGAAACAGATGGGAATGATGACACTGAGCCTGCTGGCAACGGCGGTTACAGTAACGCCCGATTTTCTGGCTGTGAGGCCTATCACATAAAACATAACTACAAAAAGGATCCCGATGGTGGCGGCCAGGGGAAGAAATTCGTTGCCCGAAAAATGGACCGGAATATTTTTCCACCTGATCAGTACCCATCCCAGAAGCGTGGCGAAAACATAATTCACGGCAATGGCATGAAATGTTCTGATGCCGTATTTATCCAGCCTGTTGAAGACCAGAATGATGCATGAGGAAGAAAGAATGCTGAGGATCAGGTAATGCATGGGTGATGCAGGATGAATGAGCTGTAAAAATATAAAAGATGTCTACATTTTCAGCTTCTTTTCAATTTCCTGCATCTGAAGTCTGAAACGTTTATCGGTATCGATCAGGTTGTTCACTGTTTTGCATGCATGCAGCACGGTGGCATGATCTTTTCCCCCGATCTGTGAGCCGATGGTGGCCAGCGATGCTTTGGTGAGATTTTTCGAAAAGTACATGGCCACCTGTCTTGCCTGAACGATTTCCCGCTTGCGGGTACGGCTCTGGATCAGATCAATGGCAATATTGAAATAATCGCATACTACTTTCTGAATGTAGTCGATGGATATTTCGCGCCGGGTACTCTTGATCAGCTTGTCGATCATCTGGCGGGCCAGGTCGAGGGTGATTTCTTTTTTGTTCAGGGTAGACTGGGCCAGCAGGGAGATCAGTGCACCCTCCAGTTCACGGATATTGGTCGAAATGTGGGTGGCAATGTATTCCAGTACTTCTTCGGGCATATCGATGCCGTCGTTGTATATCTTGTTTTTCAGGATAGCCATACGGGTTTCGAAATCAGGGGACTGTAAATCGGCCGAAAGTCCCCATTTGAACCTCGACAACAGCCTCTGCTCCAGCCCCTGCAGTTCAACCGGGGGTTTGTCGGAGGTAAGAACCAGCTGCTTTCCCGACTGGTGCAGGTGGTTAAAGATATGGAAGAAGGTATCCTGGGTTTTTTCTTTTCCTGCAAATTCGTGCACATCGTCAATTATCAGCAGGTCGATCATCTGGTAGAAATGAATGAAATCGTTCCGGTTGTTGTTACGCACCGATTCCACGTACTGGGTCTGGAATTTGTTGGCATTGACATAAAGAACCGTCAGTTCGGGGTGTTTTTCCTTGGCATGGATCCCAATGGCCTGCGCCAGGTGCGTTTTTCCCAGCCCCGAATCCCCGTATATCAGCAGGGGGTTAAAAGCGGTTCCCCCCGGTTTGTTCCCCACGGCGTAACCGGCCGACCGTGCCAGACGATTGCATTCTCCTTCCACGAAATTGACAAAGGAGTAATCGGGGTTCAACTGGGGGTCGACATGCAGTTTTTTAATGCCGGGGATGATGAAGGGATTCTTAATGGTGCCTTCCTCCGTTTCGAAGGGAATGGAAAGCGGCTTGTTCTTGAGTTCCGATTTGTTTTTGGTGGGATATCGTACCGTGTACGGCTTGTTGTTGTTGTTGAAATGATTGTTTTCCATCACAATGGAGTACTCCAGCTTGGCATCGGCGCCCAGTTCCTTTCGAAGTGTCTTCTTCAGCAGATCGATGTACTGTTCTTCCAGATATTCATAAAAGAAAGGACTGGGCACCTGAATGGTCAGGATATTGTTTTCCAGTTTTAGTGGAATGATCGGTTCGAACCAGGTACGGTAACTGATGGAGGGTACATTATCCCGGATGACTTTCAGACAATTCTCCCAGACAAGCTGATACTTGTTACTCATTGATTAATAGAATCTTACAGATTATACGTGGTTGCACAGAAGTAGAAGCAATTTTGTTAAAAAAATGGTAAAAAAAAAATCAAATTGCTGTTGTATTTGTCAAAATTCCCCTATTGCTTTTATTATCATTCAATTAAAAATTAAATTTTTTTACAAAAAATTAATGTTATATAAATAATTGATTATCAAATTATTACGTAGTATCTGGTTAAAAACTTGAATGTGAAATGATTATTCCGTTTACATGAAGGAACAGATGAAGGACCGGAGGTAACAGGAAACAGAAATGAAATTTCCGGTTTTCCTTCGTCAACAAAAAATAAAAGGCCGTCAAAAAATCAGGGTAACAGGTATTCGTATTTTGCGATTATTTTTCTTTTTCGGTTCGGTCTTTTCCGAAATCGATCAGGGAAAAACGAACATACCGTTTCGGATGGGCTTTCAGGTCGGCCAGCAATTGTTCCAGTTCACGCGTGGCTCCTTCCAGGTGTCGGTAAAGGCTGTCGTTTACCATCAGCTGTCCCATGGTTCCTTCTCCGCTATTGATCCGGCTCAGCAGGATCTGGGTTTCGTTCAGTGTTAGGCTGAGGTTTTCTATAGCGGAGGTCATGTTGGATGCCGCCAGAGAATCGCTGATGGACCGGAGATTCTGAACGATCCGTGTCATGTCTTTTTTATTGGCTTCCATTTCGGCTGTAAGCGAACGGGTATCTTTCAAAATCTGGAAAATGGAGCCGTTTTCATTGGTGATCAGGGTATCCAGGGTGTACATCGACCGGTTGAGGCTGGCAATAGTGCTCCTGATCTTTTCAAAGCTTACGGAAAAATTATCCCGGAAATCCTGGTTGAAGGTGGTCTGGATAACGGCCATCACCGAGTCTATCGACAGCAGCAGGTTTTCTGCCTTGTGCTTCAGTGGAAGCATTTCTATGCTTACCTGTTCCTGCAGGCTGCCTTCAATGTCGCTGGCCAGGGTATCGCCCGGCAGGTGAAATTCACCGGATGCCGACAGATTCAGCCTGATTGCCTTGCTTCCCATTAAATCGGCGCTGTATATCTGGGCCACCGTGTTTTTTGGAATGAGAAAATCTTTTTCCATCCAGATCTTGGCCAGGAGCCGGCCCGAACCGTCGGGTATCAGGTCGAGATAACTTACCTGGCCCACTTTGAATCCGTTTACCAGAACCGGACTTGATTCGGTCAGTCCATTCACCTTGTCGTATACCACATAGTAGGTAGTCCCCGGTTTGAATACATTTTTCCCTTTGAGAAAGCTGTAGCCCCAAACAAAGGAGGCCACCACCAACATAACGAAAACACCGATTTTTACTTCTCTGGCAATTTTCATGGTTGCATTTTTTTATTCAGGAAGGTTATTCTGTTTGCCTGAGTGCATCTGACAGGGGAATAACCGTGGTGTCGCGTACGGCAATAACAAAGGCGTCGGGGAATCGTTCCCTCACTGATTGGCTTAATTCCACGATTCGCCGGTAATCGGTTTCCTCGCCCACGGCATATTTGTACAGGCCGTTGCCGGTGAATTCTTCCACATGGGAGAAACCGCTGAACATTTCGTGGTCAAGGGAGATACGTTTTCCCGAAGCGGCAACCTGTACTTTGTACCGTACCCCTCTGCGTGACAGGGCTTCGGCCTGGGAAAAAGCCATTTCCTCGCGGCTTTCGATTGACTGCTTGTAATCCCTGAATGCCCGGAAAATAGCCGAGGCAAGATAATCCTGTCCCTGTTCCGACATCAGATAAGCCTCTTCCTGAGGATTTGAAACAAATCCTACTTCTATCAGCACACTGGGCATGGTGGTCATCCAGAGTACTATGAAACCGGCCTGTTTTACACCCCGGTCGTGTCGCCTGGCTCTTTCGCTGAACTGATTTTGCACACAGGATGCGAAATGCAGGCTTTGCTCCAGGTGTTTATTCTGCATCAGATTGAAAATGATAAACGATTCGGCCGAATGCGGATCATATCCCTGGTAGCGGGTTGTGTAGTCTTCTTCCAGTGTGATCACTGCATTTTCTTTCATGGCTATTTCCAGGTTCCTTTCGTTGGTATGCAGTCCCATCACAAAGGTTTCGGCCCCGTATACGCGGGAATTACTGAGTCCGTTGGCATGAATGGAAATGAACAGGTCGGCTTTGTTTTCGTTGGCTATTTCAGCCCTTTTATCAAGCTCAACAAATACGTCGCGGTTGCGTGTGTATATCACCTTTACATCGTCTATGTTCTGCTCAATGTATTTTCCCAGCTTCAGTGAAATAGCCAGAGCAATGTCCTTTTCCCTGCTGCGTTTCCCAAGGGCCCCCGGGTCCCTTCCACCGTGACCGGGATCGATCACCACCGTCCTCACCCGGTAGGGCCCGTTTTCCTGAGCATGAACCGGTGGCAGGAAAAGGAAAATCAAACCGGTTAAAACAAGAAGACCCGTCACTTTTCGTTTGATATGAAAAAACCCGTGCATAATGATTCGTGTCATACGATCGTTGGTGATTTTTCCGTAGCTTTGGAAGGACCGAATGAAATATTTTTTTTACAAAAATAGTATATAAGTTGCAATATCTTTTTCCCGGCCGGCAATTTCTGATACTGATCCTGCTATTTCTTTCCATGACCTTGAACGCACAGGTCAGGGATATATTGCCGGATTCGACCCTGAGTTTGCCGGATACGGCAGAGTACCTGCCCCGGGCCGACAGCCTGCCGCCTGTGGCTGATACCCTGAACGCCGATACTACTTCGGGCGACCTGGAGGCGCCGGTGGATTATCATTCTGTTGATTCCATGGATATTGATATAAGGGAAAGGAAGGTGTATCTGTACGGGGATGCTGTGGTGACTTATATGAACATCGAACTGAAAGCCGATTATATTGAGCTGGATATGGATAATAAGGAGGTGTATGCCAGCGGATTGCCCGACAGCACGGGAAAAATTGCCGGAAAACCGGTATTCAGGGAGGGTTCGGAGACTTTCGAATCGGAAATTCTCCGATATAATTTCGATACCAAACGCGGGTTCATCAGGGAAGTGATCACCGAACAGGAGGGGGGATACCTGCACAGCACCCGTACCAAAAGGCATGAAGACGGGGCCATTCATCTGATGGACGGGAAGTACACCACCTGCGATGCCCCCGAACCACATTTTTATGTGGCCCTTACAAAAGCCAAGGTGCTGCCGAAGAATAAGATCGTTTCAGGACCTGCCTATCTGGTTATTGCCGATATTCCCCTCCCGGTGGCTCTTCCTTTCGGGTTTTTCCCCAACAAACAGGAGCAGGCATCGGGGATCCTGATCCCGGAATACGGCGAGGAAGTAAACCGGGGATTTTTTCTTAGAAACGGAGGCTATTACTTCGCACTGAGCGATTATTTTGATCTGAGAGTTACCGGCGATATCTATTCGAAGGGGACTTGGGGGTTGCGTGTGGGGTCGAACTACGTGAAACGTTACCGTTTCCGCGGGAATCTCAACCTGCAGTATTTCAATAATGTGACTGGCGACAAGCTGCTGGGGAACCGGAGCCGCACCAGGGACTATTCCATTTCGTGGAGCCACAGCCAGGATGCCAAGGCCAATCCCACCAGCTCATTTTCAGCCAGTGTCAATATGAGTTCCAGTTCCTTCGATCGAAATCACAGTTATGAGACCGAAAAGTATCTGACCAATCAAAAAAGCTCCAGCATTTCGTTTTCCAAACGGTGGCCCGGAACCCCCTTTAATTTTTCGGGAAGCCTGAACCATAACCAGAACAGCCGGACCCAGTCGGTGGACCTAAGTCTTCCCCGGTTGGCATTCAATATGAGTCGTATCTATCCTTTCAAACGACAGAATCCCACAGGAGAAACCCGGTGGTATGAGAACATTGAGCTGAGTTATTCCGCCAAACTGGATAACCAGATCAAAACCACCGATTCACTTATGTTCACTTCCGCCATGTTTCATGATATGCGGAACGGTTTCCAGCATTCCGTTCCCCTGTCAACCGTTATCAGGCCTTTCAGTAATTTTTCCATTTCCCCCAATGTGCAGTATACCGGGGTCCTTTATACACAATCCATTAAAAAGCGCTGGGAAACTGATTATTACGATGCAGCGCTTGATTCTACCTACGGACGGGTTATGGTCGATACCATTCCGGGATTGCGGTATGCCCATGCCTATTCTCCCTCCATATCGGCTACTCTGAATCCCAAAATATATGGGATGTATCAGTTTAAAAACCCTGACTTTCCCGTCATGGCCGTGCGGCATGTTATAACACCCTCGGTCAGTTTTAGTTATACCCCGGATATGTCGTCTGTAACACCCGACTATTATGATACGGTGCAGACCAATGCCGAAGGAACCCGGCAGGAGGTGTATTCCTATTTTGAGGGCGCCCTGTACCGTACACCCTCTATCCGGGGGAAGCAGGGAAATCTGAACTTTTCCCTGAATAATAATCTGGAAATGAAAGTCAGGTCAAGGAACGACACGGCCTCAGAGGCCCGGAAGATCAAGATACTGGAAAGCCTCAATTTCGGCACATCGTATAACATTTTTGCCGATTCCCTGCGGTGGAATACCGTGAGTATGAGTGGAAGAACCAGCCTGTTCAACAAAATCAATATTACTTTTGGCGGGTCATTCGATCCGTATGCCCTGGATGAGAACGGCAGGAAGATCAACCGGTTTTATTTTCAGGAAAGCGGCAAACTGCTGAGGCTTACCCGCTTTAACCTTTCTCTGGGTATGTCGTTGAATTCCAGGGCAGAGGGGGGAGGTTCCGAAACCACGGGCCGGCAGGGGGTTAGCCCCGAAGGTTCCGGTGAATTGTCACGTGAAGAGATGCCTGTTGTTGACAGGGAAAGGCCCATGCGGAGCCCCGATATGTACCAGGAATATGTGGACTTCAATGTTCCCTGGAACTTCAACGTCCGGTACAACCTGAACCTAACCCGGCCCAGGCCCGATCAGCAGACGATCACCCAGACCCTGAGTTTTTCAGGGAATATCAGCCTGACACCGAAATGGAAAATATCCCTGAGCTCGGGATATGATTTTGAAGGAAAGAAACTTTCGTACACATCGGTCAATATACACCGGGATCTCCATTGCTGGGAAATGCGTATCAGCTTTATTCCCATTGGTTACCGGCGTAGCTATACTTTCCAAATCAATGTGCTGTCGGCTGTTCTGCGCGACCTGAAATACGAAAAACGTCAGAGCTGGTATGACAATCCCTATGCCTACTAACCCAATAAATACCTGAACTTATGAAAAAGATTATTTTCACATCGGATGCTCCGAAAGCTGTCGGTCCTTACAGTCAGGCCATTGAGGTGAATGGTGTGCTTTATATTTCCGGACAGATTCCCATTGATCCTGTTACAGGAAATCTGGTGGATGGAGGAATCAAGAAGCAAACCGAACAGGTTATGAAAAATATCGGCGCTATTCTGTCGGCTGCAGGTTACAGCTATGCAGATGTGGTCAAATCGACCTGTCTGCTCCGGGATATGAGCGATTTCGGAGCTATGAATGAAGTGTATGCCGCCTATTATCCCGAGAGCCCTCCCGCACGTGTGGCTTATGGTGTGGTACAACTGCCCCTGGGCGCCCGGGTGGAAATTGAAACCATTGCAGTAAAAGGTTGAAATGAAAGATAAAAAAACCCGATTCGGGTTTTTTTTATTCGGAAACTACTTCGAATTCAATATCAACACTTACTTCCCTGTGAAGTTTGACTGTGGCTACATACTTGCCCACTTCCCTGATGGGTTCGTCCTTTATCAGGATGCTTTTGCGGTCGATGTCAAACCCTTTTTCCTTTAATGCTTCGGCAATCTGTATGTTGTTTACCGATCCGAACACCTTTCCCTTGGAGCTGGTCTTGGCCCCGATGGTCAGGCTGATCCCTTCCATTTTTTGGGCCACGCCTCTGGCCTCTTCCATGATTTTCTCTTCTTTATGGGCCCGCTGCCTGATATTTTCAGCCAGGATCTTTCTGGCCGAGGCGGTAGCGGCAATGGCGTACCCTTTAGGAATCAGGTAATTCCTTGCGAAGCCGTCTTTTACCTGGATGATGTCGTCCTTGCCGCCCAGGTTGGGGATATCCTGTTTCAGTATGATTTCCATGATGTTCCCTCCCACAATTATTTTAACATATCGGTTACATAAGGCAGCAGGGCCAGGTGGCGGGCCCGTTTAACGGCCCTGGCCACTTTCCGCTGGTATTTGAGCGATGTGCCGGTGATCCTTCTCGGAAGGATCTTTCCCTGCTCATTCAGAAATTTCTTTAAAAACTCGGGATCCTTGTAATCAATGTATTTGATCCGGTTCTTCTTGAAGCGGCAGAATTTTTTCTTTTTGATCTCTACCGAAGGCGGGGTGAGATATCTGATTTCCGACTGATTCTGTGCCATGGCCTATTCCTCCTCCTTTTTTTCGGTTTGTTTCTGTTTCCTTTTCTTCTCGGCATATTCCACGGCGTATTTTTCCATTTTGAACGTCAGGAAGCGGATAATCCGCTCATCACGCCGGTATTCGGTTTCCAGTTTGTTAACCACTTTTCCTTCTCCCTCGAACTCAATCAGGTAATAGAAGCCGGTTGACTTTTTTTGAATGGGGTAGGCCAGTTTCTTCAGCCCCCAGTTTTCCTCATGCACGATCTTTGCACCCTGATCGGTGAGGATCTTTTTGAATTTTTTGACCGCTTCCTTCATCTGAACATCAGACAAAACGGGAGTTGCAATGAAAACGGTCTCGTAATGATTCAACATGGTCTCAATATTTGGGTTTTGATTTGGCTCGCAAAAATAGAAATAATTTGTGATTATTCAAACCCCGTTCCGGCTGTTTTTTTTCCACAACCTGGCGATATTCACCCGGATTTCACGGATTATTGTTTCCCAATGAATATATTTGTAGGTGAACCTCCCTGTTCGTCGCGGGGAAATAATAATTAGCTGATTGACAAAGATTATGGGAAAATTTATTGTATCTGCCAGAAAATACCGGCCGGTTCGTTTCGACCAGGTCATCGGCCAGGAATCGATTACCAAAACGTTGAAGAATGCCATCCGCCAGAACCAGCTGGCACATGCCTACCTGTTCTGCGGACCCAGGGGAGTGGGAAAGACCACCTGCGCCCGGCTTTTTGCAAAAACCATCAATTGCATGAACCTGGGCGACGATATGGAAGCCTGCAATGCCTGCGAATCATGCCTGGCATTTAACGAATCCCGTTCCTACAATATTCACGAACTGGATGCGGCTTCCAATAACAAGGTGGAAGATATCAGGAACCTGATCGATCAGATCCGTGTGCCACCCCAGATCGGGAAATACAGCATTTATATCATCGATGAGGTGCACATGCTGACTACATCCGCCTTCAATGCTTTCCTGAAAACCCTGGAAGAGCCTCCCGCACATGCCATTTTCATCCTGGCCACCACCCAGAAGGAAAAGATCATTCCCACCATCCTGTCCCGTTGCCAGATCTTCGACTTCAACCGAATCAGGGTGCCCGATATCATGAGCCACCTGCAGCATGTGGCTGAAAAAGAGGGAATAGAAGCGGAACCCGAAGCCATGAACATCATTGCCCAGAAAGCCGATGGGGCTATGCGTGATGCCCTGTCTGTTTTCGATCAGATATCCAGTTACTCGGGCAAAAAGATGAGCTATGAAAAAGTGATCGAAAGCCTGAATGTACTGGATTATGAATATTATTTCAAAATGACCGCGGCTTTTCTGGAAGGGAATGTTACGGAAACCATGCTGTTGTTCAATGAGATCATGGAAAGAGGTTTTGATGCGCAGCATTTTATTATGGGACTGACCAGGCATTTCAGAGACCTGCTCATGTGCAAAGATCCGCAAACCTTTTCCCTGATGGATGTGGCGGCTTCCATTGCCGGGAGGTACCGGGAGCAGACATCCCTGACTTCCTCCGATTTTCTGTTCAGAGCGCTGGATATCTGCAATGAATGCGACATATCATACCGGCACAGCAAAGACCAGAGGCTGCATGTTGAGATTGCCCTGATCAAACTTTGCCGCCTGGCAGAGAAAAAAGAAAAAATGGAGAAAAAGGTGATGCATGCTCCTTCTGCAAAATCTGCTGAAACAAAAGAATCCGGTTCCGGGAATGATGAAAAACAGGTAAAAACAAACAACATTCCTCCCCCCTCTCCCGTAATGAAGGATAAACCCGATACCGGAAAGAAAAACGTATATACAAACCATAGCCTGTCCATAAAGGACGTGCTCAGAGGAAATAAAAAAGAATATGCCTCTCCGCCGGATGAAAAGAATACCAGTGCCGATCCGGCCACGGAAACAGAGGAGTCCGGGACAGAGGATTTTACTCCGGAACAACTCACCAAAGCCTGGACAGGTTTTGCCGAATCGGTAAAGGAAGATTACCCCCGGATATACAGTGCCATGAAGAACCAGAACCTCCAAATGAATGAAGATTTCGTTATTCCACTGATCATGAGTAACCGGGTGCAGGAGGAAGATTTTAACCGGGAAGTCAAGCCCGATTTGCAGAAACATCTTCGCAGCGTGCTGGGGAATAAACGGATCACCATTAAAACCACCGTACTGGAAGACGAAGAAAAAACCCAACCCTATACCTCCGAAGAAAAATTTGAGCACATGTCAAAAAAAAATCCGGTACTGAAAGATCTGAAACAGAAGTTTAATCTGGATTTTGACTGATCGGCCACTCATTGATCCGGTTCCATGAAAACCAGGAAACCCAGGCCTGTGAAGGCAAAGAAAGAAGTTCCCGGCAGTAGTGCCGGCAAATCATCTTCCCCCCGTCGTGTTGCTGATGAACAGGAAGTGCCTTACCGGAATATACTCGAATCGCTGGATCAGGAGGCGGTATTTTTCTCCCCGCACATGGAAATGTTATGGGCCAATGCAGCTGCCCGTAAATCGATTGCAGGAAAATACTGGAAACAGAGCCGGGGAGGAAGATGCCTGGCCGCCCTGAAAAAACTGAACCGCCCCTGCGATCATTGTCCGGTGCGGGAAGCTTTGGATACGGGGAAGGTGGTTGCCCGCGGCCTAACTTCCTCCGATGGACGATGCTGGCTGGTAAGCGGAATCCCCGTGCGGGAAGATAACGGGAAATTACTGGGAGGGCTGGAGATCGCCAGAGAAATGGATCCGGGAGAAGGAAGGGATAAAGAAGCGGAAGAGGCACGCAGAACGCTTGAGCTTGTGATCAATAATGTCCCCCAAAGGATTTTCTGGAAAGACAAAAACCTGAAATTTCGGGGATCGAACCGCTGGTTTGCTCTGGATGCCGGACTGAGCTCATCGAAAGATATTGTTGGAAAAGACGATACACAGCTGGGATGGAAATCCAATGCCGAAGCCTATCAGTCTGATGACCGCGAAGTACTGAGAACCGGTAAACCCAAAATGGGGTATGAAGAACCCCAGACAACACCCGACGGCGATATCATCTGGCTGCGCACAAATAAGGTGCCTGTAACCGATGAGGAAGGGAATATCACCGGTATCCTGGGTACTTATGAAAATATTACCCGGGAAAAGAAACTGATAGAGGAACTGAAGCTCAGTGAAGAACGCTGGAAGTTTGCCCTGGAAGGCAGCGGCGATGGAGTGTGGGACTGGAACATCCCTGAAAATGAAGTCTTTTTTTCAAACCGTTGGAAAGAAATGCTGGGATACCGCAGGGAGGAAATTCCCAATGACATTTCTTCCTGGGAAAAGCTGGTACATCCCGATGATATTTCACAGGTGCAACATGAACTGCAACGGCACCTGGAGGGGGAAACCCCCTATTACAGTATCGAATACCGTATTCTGACAAAAAAGGGGGAATACCGGTGGATCCTCGACCGGGGAAAAGTGGTGGAAAAAAACGGGGAAGGGAAACCCCTGCGAATGATCGGGACACATTCCGATATACATTTCCTGAAAGAAACACAGCTTGCGCTGGAATACAGGGAGCAGCAACTGAAGCTGGCTATGAGAGCGGCCAAGTATTACACCTTTTTCTACGCCCCACAGGAACACTCCCTGATGTTTTCCGATAACTTCTGGGAGGATCTGGGATACAGGAAGAAGGCTTCCCCTGAGGAAAATGATATTTATGCATACCTGCATCCCGACGACCGCGGGCCTTTTGAGAAATCGCTGGAGGCATACCGGGAAAAGAATCCTTCCGATTATTATTACGAATTCCGTTTCAGAGCATCGGAGGGGGTGTATCGCTGGTATGGGGTATCGGGCCGGCAGATGCGGTCCATCGACGGGGAGGAATCGTATGCCCTGCAGGGGCTTTTAACGGATATCACTGCCAGAAAGGAAACCGAGCAGGCCATCCGGAGAATGAATGAAGAACTGGAAGAAAGGGTTAAAGCCAGAACAGCCGAGTTGCGTGAGGCGTACCGTGAACTGGAATCGTTCAGTTATTCCGTTTCACATGATCTGAGGGCCCCCCTCCGGCATATCGACGGGTTTGCGGAAATGCTCAGGGAGCGGAGCTACGATCAGCTCGACGCAACCGGGAAACAGTACCTTTTGAATATTTGCGAATCGGCCAAACGCCTGGGTGAAATGATTGAAAACCTTCTGGTGTTTTCCCGGGCAGGGAGGTCGGAACTGCACCCTATTCGTTTCAATCTGAACCTGTTGTTTGCGGAAGTGATCAACGAATTTTTGCCTGAAACCCGCGACAGAAATATCCATTGGGAGATCGAACCTCTGGGGGAAGTGGTTGCCGACCCCTCCCTCCTGCGGCAGGTGGTGTACAATTTGATTTCCAACGCGGTAAAATATACCGGAAAGAAAGAAAAGGCGGTGATTTCCGTGGGAAAAAAAATACTCGGCGGTCGCACAGTGTATTTTGTAAAAGACAACGGTGTGGGATTCCGGATGAAATACGCCGAAAGGATTTTCGGTGTGTTCCAGCGACTGCACCTGGATGATGAATTTGAAGGGACCGGAATCGGACTGGCCCACGCAAAAAAAATCATACAGCGGCACGGGGGCAAAATCTGGGCCGAAGGAAAAGAAGGGGAAGGTGCCGTGTTTTATTTTTGCCTGGCCTCCGGATGATCCCCGGGGAACGTTTGTTAACAACGGATTACCGGAAAACACCGGTTGTTACGTTTCAGACAGTGCCTGACAGTTAAGATAACATGATTTTAACAATATGGGTAAACCTTATCACTTTCTGTATCTGGAAGACAGCGATTTCGACGTACAGATATTCACTTCTGCCCTGCAAAAGGGAAATATCGATTTCGACCTGGTGCATGTTAAAACCCGCGAGGATTATGTAAAAGCCCTGGAAACGGATCATTTTGATATCATCTTTTCCGATTATGCCCTGCCTGCCTTCGACGGGATGTCGGCGCTGGAAATGGCCAGAGAAAAGGCGCCCACCACGCCGTTTATCATTGTATCGGGGAACATCGGTGAGGAGCTGGCCATCGAAACACTTAAAAGGGGGGCTACCGATTATGTACTGAAAAGCCACTTTGCCCGGTTGATCCCTTCTATTCAACGGGCCCTGGAAGAAAAGTCGGAAAAGGAACATCGCAGAACCGCCGAAGAGATCAAAAGCCGGTATGATTTTATTGTGAACAGTTCCCGCAATTTCCTTTCGCTGGTAAACCGTGATTATGCCTACGAAGCCATTAACAATGCCTTCTGTTCGGCACACAACCTGGTACGTGAAGAGATCATAGGAAAGAAACTTTCCGAAATATGGGGAGAAGAAAATTTCCATAAGGAGATCAAGAAAAATCTTGACCAGTCGTTTGCAAACAAAGAGATACATTACCAGGCCTGGTTTGAAACCCCCAGGGACGGGTTGCGTTGTTTTGAAGTATCTTTCTTTCCGTACAAGAACAAAAAGGGAGAGATTACCCATACGGTGGTCAATACGGTTGATATTACCGAAAAGAAAAGAGCCGAGCAGGCCCTGAGGGAAAGCGAGGAAAAATACCGCACAGTGGTTGAAAAAGCCCGCGACGGAATCGTTATCCTGGTTTCCGGGAAAGTGGTTTTTGCTAACAGCCACCTGCTGGAACTGTCGGGTTATTCCATGCAGGAGGTGATGGAACAGCCTTTTGAACGGTTCATTCATCCCGGTTACCGTCGAAAAGTGGTGGAAATGTATCACATGAGGAATAAGGAGCCGGGTATTCCCAGTCTGTATGAAACCGTTCTGCAAAAGAAGGACGGGACCGAACTGCTGATGGAAGTGAATGTGGGTCTTACCCGATTTCAGGGGAAAAATGCCGAACTGGTTGTTCTCAGAGATATCACCAGCCGGAAAAAGACTGAAGAAGCCCTGCGCATTTCGGAAATGAAATTCAAAAGTTTTGTTGAACAAACCCCTGAAGGGATCGTCATTGTTGATGAATCGGGTAGGGTGGCGGAGTGGAATCCCGGAAGCGAACTGCTGACCGGAATCAGGCGGGTGCAGGTGCTTCACCGGTATGTATGGGACCTGCAGGCAGACATCAACCGGCTGATGGGAATTAACGGCAATGCTGCAAAGTACCGGGAATTAACGGAAAAAGCCCTGACAACCGGTAAAGCCGACTGGTTTTACCGCATTGAAGAAAAGGAAATCCTCAGAAACGGGGAAAAACTGTTTATCCAGTTATCGGTATTCCCCATCAAATCATCCAGAGGATTTATGCTGGGAGGGGTGTTCAGGGATATCACCGACCGCAAAAAAGCGGAGGTCATGATCAGGAAACAGACCGAAGACCTCAGCCTGATCAATGATCTGAACAATGCTGTGAACAAGGGGAAAACCCTGAAACAAATTATGGGCATGCTATCCAGAAAAACCCAGAAGATTTTTTCCGGGAACGGAGTGAGCGTTTTTATGCTATCGGAAAACCACCATGAGCTGGTATCCGGATATATGGGAATGGATGCCCGCGATGTGGCTGCCACAGCCGGTGTAAAACTTCCGGCAAATACCCATCTGATGAGCATTCCTCTGAAATCATCACACCCTTTCCTGGATGCATTGAATAAAAAGAAACCGGCCCGGATTACACAAGAAGAGGTTATCCTGAAAATCATATCTTCTTATTTCCTGGAAGCACTCTCAAAAAGTACGCTCAGGAAAATAAAGAAAGCGCTCGACATCATGGCGGTTCTGATTATTCCGCTATACATTGAGAACGAACCGGTGGGTGTTATGGTCCATTCACGCGGTAAACCCTATGAAAAAGAGGAAGTCGACCGGCTTTTCCGGCTGGGCGGGCAGGTAAGCTCCATTATTATCCGTAAACGTAACGAAGAACGGATGCGTGACAGCGAAATACGCTACCGGACCGTATTTGAAACGGCCAACGATGCCATTTTCCTGCTGAAAGACGGAAAGGTCTTCGATTGCAACCGGGAGGCACTTCGTATGTTCGGCTATTCCAAAAATGAATTCCTGGGTATGGAACCGGCCGGCTTTTCTCCGCCACAACAGCCCGACGGGAGACCATCCTCTACCTCTTCCTATGAAAAAATGAAAAATACCATACGGAAAGGCCCGCAGTATTTCGAGTGGATACACCGGCGGGCAGGCGGATCTGATTTCTTTGCAGAGGTCAGCCTGAATACCGTGCGCCTGAAAGGAGAAGATTATATTCAGGCTATCGTACGGGATATCTCCGAGAAGAAAAAAGCCGGGGAGGAACAACGAAGGCTGATTACGGCCATTGAGCAATCGGCAGAGACCGTTATGATCACCAACCGTGAAGGGATCATCCTGTATGTTAATCCGGCTTTTGAACAGGTTACCGGTTATTCCCGGAACGAAGTCACCGGCAAAACACCCGGAATACTGAAAAGCGGTAAACAATCTGAAGAATTCTATGCCGAACTATGGGAAACCATAAGCCATGGGAAAGTGTGGAAGGGAAAAATCGTAAACAGGAAAAAGGACGGAAGCCTTTTCGAGGAATATGCCACCATTTCGCCGGTGAGAAACGAAAGCGGAATAGTGGAGAACTATGTGGCGGTAAAAAGGGATATTACCAGGGAGTCAAAACTGGAAACACAACTGAGGCAGGTACAGAAAATGGAGACCATTGGTACCCTGGCCGGCGGCATAGCACACGATTTTAACAATATTCTGGGCACAATCATGGGATATACCGATATGCTCAAAAAGGAATTATCTGAAGAGTCGGGTGCTCACCGTGATCTGGAGCAGATCATGAAAGCTTCCCAGCGGGGCAAGGACCTGGTCAATAAGATCCTGACCTTCAGCCGGCAGGTGGATCACCGGATGGAACCGGTTCATTTTGACCGGATTGTCAGGGAATCGATCGAAATGCTCAAACCTTCACTGAGTCCGAAAATCAGGATCAGATCGCGCATTGCTGCCGACTGTCCTCCGCTGGAAGGAGATCCAACCCAGCTTCAGCAGGTGGTGATGAACCTGTGTACCAATGCAGCCTACTCCATGCGTAAAAATGGCGGTGTGATGGCTATTGCCCTTGACTGGATAGAATCCGGACATCCGGAACTGGATAAACAGGTACAGTTGCCCGCCGGAAAATACCTTATGCTGGTTGTGCGCGATGAGGGAACGGGAATGGCGTCCGATGTGGTACCGAGGATTTTTGAACCGTTCTTTACCACCAAACCGGTGGGAGAGGGGACCGGCCTGGGTCTTTCGGTAACACATGGTATTGTGAAGAGAATGGGGGGAGAGATCATCGTGGATACCGAAGAAGGGGAAGGTTCCACTTTCCGGGTGTTTTTTCCTTACCGGGAACCTGTTTCATAACCTTGCGACTAAATCTCCCGCTTTTCTCTGCAAAAAGAGTATCTTGCCTTTCTGAATTTTCTGGACGGTTTCTTTCAGGATAACCAATCGAACCTTTTATCCGTAGAAACGTTTATAACTTTCATAAAAGGGGCTATGAGCAAAACGATACTGTTGATTGATGATGACGCCGACTTCCGTCTGATGCTGAAGAAGTTGCTGGAAACTAACCGTTACCGTGTATTCGATGCAAAGAACGGAACAGAAGGAATGTCGATCATGCAAACGGAAGAGATTCAACTGGTGGTTACCGATATCATCATGCCCGATATGGACGGTATCGAAACCATTATGAAGATCCGTTCCGATTACCCCGGCACGCCGATGATCGCCATTTCAGGCGGGGGAAGGATCGGTCCGGCCGATTACCTGAATGCCGCCCATACCCTGGGCGCTTCACGTGTTATGGCCAAGCCCTTTACCAACGAAGATTTTCTTGAGCAGGTGCAGGAAGCGCTGGCCGAATCATCTTAACCTGTCATTTCCTTAAGTTTATGGGCGATACGATACAAATGAAAGGGGGTAAGCCGGAGGTTCCCGACCGGGTGGTGATCCCCTTTATCGAAGGCGACGGTACGGGTCCGGATATTTGGGCTGCTTCGGTGCGGGTTTTTGATGCCGCCGTGGAAAAGGCGTACGGTAAAAAGAGAAAAATCCTCTGGAAAGAAATCATGGCCGGCGAAAAAGCATACCGGGAAACCGGGCAGTGGCTGCCCGGGGAAACCCTCGATACCATCCGGCGGTATCGGGTGGCTATCAAGGGACCCCTGACCACTCCCGTGGGCGGGGGGATCCGTTCACTGAATGTGGCCCTGAGGCAGGAACTGGACCTGTATACCTGCCTCCGTCCGGTTAGGTATTACCAGGGCGTTCCATCCCCGGTGAACCAGCCCGAAAGGACCAATATGATCATTTTCAGGGAGAATTCGGAAGATATCTATGCCGGGATAGAATGGATGGCGGAAACTCCTGAAGTGAAAAAAGTTATCCGGTTCCTGTCGGAGGAAATGGGGGTGAAGAAGATCCGTTTTCCGGAAACTTCCTCCATAGGGATCAAGCCCGTTTCACGGGAAGGGACCGAACGGCTGGTAAGGGCCGCCCTGCAGTATGCCATCGATCACAGCAAGCCATCGGTAACACTGGTGCATAAGGGAAACATCATGAAATTTACTGAGGGAGCTTTCAAGACCTGGGGCTACGAACTGGCCGAAAGGGAATTCGGCGAAAGGGTCTTTACCTGGGCTGCCTACGACAGGATCAGGGATGAACAGGGCGATGAAGCGGCCGTGCTGGCCCAGCGGGAGGCCGTGCTGCAGGGCAGGGTGATTGTCAAGGATGTAATAGCCGATGCCTTTTTGCAACAGATACTTACCCGCCCCGATGAATATTCGGTAATTGCCACTCTCAACCTGAACGGAGATTATATTTCCGATGCCCTGGCTGCTATGGTAGGCGGGATCGGGATTGCCCCGGGCGCCAATATCAATTATGAAACCGGTCATGCCGTTTTTGAAGCTACCCATGGAACAGCTCCCAAATATGCCGGCCTTGACAAGGTCAATCCCGGCTCATTGATTCTTTCCGGCGTTATGATGCTGGAATACATGGGATGGGACGAAGCGGCCCAAACCATAGTTGATGCCCTTTCAAGCACCATCGTTTCCGGAAAGGTGACCTATGATTTCGAGCGCCTGATGCAGGGAGCCACCCTGCTGAAAACTTCCGAATTCGCAACGGAAATCATCGGAAATATGTGAACATAAACACCATTTCCTTTGTTATGAAGCATAGTATTTAATATGGTTCATATTTTAAAGGAAACGATTATGCTGTCACAAAAAATTGAAGAAATCTGCAACAGGCAGGTGGAAAGGGAAGGCTATTCCTTCATTCTGTATCTTGCCATGGCCTCATGGGCGGAAACACGCGGCTATCCGGGAATCGCCCGCTGGCTGTATGCCCAGGCCGATGAAGAGAAAATGCACATGCTGAAGTTCATTGCCTACATCAATGAAAGGGGTGGAAGGGCAGTGATTCCTACTTTCAGGAAACCTCCGGAAGAGTATGAGTCGGTGCAAAAGCTTTTTACCGAAGTGCTTAAGCACGAACAGTTTATTACGGGGTCGATCCATGAGATCGTGGAACGTTGCCTGGAGGAAAAGGATTATACTACCCATAACTGGGTGCAATGGTTCGTGACCGAGCAGATTGAGGAAGAATCGTCTGTGATGGATATCCTTGATAAACTGAACCTGGTGGGGGAAAAGAATATGTATATGTTCGACCGGGATATATTCGGCTTGCGGAGCGAAGCTGAGCCGGAGGGTTGAGGCATGGGTGAGCCGTAATACGAGAGCTGGCTAATCCGGATGTTGGTGCATGGCCCACCTTCCCCGCACTATTGCGAACGAAACGGGCCTGTGGGACTGATGGAAGGAATATATCAAGTTCCTGCAAACAGGCCAATGCCAAAAGTGTCTCGATAAATTGGCTGATTCTTCTCTTCCACAAACAAGCAGCTCCTACGAAGCTATGTTCCGGGAACGGAGCGAAACAGGGGCCGGTGGGATGTAACTATCAATGGGTTAAGTGGCAAGAACGAATTATTATCTCACCAGACAGGTGATGGCTATTTTTCTGTAATTGATTGAAAAAATATAACAAATAATAATATCTCATATTGACTTGCGAATATAAGGACGTAGTATGCAACGTAGACAACTGGCTTTGTTATGACATAATCAGCAATTATTTGTATATTTGAAAAAAATGCTGTTATGGAATTGTCAGAAATTAAACAGGCTATTGAAAAACTCAGTGAAGAGGAGCGTCAACAGCTACTCAGTGATTTAAAATTAGAGCATTACCAGCAGAAAGGTTACCTATCCCTGTTGTTAGAGAGAGCAGAAAGGGATATGGTCA
>Ga0209614_1000243_pt1 | contig 50700 bp, 42 predicted proteins | sample BlaSprsedimmetaG_FD_185484 | JGI IMG/M metagenome (GOLD analysis project Ga0209614, IMG submission 185484) | Hot spring sediment bacterial and archeal communities from California, USA to study Microbial Dark Matter (Phase II) - Blank Spring... ...
CCAGATCAACCTGATTGTTCTCCACCGTGATAATATGGGTCGACATTTTCTTATTGTTGTCTTCATCGCTCTCGGTCACCACTCTTCCGGCATCCACAAATGCACCGATCGAATACGTCCCGCTCGGTAAATCTATTGGTATTGATACACTCTGAGTAATTGTTTCCGTTTGACCAGGAGACAGTATGCCGAAAGTCAAATTATCTGAATCAAGCTTCCAATCCGTATCTTCATCAATAATCTGATCGGTCGAAAGATAAAGCTGGGTCGTATGATTGACTGTGGTTGCAGTTTGCCCCTGATTTGTTTCAGTCAAACGAACCGTCACATCCGGCCCGCCGACCGTCCACTGGGTCGTCGAAACCTCAAGATGCGTCCAAACCAGATCGGGATCACCGGGGCGAACTTCCACCTGAACGGTCGGACCGGTCGTATTGTTCCCCTCGTCGGTTTCTTCAACTTCCCCGTCGATATCCACGATCGCACCGACATAACCAAACCCCTCCGGAAGTCCCGTTGTCACGGTAAAGGTTTGGGTGAGTGTTTGAGAAGAAAGCGCGCCGATTTCACTGAACGAGATTGGGATGATTCCCAGAGGATCGTCTCCGGGATCGATCGTCTGATCGGCGGAGAGATAAAGACGCGTTCTATGGCTCGCGGCCGGCACACGGCCCTGGTTCGTTACCGTGACCGTGGCCGTGACCTCGTTGCCTTTCACCCAGTCTGTTGTCGAAAGCGTGAGGCCGGTCAGCACGAGATCCGGCAGACCGCTTCGGACCGTGACCGGGAAAGGCCCACCCTGAATGGTCACAAAACCTTTATTGTTGTCTTCGAGTATCGCATATCCATCGACATCTTCATCGACATCGTCCTGACTGTCCACCCACGCCCCGATATAATAGTTACCATCCGGGACTTTCGGGACTCTCACCGTCTTTTCAAAAGAAATTGTTGTATCTCGGGGGAAATCCACATCACAATAAATGGCCGGTGAAAGCAAAGAATCCGTATCGGTATTCAGATTCAGGTCACTGGAGAGATAAAGCTGGACCCAAAATGGCGTACCGATAATATCCACCGTACCCTGATTTTTTATATCGACCCTCACCGTCACATTGCCGCCGACCACCCAGTCATCTCCCGGCGAAGACAACATTTCAAAATCATACCAGACCAGATCCGGCCCGGTTTCTGTCGGGGGGGATTGTGCGTGAACCCGATTGATGGTTACTCCGTTCATCCCTATCAGGAAAACGGACCACAGAATCAGTATTTTCTTCATGGGAATTCTCCAATCCGGATCTACCCAAAATTGACAAACCGATTCATGCAAATATCGAACCAAATCAATTATTTATTTGATTCCAGAACATGAGATATGGCGTCCGATATGGCGTTTGCGTAATGAATATAACAATTTATACAGATTTTGTAAATATTTTTATGTTGAATTTTTTCCGGAAGATGCGTAAACTCTATACGCCCTGCCATTTCAAAATTGAAACAACAGGGACAGATTTTCCCCCCGTCTCCCCAAACCGGCTTTTGAGCATCCGCCGGATTTTCCGGGCGGTGCGGAAAATGGAGGATGGACGCCCGAATTCCTGCAACCATGGAGGCTGTTTTGAAATTCGTTCACTCCCTGAAAACACTGATGATCCTTTCCCCGTTCCTCTGCATCCCCCCCGTATCCGGCGCGGAACTCCGCGTCTCCGACCCGGAACGGGCCGGGCTGATCACCCATCCCGAACTCACCGAAATCAGCGGGCTGGCCGTCTCCCTGAAACAGCCCGACATCCTCTGGGTCATCAACGACAGCGGAAACAGCCCGACCCTCTACGCCGTCACCACGTCCGGGGAATTCCGGGCCGCATTCCCCGTGTCATCCGCCGTGAACCGGGACTGGGAAGACCTTTCCTCCTTCCTGTGGGACGGGAAACCCTGCCTCCTGATCGCGGATGTGGGCGACAACGACGCGGTGCGGAAGACCTGCGCCCTGTATTTCGTGGAGGAACCGGATCTCGACCATTCCGGCGACGCAGGCGGACCCGTCGTTCCGTTCCGCACCCTCACCTTCCGGTACGAAGACGGTCCCCGGGACTGCGAAGCCGTGGCCGTGGATGTGGAAAACCGCCGGATCCTGCTCCTGAGCAAGCGCACGGACTTCCCCGGGCTCTATGTCCTCCCCCTGGACGGGACGGATCCGGGCGTGCGGACGGCGAAAAAAGTTGCGGATCTGACGAACGTCCCCCGGTTCACCGAAGAACAGAAATCCCGGAACCCGCTGCTTCGTTTCGCCGGCATGCCCACGGCCATGGATCTTTCCGGGACATCCGGCCTGGCCGTCGTCCTCACCTACACCGAAATCTGGATTTTCGTCAACACCACGTCAGGCTGGATCGGGACCCTGCGGCAGCGCCCGGTCACCGCCTCCCTGCCCCTGCTCCGCCAGGCCGAAAGCGTCTGTTTCGACGGGACGGGACGCACGATTTACATCACCTCCGAACGGCTGCCCGCCCCCCTGATCCGGTTCCGCATCGGGCTCGGGGAAGAAAACGGGTTGAGATAAATCAATCCGTTGCGTATATTGCATCCGTCACAGAATCCGAGCGGGACACGCATTCCCATGAACCCATCCATGACCGGAAAAAAACGGAAGACAACAGCCCCCCCGGAGAAAGCCGTCAGGATCCTCCTCATCGAGGACAACCCCTCCGACGTGGAGAACGTGCGCCGCATCCTACCGGATGCGTTTTCCCTCTCCGTCTGCGGGCGCCTGGATGAGGGCATGTCCTTCCTCCGCTCGAATCCCGTGGATCTGATTTTGCTCGATCTGTCCCTGCCGGACGGCCACGGCCTGGACGTCCTGCTCCGGTTGAACGCCCGCTCCTATTCGATCCCCATCCTCGTCCTCACCTCCACGGACGACCGGCTCGTCGCCAGCATCGCGATCAAACAGGGTGCGCAGGACTATATCCTCAAAGAAACACTGAATGCGGATCTGTTCGTCCGCGCGATTCAGTATGCGCTGGACCGCAAACACGTCGAATTGGAACTGGAAACCCAGCGGCAGAATTTCCACAGCATCGTGGAACAAAGCGATGAAGGCATCGTGGTGGTCGACGCTTACGGCATGGTCCGGTATTTCAATCAGGCCGCCGAAGAATTTCTCGGCGTGCCCGGAGAAACGCTGCTCGGCCGTTCGCTCGGCCCCCGGATTCTGAGTGCGGGCACTTCGGAAATCGACATCCGCCTGAAAAACGGAGAAAATGGACTGGGCGAATACCGGGTGCTCCCCACGTCATGGCGGGGCGAGGCCGCATCTCTCATCCTCATCCGGGACATCACCGAACAGAAAGCCGCCGAGAAAATGCGGGATGATTTCATCCAGACCGTTTCACATGAACTCCGCACCCCGCTGACCGCGATCCGGGAATCCGTCTCCCAGCTTCTGGACGGCATTCCGGGAACGGTCAATCCGGATCAGAAAAAAAATCTGTCCCTCTGTCTCCGCAACACCGATCATCTGAAACGGATCGTGGACAACCTGCTGGACCTCTCCAAATACGAATCCGGCCGGGCTGAGCTCCGGATCGCCCGGTTCGACATGGCCGAACTGGCCGTTTCCATTCTGGATTCCTTCCGCCCGCGCGCGCAAAGAAACGGAATCATCCTGGAATTCGATCTCCCTGAGACGCCCGTATTCGTCCGTGCGGACAGGCAGAAAATCACCCAGGTCTGGATGAACCTGATCGACAATGCCCTGAAGTTTACCCGTAAAGGATTCGTCCGTATCGAAATCCGGGAGGAAAAAGAGATGATCATCTGTTCTGTGTCCGATTCCGGCAGGGGGATCGCAGCGGACTCCCTGGCCCGGATTTTCGAGAAATTCGAACAGTTCGGTAAAATGTCCCCGCACGAAGAGAAAGGCACCGGCCTCGGCCTGACCATTTCAAAAAATATCATCGAACTGCACGGCGGAGCCATCCGGGCGGAGAGCGAACCCGAACGGGGCAGCCGTTTTTTGTTTACCCTGCCGCAGAATGAATCCATATCGCAAGGAGATTGAAACCATGAAGAAAATCCTCGTCGCCGACGACAATCCCGATATCGTCGATCTCTTGAGTTCCCGTCTCAGGGCGAACCAGTATGAAGTGGTCACCGCGGATTCCGGGGTCAACACGCTGCTCCGGACCATCGAGGAAAAACCCGATCTGCTCATCCTCGATATCAAGATGCCGTCCGGAACCGGAATCGGCGTGTATGAGAATCTGAAACGGAACAGCAAGACCAAAGACATCCCGGTGATCTTCATCACCGCGTATGCGAGCCGGGAAATCGAAGAGCAGGTAAGCCGGATGGGCGCCGAAGGATTTGTCGCCAAGCCGTTCGACGCGAACATCCTGATGGAGATGATCCAGAAAACGATCGGGTGAAGTACCGGGAAATATCAGTTTGAGTGTGGACCGATCACGCAGTATGATCGGTCCACACTTCCCCTCCCGGATTCCCGCCTTCGCGGGAATGATTTTTTCCTAAGAATATGCCAAAACCGGGCGGGTGTGATTCAACCCAGCTTGTACCCGATCTTCCTCAGGAAATCCTTACGCCTCCGGATGTCCTCTTCGCCCTCGACACCGACCGGACTCTCGCCGTCGATCACGCCGAGCACGCCGCTGCCCTGTTCGGTCCGGGCCACGATCACCTCGACCGGATTGGCCGTGGCGCAGTAAAACCGGCAGATTTCCGGGACGTTTCGAAGCGCGGGAAGCACATTGATCGGGAAGGCGTTTTTCAGGAAAATGATGAGCAGGTGGCCCGCGCCGATATTTTCCGCATTCTTCTGGGCGAGCAGGCAAAGCACCTCATCCGTGCCGCTGGTCCGGATAAGCCGCGCCCCGGAGGCTTCGCAAAAAGCCAGCCCGAACTGAATCCCCGGAACGGTGTTGACCAGTGCCTCGTGAACATCCTCGACCGTCTTGATAAAATGAGATTGCCCGAGAATCACGTTGAAACCGTTGGGATTCTCAATCGGAACCGCGTTCATTTCCATGCGTTCCCTCCTGGCTGATTCTTCCTGTCCACAGAATAAACATTTTTACCAGAATATGCCGGACAATCAAGAGAAACTAATCCATCCGGTGATCCTGTCCGGTCTCAAGCCGGTTGACAACAGCCCGTCTGCCGGATACGCACTTGTTCGATCCAGTATCCGGCGCGTAGCAGGTTTTCTTCCTGAAAGGCCCTGCCCGTCAGCTGCAGGCCGATCGGAAGTCCCCGGCTGTCCAGGCCCGCCGGGATGGAAATCGCAGGCAGACCGGCCAGGGGGGCGGTGACCGTATAGATGTCTGAGAGATACATGGCCATGGGATCTTCCGATTTCTCCCCGAGTCGGAATGCCGTGGTCGGAGAAGTCGGGCCGATCAGTACGTCGCATTCCCGGAAGGCGTTTTCGAAATCCCGGCGGATGAGCGTCCGGACGCGCTGGGCCTTGAGATAATAGGCGTCGTAATAGCCTGCCGAAAGCACATACGTACCCAGCATGATGCGCCGCTTCACCTCGCTTCCGAATCCTTCGTGCCGCGTCTCCTCGATCATTCGCCGGAGATCCCCCTCCGGGTCGATGCGCAGACCGAATTTGACGCCGTCATACCGGGCCAGATTGGAGGACGCCTCGGCCGTACAGATCAGATAATAGGTCGCGATGCCGTAATCCGTCAGCGGCAGGGAAATTTCCCGGATCTCGCCCCCGGATTCCCGGATCAGGGAAACGACGGCATGGATTGCCTCTCCGACTTCCGGAGACAGGCCTTCTCCGTAATATTCCCGGGGGAGCCCGAATGTGAGGCCCCGGACGGAAGAACGGAGGGCTTCGGCGTAATCGGGAACCGGCAGCAAACTGGAGGTCGCATCCCGCGGGTCACGGCCCGCGAGTGCCTGAAGCAGAATCGCACAATCGGTCACATCCGACGAGAAGATGCCGACCGTATCGAGCGACGAGGCGAAGGCGATCAGTCCGTAACGGGATATCCGGCCGTAAGTCGGACGCAGGCCGACCACACCGGTCAGCGCCGCAGGCTGCCTGACGGATCCGCCGGTGTCCGAGCCGATGGCCGTCATCGCGAGTCCCGCGGCCACGGCCGCGGCGGAACCGCCGCTCGACCCGCCGGGAGTGCGTCCTGGATCCCGGGGATTCAGGACGGGACCGTATGCCGAGTTCTCGCTGGAAGACCCCATGCCGAACTCATCCATGTTGGTCTTGCCGATCACGATCGCGTCTTCTTCTTCCAGCCTGCCGACCACGGCCGAGTCGTAGGGTGAATGATACCGTTCGAGAATCCGCGATCCGCACGTGGTCCTGACATGTTTCATCGCAAACAGATCCTTCACCGCCACCACCATACCGGCCAGGCTGCCCGCCCCGCCCTGCGCCAGTTTCCGGTCGATCTCGCGTGCCTTTTCAAGGGCCCGGTCTTCCAGAACCGTCACGAATGCGTTCAGCGATTCATGCGCCCGGATCTGCGCCAGGAAGGAAACGACGGTTGTCTCGCAGGTTGATTCGCCGTCTTCGAGCTGTTTTCTGAATCGATGGTAAGGAACGGTCAAAGGGGTCTCCGGGTGATGAGATTCATTCGGCCTTTTTCCCCTCTGCGTCTTTTTTCTTCTCGTTTTCATCCAGTTTCTTCATTTCGTCGTCGGCCTGCCTGATGCCGTCCTTGAACTCACGAATCCCGCGGCCGAGGCCGCGCGCGAGTTCGGGGATTTTCTTCCCGCCGAATAGCAACAGAATCACCAGCACGATGATCAGGATTTCCGTGTGCCCGGGCATGCTGAACATACTGTTTTTCCTCCGTCATGACTGTAAGGGTGACCTTTGATTGAATCCTGGTGATCCCTGCGCAAGGAATCAGAAATTTACGCCCCGATCCGGAATTCTTCCGGGTCACGTGAACCAATCGACAATCCGGAAGACCGGGTCCGTGCAGCCTCTCCCGAATCCCTTCACCTGAGCTATTCATAAACTTGCGTGATCTCTTCCACCCGGCCTGAATTTGGGGGAATGCGATGGCCCGATCGCCTGTTGCCGGCCGCGAAAAGTTTCGGATCTTGAATCCACTATCCCTCAACCCTTCTTTTCTTCATCCCGGCCGTCATCCTCGATCATCCGGGTGATCTCGTTGCGTGCGCTTTGCGTGGCGCGTTGAAAGTCCCGGATGCCCTTGCCGATGTGTTTCGCCATCTGGGGCAACTGCCTGCTTCCGAACAGCATCAGCACCACCAGCATTATGATCAGGATTTCGAATGAACCGATCGAACCGAACATCTCCACCGCTCCTACAAAGACTTTATGGGATGGAACAAGTCTCCGGCCGAGACATCGCCGCGAATACACGCGGCGACCGCCCGTATGATTCCCTGAATGATATAAAGCGACAGAACCGGGAACAGCACCACACCGGGGATCACCGCCATCAGAATCACACCGGCAAGCAGGAGTACGGACCCGATGCGCTCAAGCGTGGAACCGTGAAAGTTCAGTCGCGGCCAGTCATACCGGACGCCGCTGACCATGATAAGCGCAAACACCGTACAGAGAACGACCGCGGCCGGGGCCGGATTCCCCGGATCGAAACGGTCATGAAATAAATAAAATCCTGAAAAACCCATCGCGGCGACCGGTATGGGCAGCCCGAGATACCCGTGGGTCCGGTCACCGTTCTGGATCACATTGAACCGCGTGAGCCGGTAGACGCCGGCCATAAGATAGAAAAAAACGATGAAAAAACCAAACACGCGCAAATCCTGAAAAACCCAACGGTAACACAAAATCGCCGGCGCGACTCCGAATGAGACCACGTCGCAGAGTGAATCCAGTTCGAAGCCGAACCGGGTCTCCGTATGGGTCAGCCGGGCCAGCTTGCCGTCCATGCCGTCGCACAACACGGCGAGGATGATGAACCAGGCGGCCGCGAAAAACTGCCCCTCCATGCTCTGGACGATGGACAGCATCCCGCAGAAGAGGTTGAGGGCCGTAAACAGACCCGGCACGTATTTTTTATCGATTTCCATATGTCATCAATCCGATACGTGTCTCCCCCGCCTTTACCCGGTCGCCTTCTTTGATCATGAGTTGGACGCTTCCCGGCAATTCCAGTTCCACCCGTGATCCCAGCTTGATCATGCCGAATACGTCTCCACGGCGGACCTCCTGCCCCTCTTCGAGCCGGCAGACGATGCGCCGCGCGATCATGCCCGCCACCTGAGTGACCGTGACTTCACCGAACGCGGTTTCGATGACGATCCGCATCCGTTCGTTCTCGCTTCCCGCCCGGTCGGAGAATGCCGGACGGAATTGTCCCGGGACATGACGAATCGACACGATCCGGCCGTCGCAGGGTATGCGGTTCACATGCACATCCAGCAAAGAAAGAAAAATGGCGACCCGGGTCAGCGAATCGGCCTGCTGGACGGCCGTGATCCGTCCGTCCGCGGGCGCGAGGATGTGACCGCCGTCCGGGATGATCCGTTCCGGGTTGCGGACGAAAAACAGCAGGAACAGGATCAGCGCACACGACAAACCCGCTGCCGCGCGCCCCGTCTTACGATGGCGGCGTGACAGGATGAGGCCGAATATCAGAAACGCGGCGCACAGGATGAGCGGCGTCTGGATTTCACCGGTCAAAACTCCCTCCATCCGCCATGTGCGGCAAGGACGCGGACATCACAACCGCAAGATGAGTCTGACATGCAACACACATTTTCCCCGATTCAGGACAATATCTGCCCGCAGAGCCGTGCATAGACGGCGTCCCTGTCTTCTCCGGTCAGCCTGAATCTGGCCTTCGAAGGTGAATCCGCCTGTTCTCCGTCCCAAAAGAGGCAGGTCTCGGGCGTGATTTCATCGCCCAAAACGACCCTGTCCTCCTTCCTGCCGAATTCGAGACGCGTGGAAACCAGTTTCAGACGCCGACGTTCGAAATAGGATTTCAGGACCGCATTAATTTTACGGATCATGCGGTCGATGGCCGCCGTTTCATTTGGTGCGGCGATATCGAAGGCATGCAGGTGATCCATCGATACCATGGGATATTTGAGGGCCTCGTCCTTGAGATAGCACTCGAGGATCGGATAACTCAGATCGGTTCCCTCCTTGATTCCGAAACGCCTGGACAGGCTTCCGGATGCCGTATTCCAGATCACAAACTCCGCGGGGATCATGTTGAGCCGCTCGGCCACCATCTCTCCCGGTTCACCGGACTGGACGAAATGGGTCGGGATATGATAGCTCGCCACATATTTCATGAGCAGGGCGGAGATCTCGCAGGCCCATTTTTTCCGGTTCCGGATCCTCAACGGTTGTCCGGACTCAAAAGGGGCCGACTCATCCATGAAGACGAGAATGATGTGTTCCGGATCTCCGGTTGCATAGACTTTCTTGCTTCTGCCCTGGAAAAGCCGTTTCTCTTTTTTCAACTCCAAGACCGCCTCCCGTGTTTGTTCGAAAGGAGAAACGGAGACGACCGGATAGATCGTCCCCTGAAATCATGTCATGTGCCGAGTCCGACCCGTTTGAAGATGGCGTCCACGTTGCGCAATTGCACATCGAGGTTGAAACAGGCACGGATTTCATCCTTCGACAGGATTTTCCGGGTCTCCGGATCATTCAAAATCACGTTTTCGAATGGCTCGCCCGACTCCCAGCAGGCCATGGACGGCGTCTGAACCCGTTCATACGCCTCCTCCCGCGTCAGCCCCTTCCTGACCAGCGCAAGCATTACCGCCTGTGAAAAGATGAGTCCGTTCGTGCGTCCCAGATTCGCTTTCATGTGTTCCGGATACACCACCAGTCTGTCGATCAGCCGGACGGTCTTCCGGAGCATGTAATCGGTCAGGATCGTGCTGTCCGGCAGGATGACACGCTCGACGGATGAATGGGAGATGTCCCGTTCGTGCCACAGCGCCACGTTTTCGAAACCGGCCATTGCATTGGAACGCAGCAGACGCGCCAGGCCCGCGATCTGCTCGCAGGTCACCGGATTGCGCTTGTGCGGCATGGCGGACGATCCTTTCTGTCCTTTACTGAAATACTCCTCCGCCTCGAGCACCTCGGTGCGCTGGAGATGGCGGATCTCGACCGCGATCTTTTCGAGGGACGCGCCGATCAACGCCAGCACGGCGAGATAATGGGCGTACCGGTCGCGCTGCACGATCTGGGTCGATACGGGATCGGGACGGAGTCCGAGTTTCTCGCAGGTCCGCTCTTCAACCACGGGATCGAGATGGGCGAAGGTGCCCACCGCGCCGGATATTTTCCCGACCCTCACATCCTCGGCAGCCTCCCTGAACCGGGCGATATTCCGCGCATTCTCCGCGTACCAGAGCGCGAGTTTGAGTCCGAATGTCGTGGGTTCGGCGTGGATGCCGTGGCTGCGTCCGATGCAGACCGTATCTTTGAACTCCCGCGCCCGCCGCGCCAGGACGCGGCCGAGTTCCTCCAGATCTTCCAGAATGAGGGCTCCGGCTTCCTTGAACTGGAGCGCCGTGGCCGTGTCGAGCATGTCGGACGAGGTCATGCCCAGATGGATATAGCGGGAATCGGGCCCGACGTACTCCGCCACGCTGGTCAGGAAGGCGATCACGTCATGACGGACTCCGGCCTCGATCTCGTCGATGCGGCGGACATCGAAATCCGCCTTCTCGCGGATCGTCCGCCATGCATCTTCCGGTATCACTCCGAGTTCGGTCTGCACTTCACAGACAGCCAACTCCACGTCGAGCCATTTTCGGTACTTGTTTTCCTGGCTCCAAATCTTACCCATTTCAGGACGGGTGTAGCGCTCGATCAAATGGTTTCTCCCTGGTTTCAAAGTGGATTTTGTGGACGGGGTGGACTGTCCACTCCGTCCATATCTTCAATAATGATTAAATCGGTCACGATCATCTCCTGAACTTAAAGTTGAAGTCCAACCCGGTGTCGGGCTCCAACTTTTAACGATCACCTCAAACTCATCGTCGTGTCGTACAGCCGGCCGCCGCGGTACACGCGCAGGGCGATCCGGTCTTTTTTCTCCTTCGAAAACACCTGATTCAGTTTGCGGACATCGGCCGTGGACCGGACGCGGTATCCGTCCATGGCCACGATCACATCCCCGACGGCAAGACCCGCCTCGTCGGCCGCACTGGCCGGTTCGACACGTGTCACGATCACCCCGCTCCGTTCGGAGATTCCCAGCATGCGGGCGACCAGCCAGTTGATATTGTCCACCGCAAGTCCGATCGTGACCGGACGCTCGACGTCCCGGATTTGTTTCAGGTCGGGCAGGATTCTTTTCACCCGGTTGATCGGGATGGCGAAACCGATGCCCACCGAGGTCGATGAAAACTGGCTTCCCGAGATGATGAACGCGTTGATCCCGACGCATTGTCCCAGGCTGTTGACCAGCGGTCCGCCGCTGTTCCCCCCGTTGATCGAGGCATCCGTCTGGATCATTTCGTTGTACGTGCGGCCCTCAACCTGGCCGAAATTCATCCCCACGGCGCTGATCACGCCCACCGTCACGGTCGGCTTGGAATTCACGTCGAACAGACCGAAGGGGTTGCCCAGCGCGATCACCCACTCGCCGATGATGATTTCATCCGAATCGCCGAGGGGAATATAGGGAAAATCATCGCCTTCGATCTTGAGGAGGGCGACATCGAACTCCTCGCTCTTCCCGACCAACACGGCCTGATGATGTGTGCCGTCCGTCGCCGTGACCACGATCTGCTCCGCTTCGTGGACCACGTGTTCATTAGTCAGAATATAGCCGTCGGACGAAATCAGGAAACCGGACCCCAGGCTCTTGACCCGTTCACGCTGGGCATGCGGCGGGAAAAAATGCCTGAAAAATGGATCTTCCGAAAACGGCGACCGGTATACGCGTGTACGCACCTGGGTCACATTGATTCCGACCACCGCCGGGCTGATGTCTGAAACGGCGCGCGTGATCGCATTCTGCCGCGACTGGAAAACTTCATCCTGAAGCAGCCTTTGATCGTGTTCGGGCGGCCGTGCGGCGGAATCCAGGAGTCCGGAAAGCGATTCCGTCCCGGGAGTCCGGTTTTGACCGGAACACTGCACCGATCCCGTGGACAACAGGATCCAGCCGATCAGAAGGAAAAATCGGAATTTCATCATCCACACTCCGGTTGATCAATCATAATCCACGCGGACGAGGCAAAGCCCCTGCGGCGGAACGGTCGGTCCGGCCAGATTCCGGTTACGTGCCTCCATGATCCGGACGATATCCCCCGGATCGATCCTGCCCCGGCCCACCTCGAGCATCGTCCCCACCATGATACGCACCATGTTGTGGAAAAAACCGGAAGCCGAAATCTCGAAACTGCATTCATCCACGGTTTCAAGCCACACCGCCCGCCGTACTTCAGAGACGGGGTGCGTGATTTTAGGATTTTGTCGCGAGAAGGACGTCCAGTCATGTTTTCCAATGAAAAACTCGGACCCATCCCGCATCCGCTCGAGCGAAAAAGGATAATTTGGATGCCATCCATACTGACGTCCGATGGCCATCTCCCGTTTGTACAAACGGTACAGATAGGTGCGCCCGGTGGCGGATCGCCGGGCGTCGAATCCTTCCGGAGCTTCCTCCGCTTTTCGGATACAAATATCCGAGGGCGTCAGGGCGTCGAGCCCCCTGTCGAACGCGGAGAGCGGCAGCGCATTCTTGCATCGGAAGCTGACCACCTGTCCGAGTGCATGGACGCCTGCGTCGGTGCGTCCGGCTCCGGTCACACGAATCGTCTCTCCCGTCAGGGCATGGAGTGCTTTCTCGATTTCTCCCTGAACCGTGCGTTGATCCGGTTGCACCTGCCATCCGGCAAAGCGGATGCCGTCATATTCCACGATCAGCCTGAGAGTCTTCAGAACGGCTCCGGGGATATGTTTCCGCCTGCATGAAGTACGTTGTACTGTAAAAAAAGGACAACGCAGACCAGCATCAACACGGCGGCGCATGCCCATCCGTCCGCCCGTCCGAACCGAAGGATTTGGAAATGCGTCCGGCTTTCCCCGCCGCGATAGCACCGGGCATCCATGGCCAGAGCGAGGTCGTTGGCCTTTCGAAATGTCGAAACGAAAAGTGGAATCAAAATCGGAATCATGGCTTTCAGTTTCCGGATGAGGCCGCCGTCAAACCGCGCGCCGCGTGACATCTGCGCCCTTTGGATCCGCTCGGACTCTTCGAGGAGTATCGGGATGAACCGCATGGAAATGGACATCATCATGGCCAGTTCATGGGCCGGAATGCCGAATCGCTGGAACGGTTTGAGCAATTTTTCGATGCCGTCCGTGAGTGCCATGGGAGACGTGGTCAGCGTGAGCAGATTCGCGGTCACGATCAGCAGGATGATCCGAAACCCGTAAAATAATCCGTTCATCAACCCTTCCAGAGTGAATCCGGCCCGGACCAGAGGCAGGCTGAAAAGTATCCGTCCTTCGGTGAGAAAGCCGTGAAGAAAAACCGTAAACAACAAAAGCCACATGAAAGGACGGATGCTTCCGAATGCCAGCCTCGCGGACAAACCCGAAAGGGGATAGATCAGTAAAACCGGAACCGTATACAAGATCAGAAGATCCGCCCGCCTGATCAAAAAGGTCAGTCCCATGAGAAAGCAAAGCGCGATCATTTTCGTACGCGGATCGAGACTGTGTACCCGGGAATCACGCGGCGCATACCGCCCCAAAATCAATGTCTTACCCGTGATCATAAACTTTCTATCATATTAAATCTAAATATTTTAACGCGACAGATCAATATTCAAATATACATTTTTTTATATAAAAGTCAAATGGTTAATTCCCGTCATCGGTGTCGTACGTGAAAATACACTTGACTTTTAACCAAAATCACTTTATGTTGAATCCGATTGTTGCCCGGTCATCATGGTGCTGAAAACCTCATCGATTAACCCAGGGAGTTTTCTATGGCAGAGCAAAAAGACGTGTCGAAAGAGTCAAACACATTCAAACCTTTTGTGCCCGCGAACACGACAATGAAGGAGTTCACTTTGCGGGCGCTTTTTTTTGGTGCCGTTCTCTCCGTCATCCTGGGGGCGGCCAACGCCTATATCGGCCTGAAAGTCGGACTCACCGTCGCGGCCACATTTCCCGCGGCCGTCATGGCGATGGCGATCCTGCGGATGTTCAAGGGATCGATACTCGAAGAAAACACCTGCCGGACCACGGCCGCCGTGGGTGAAGCCCTGGCAGCCGGCGCCATATTCACCATCCCGGCGCTTCTCATCGCCAAGAATCCGGAAACCGGGAAACCGATATGGGAAAACATCCGCTATATGGAAAGCACGGTACTCATGATCACCGGCGGCATCCTCGGCGTCCTTTTCGTGATCTTCCTGAGACGGATTCTCATCGAAGACAAGACCCTGCGTTTCCCTGAAAGCCTGGCATGCGCCGAGATGGTCAAGGCCGGTCAGGGCAAACAGACCGGCGCGAAATATGTTTTCGGGGCTATGGCCCTTTCGGCTTTGTTCGAGTTGTTCAAAAACCGGCGTGGCCTCCTGGCCGTCCGTGAATCGGTTCAGGGATTTTTCCCGATCCGGGTGAATAATTTCAAGCTCAACATCGGCGGTGAGCCCCTGACGTCCGATCCGACCGGTGGCGTGTTCGTCGAAACACCGGGCGCATCGGGCATGCTGATGGGCGTCGGTTTCATCATCGGCCCGAAGCTCGCCTCCATCACATTCGCCGGCGGTATTTTCGGTCATCTGGTGATGGTCCCCCTCTTCATGTTCGTTTTCGGGGGATACGCATCCTACCTCGGGGGGGAGATCGGCTGGACCAGCATCGCAAACGGTGTCTTTGCCAATCAGGTCCGGCCCTTTGCCGTGGGCACCATGCTGGTCGGCGCCGTCTCGACCCTGTTCAAGATGCGCCGTTCACTCGGCAACGGCATCGCGCGCGCCGTGCGTGACTTGAAACAGATCGGCAAGGCCAAACTGGAAGAAAAGAACCGGCTCGACCGCGACATCCCCTATGCGATCACGACCATCGGGATTTTCATCCTCGTCATTCCGATCGCGATCATCTACTATCTGCTCTGCCAGGATCTGATCGGCGCCATCGTGGCGGCTTTGGTGATGACGGTCACCGGGTTTCTGTTCGCGGCGGTGGCCGGATATCTGGTGGGTACAATCGGATCGTCCAACAATCCGATCTCGGGTCTCACCCTGTCCACCCTGATCATCGCCGCATTCCTGATGATGGCCGTCGGCGTGACCGGCGCGCCCGGAATCGCGGCCGTGCTGGGAGTCGCCGCCGTGGTCTGCTGTTCATCCGGAGTCGCCGGCGACATCATGCAGGATCTGAAAGTCGGCCATATCCTGGGAGGCACTCCCAAATACATGGAATACGCCGTTATGATCGGCGTGGTGGCTTCCGCCCTGGTCATGGGCATCGCCCTGCAGCTGCTTCACTCCGCTTACGGCGGCATCGGCAGCATCGATCTGCCTGCCCCGCAGGCCAGTCTGATGGCCGCCCTGTCCGAAGGGATCATCGGCGGCGCCATGGCATGGCCTCTCGTGATCATGGGCATCCTTTTCGGCATCGGACTGTTCATCATCGGGGCGCCCTCGATCATGCTCATCGCCGTGGGTATGTATCTTCCGCTTTATGTCACGGCCGGTATTTTCGTCGGCGGGGTCATCAAATCGATCGTGGACGGTATCGTCGCCCGGAAAAAACTGGACGCGGAGAAAGCCGAGAACACCGGCATCCTGCTTTCTTCGGGGCTGATCGCGGGTGAAGCCATCATGGCCCTGATCATCGCGGGTACCGTGCTGGCGGGTCAGGGGACCGCGATTCTGCCCAGGCTGATCCAGGACGGCAATCCATGGCTGGGACTGATCATCTTTGCCGTTATCACCTATCTGTTGATTGCGATACCGCTGAAAAGTGTCAAAAAGAACGCCTAACATGATGGAGTGGGTTCCGGTCCGCAACGCGGACTGGGAGCATTCTTCGGACGGATCCGTCACGCTCAGAAAACCCAAATCCGGAAACTGGCTGATCAACCTGATAATCCGCAAAACGGGTGTATCCCCCACCTGCCGGATCCGGCTCGACGCCTACGGAAGCGCCGTATGGGAATGGTGTGACGGCAAGCGGACGGCCTTCGAGATCGCGGAACAACTCCGGCGGCGTTTCCGGGAAATCGAAGACACCGTCTACGACCGGGTGGGACAGTTTCTCGGCGATCTGGCGCGACATCAGTGTATTACGTTCAGGGATTTGTAACATTTCCTTGATTCTATAAAAACCGGCCCCTGATCACCGGAGGCCGGTTTCGCTTTCTCAACGGACATCATTGTGGATTGCATCGAGCATGTCACAGGCGACCCCGTGTGAAATCAGGGCGGTGATCCGTGCCGTCCTGCGCAACGCACTCAACCTCCACCCGTCGGAATCGGTTTTGATCCTGGCCGATGAACCCATGCAAGAAATGGCACTCGCTTTTTTCAGGGAAGCCAGGTATTTTTCAAGGAAAAGTTTTCTTCTCGTCTTGCCTGAGATCGAGCGGGCACACAAAGAACCGCCCCATTCAGTCACGGCGTTGATGATGGAAAGCCGTGTCGTGATTCTTCTGACCAGCCGGTCCCTCTCTCATACCACATCCAGACGGAAAGCCATAAAAAACGGTGCCCGCATCGCCGGTCTGCCGGGAGTCACGGCAGAGACGCTCATACGCTGTCTGAACGGGGACCAGAAGAAAATAGCGGCACGCAGTCGCAAACTGGCGGACATCCTCACCATCGGACGGTCCGCCCAGTTGACCACGCCGGCTGGAACGGAGCTGACTCTTTCGATTTCACGGATGCGCGGTTATGCGGATACGGGTATCATCCACGAACCGGGACAATTTTCAAATCTGCCCGCGGGAGAGGGATGCGTCGGCCCGGTACACGGATCGGCGCAGGGCAGGATCGTGGTGGACGGCTCCTTCCCGGGAATCGGTAAGATTGAGACACCGTTTGAAATGCGTGTCAGAGACGGATATGTGAGCCGGATCACGGGATCGGAAACAGCGGAACGGGTCCGGAAACTGATCCAGCCCTACGGGCATCAGGGCAGAAATATCGCCGAATTGGGCATCGGCACCAATCCCCGGGCAAAACTCATGGGCCTCACGCTGGAAGACGAGAAAACCGAGGGCACCGTGCATGTCGCACTGGGAAACAACGTGTCTTTCGACGGGAAGGTCCGTGTTCCATGCCATTTCGACGCCGTACTCCTCAATCCGACACTCTTGATCGACGGAAATCCGATCATCAGAGACGGTGTGATCCTGGTTTAACATCTGACCGGATACCGGAAGATGTCACGCCGTGTAAACCTCCGACAGGTTCTGGAATCCATCCATCTGCCGCATGCTTCCCCGTTTTTGACGACGGCATCGCCGTGTTTAATCCCCTTATCCGCACGCAAATCGCGTCAGGTTGGCTGAAATTCATCCTTCGGAAGATTATTTTAAGCCTGAGGAATCCGTCTATTCTTCCTGTTCTACAAATTCACCCATCAGCTTCGTAAAGCCCCAAATCATGAACATGCCCAGCAGGGTGTGGACAGCCATCATATACCAGATGTATTCAGGATGTGCGATCTTTCCAAAATGACCGTACAGTGTGGTATAGGTCACGCCGCTGAGAGCACCGCCCAGCCCGATCGCCAGAAAATTGGAACCCATGTAGAGACCGGCCTTCTCTTTGGGTGCGATCCAGGTGATATACTCCTGAATCCGCGGGGAAGAGACCATTTCTCCGACTGCAAACAGTAAAATCCCCAGGAAAACCCAGGCAGGCGTGTGAGTCCTGGCCAATCCGATGAAAGCGAAACCGGCCGTGGCCACAATCAGTCCGCTCAGAAAGGCGGGCATGGCCTTGAATTTCTCCGCAATCCGTGACACCAGAATCTGGAATATCATGATGACGAATCCGGTATGGGCGATGGTCTCGCCGAGGAGTCTGCGCGTTCCGGTTTCATCGACGCGGGAAAGGAAATCGGCCACACCGGTTCCGAGGGCACTCCGGATATTCATATAAAGTCTGGCCGTATCGAGATTGCCGTCGATATACACGGCAAGCAGGTTGAAAAAAGCCCAGAAGGGCAGCCAGAAGAAAACACCAAGCAGGATAAGAAAAACGGCGAATTTAATATCCGAGAGTGCCGTGCCCATGTCCTGAAATTTCTGTTTGAGCGTCACGCCCTCCATTTCACGCTCGGGTTCCTTGTAAAACAGCAGGGTAATCACGAACATGAGAGCGACGGCCCCAGCCGCGGTCATGAATGCGGTGTTCCACGAGACGGCACGCAGCCGGCCTGCCACGATCGGTCCGAAAGAAGCGCCCACATTCACCATGGCATAAAAAATTCCGAATCCAAGGGTTTTGTTGGTCTTGTCGGTCGTGACACGCACCGTACCTGAAATCAGGGGTTTAAAAATGCCCGCGGCGAGTCCGATGCTGAGCATGGTCAGTGCGATTCCCGAAAAAGATTTGGTGAGAATCAAAAGCAAAATGGAAGGCAGATAGGCCAGATAGGAAACGATGAGGACCTTCTTGAATCCGTAACGGTCCGCAAACGTACCCGAGAAAACCGGGACCACATAGGAAAAAAGCAGAAAAATACTCTGCACCACCCCGAGCTGGCCGCGGGTGTAGCCGAGGTATTCCATATAAATCCCGAATCCCATATAGATACCGTAATAGGCGAACCGTTCCAGGATCTCGACCATGTTCGCGATCCAGAAAACAAACGGAAATGGCGTGCGCTTGGACATTTTCACCTCGCTGGTTTGATTTGGGCTTCTCTCTCGACCCGGATGGCCGGTTATCTCTTAAATCAAAAACAAAATAATTTACTACCCCGCAGATTGAATTCAAAGGCTTTTTCGGGAACCAGCCCGCCGAATCATTCAAACCCGGAAAAATTCAAAAAAGAAGTGGCATTTCTGACCCGGTTTTTTTAATATGAGTTAACTGAATACACGGAATAGGAAAGGAAACCATCATGAAACTCTTCTGGATCTTCTTCTGCCTGTCGCTGGTATGCGCCACATCTTGCGCACTGATCGAACGGAATCCGTTTGATGAATCCTGGGAGACCCCCTTCGGCGCACCGCCTTTCGAGCGCATCAAGACGACCCATTATCTTCCCGCTTTCAAGAAAGGCATGGCGCTCGAGAAAAAAGAAATCGCGGCCATCGCCGGAAATTCCGAAATACCGACATTTGCCAACACCGTTTCCGCCCTCGATTATACGGGCGAGTATCTGACCCGGGTCGATAACGTGTTCCGCAACATGACCCTGGCCAATACCGACGACGCCTTGCAGGATATCGCGAAAACGGTTTCCCCCCTGCTCTCGAAACACCGGGACGACATACGCCTCGACGACAAACTCTTTGCCCGTATCAAGTCGGTATGGAATCAGAGGGAGTCCCTGGATTTGACATCCGAACAGGTCCGGCTTCTCGAAGAGACCTATAAGGGGTTTGTGCGGAGCGGCGCCTTGCTGGATGCGGAGAAGAAAGAACGACTCCGTAAAATCAACGAAAACCTCTCCCTTCTTTCCCTGAAGTTCGGCGAGAACGTCCTCAAGGAAGACAACCGGTTCGAACTCGTGATCGAGGATGCGGCGGATCTGGCGGGTTTGCCGGATGCCGTGGTTTCCGCTGCGGCCGAGGCGGCCGCAGCACGCGGTCATGGAGGGAAATGGGTGTTCACATTGCATCAACCCAGCCGGATTCCTTTCCTGCAGTATGCGGAGAACCGGACGCTGCGGGAGAAAATATTTACGGCCTACATCATGCGCGGCGATCAGGAGGACGAACTGGACAATAAGGAAATCCTCTCCGAGATGGCGGTCCTTCGGGTTGAGAAAGCCCGGTTGCTGGGATACGAAACCCACGCCCATTATGTCCTCGAAGAGAATATGGCCAAAACACCTGAACAGGTCTATGCGTTTCTCGATCAGCTCTGGGCGCCCGCCCTGCGTCGCGCCCGGGCCGAAGCGGAAGCGTTTCAGAAATTGATCATCCGGGAAGGCCATGATTTCAGGCTGATGCCTTGGGACTGGTGGTACTATGCCGAGAAACTCAAGCTGATCCGGTATGATCTGGATGAAGAAATGCTACGCCCCTACTTCGTCCTCGAAAATGTGCGGCAGGGCGTATTTGATCTGGCCGGACGTCTCTGGGGAGTCACCTTCGAGAAACGCGAAGACATTCCGCGTTACCATGAGGAAGTCGAAGTCTTTGAGCTCAAAGACAGGGACGGATCGCATTTGGGACTGTTCTATACCGATTATTTTCCGCGCGCCGGCAAACGGGGTGGTGCCTGGATGAGCAGTTACCGGCGGCAGTCGCGGAAAAACGGCGAGGATATCCGTCCGCACGTTTGCAACGTCGGCAATTTTTCCAGGCCGACAGGAGAGAAACCCGCCCTGCTCAGCCCGGAAGAGGTCGAGACCCTGTTTCATGAATTCGGCCATGCGTTACATGGTCTGTTCTCGAAGACTGAATATCCGTCCTTATCCGGCACCAACGTCGCCCGCGACTTCGTGGAACTGCCCTCCCAGATCATGGAAAACTGGGCGATGGAACCCGCAGTGCTCAAATCCTATGCATTGCACTACCAGACCGGCGAGCCGATTCCGGATGCGCTGATCGAGAAAATCCGTAACGCGAGTCTATTTAACCAGGGATTCGCCACGACGGAATACCTGGCTGCCTCCTATCTCGACATGGACTGGCATACATTGACCGAACAGGAAAAATTGGATCCCCGGACATTTGAACTGAACTCGCTCGAACGGATCGGTTTAATTCCGGAGATTGTGGTGAGATACCGCAGCCCCTATTTCCGTCATATCTTCTCCGGCGGTTATTCTTCCGGATACTACAGTTACATCTGGGCGGAAGTCCTGGATGCCGATGCATTCCAGGCGTTCAAGGAAGCCGGGCTCTTCGATCGGGAGACCGCGGGAAAATTCCGCGATCATGTCCTTTCCGCCGGAAACACCGACGATCCGATGGTCCTGTATCAACGTTTCCGGGGAGCAGCGCCGGACATCAAACCGCTCCTGGAACGGCGCGGTTTGAAATAGAGAACCCTGGGGCGGGAATCGTTTGCGTTGGTCGAAACGATTTCCGTTCCTTTTATCGGGTTGTCGATGACCGGACGGTCGGAATCGCCGTCGGATTTGGTGGGGCAACGTATCGACGACCACACAGGCCGATGCGGATTCATTCAGGCGGATATCGAAAAACCCCGGATGCTGAAATGCATCCGGGGTGGAGAATCGGATTCACGGATTATAATCGCGTGAGGCGTAAGGAACGACCCGGCGTCACTTTTCCGCTTTGCGAATGATCTCCAGCGCCTCTTTCGGCGATTGCGCCTTTTTCAGCATTTCACAAAACTCCGGATTCCCGGTGAGACGGGCGATTTGGGCAAGGGCCTGAATATTCGGGGCAGCCGCCGCGACGGGCGCGAGGAGCAAAAAGAAAAGATGGGAAGGTTTTCCGTCTGCCGACGCGAAATCCACGCCCTCTCTCGAAATCCCCAGGGTCAGAACCAGGTCTTTGACGGTTCCCGTCTTTGCATGGGGAACCGCCACGCCTTTCTCCAGGCCTGTGCTCATGAGTCTCTCACGCTCCATGACAGCCTTTAACGCCGTTTCCTTGTCCTGAATCCTGCCGCTCCCCGAAGCCAGATCGATCAATGTCCGGATCACATTTTCTTTCGTGGTATCTTCGAATGAAACGGTTATCATCGCATCATTCAACAAATCGGATATACGCATGATGACAAACCTCCTGCCTTTCTATTCCATTAATTCAAAAATCCGTTCGACCCGTTCCGGATCTTTCACCACCAAAACCGAACAACCGGCCTTTCTGAATGTAATTTCAGCCTCGTCGTGAAAGGTCTCGCTCCGCGAATGGATCTGCTCGAGTTCACCCATCACCAGCAGATCAATTTCGAGTTCGTCAATTTTCTTCACCACCTCTTTATTGACAATCCCTTTGACCAGTTCGGTTCGGATTTCCACCCCCTTCGAGCGGGCCATTTCCGAGATATAATGCAGGTAACGCTTGCCGTCCTGCTCGAGATCCTGTTGATAGTCCATTTCTTCTATCTTAATGAATATCCTGGCTTTGACCAGCTCTTCAAGCAGGCTGATATTCACGATATAGAGGGCCGTGAGTCTGGCGCCGAAAGATTTGGCCAGGACGATGGCGTATTGGGCGGCGGCGATACACTCTTCAGAACCGTCGATATAGACAAGGATTTTCTTGATGGGACCGTTCGGTAACATGGCTTACCCCTTCCTTTTCTCCAATCGCTCCTTGACGAGCTTTAAAGTCGCGAAAGTATCCCGTTCAATTTCCTCGAGTGTGTCTTCGATGTATTTGATGGATTCCCGGTAATCCGGTATGGCGATCTTTTCGAGTGCGTTGACGCGTCTCACCGTCTTCTGGACTTCCTGGGAGAGGCGCATCAGTGAAATACGGAGCTCCGCCAGACTGCCCAGATCCACAAGGATTCCCCTGAACCGGGATATGGTTTCATCGACCCAGATCGAGGTCTCACCGAGACTGAAATACGGCGGATTGTCCTTGACATTGATTTCGACTTTCGGGATATTGACCCCCATGATCCGTCTGAAACCGATCTCGATTTCCGCATTCAGGTTCACCGCCGGCGCCAGTTCGGAAAGACCCTGCCGCCCCATCGCCATGACGGCCTTCTTCAGGGCTTCAAATGCCTCGGCCAGCTCGCTTTCGACCTTCTCCTGGGCATCCGCGGTCTTGTCGATCAGTCCCATCAGTTCCACGACCAGAATCTGTCGTTTCTGTTCGAGAAGTGAATACCCCTCATCCGCGAAACCCAGGTCCCGCTTCAATCGGGACAGATTGGTTTTGGTGGGCACAACCCGATAACGCGCCATCGATCAGCAACCCTGTTTCCGTATCAAAATATCACCCCTGTCGTTTCCGGGACCGGAAGGCGGAGGGTTCATCGCACCAGCAGAATTTTCCGGGATCGGGACCGGTTCCCGGCGGTCAGACGCATCAGATAGACACCACTCGGAACGGGTCCATTCCGCGATTTTCCGTTCCAGGTGACTTCATGCGACCCGGCCTCCTGATAGCCGTCGATGAGACGGGTGACTTCCCGTCCCATCAGGTCATAGATGGTGAGTGTCGTCATCGTCCATTCGGACAGCCAAAAATGAATGACGGTCTCAGCCCGGTTTGGATTGAAAGGATTTGGAAAATTCACCGACAGGGAAAACGGATCCCGCGCATACGGATCCGGCTCGTCCGGGAAAAGCGTATTCCAGCGGTCCCGGGCATGTTGCGCATTCCGCCTGAGTGCGCCGAGGTCTTCACCGCCGATCACGGCGAATCCGATCCGGACCGGACGATCGGGAAAAAGGGTGACCGGCCCCACGGACAACACGTGAGAATAATCATTCCGGGTCCGGGGTATGGTGTTCCGGATTCCTCCGGAAAGGTGACTCCACTTTTCCTGTTTGGTATACCCGTCATAGATCTCGGCGGGATTGTTCACGAGCGCATAGGATGTGGCGCCGCCCCGGCTGACCACCGCGAGGCCGCCGTGAATGTTGTCATTCGGGTCGTAGATATAACCGAGATCCAGAGCCGGATCGAATCCGGCGAGATTATCAGACGCATCGGCGATATCCCAATCCATGAACAATCCGGCCCGGAGGTCCCGGATCGGATGGTCTTTCATATTGGCAAGCTCATAGGAAATGAGGACGAATTGTTCCGATTCGGAATCATGAAATGCGACCACCGTCTGGCTTACCTCCAGGCCCATCGGGACGGAAGCATCCTCATCGGAGAACACGGCATGGGCTTCTTCATCACCGTAATCACCGGACCGGATGAAAAACACTTCCGTGCCGGATAGCGGGGAGAAATCGTCGTTCTGTGTGGTCTGATCCGCGCCGCGTGCCACGTCAGACAGGGTATCGGGACCGATACCGGCCATGAAGGCGCCTTCGAAGAGGAGATTGCCCGCATCCGTGAACACAAATCCTTCACCGATAAAATTTTCGGGATAGTCGATGAATCCGAGCCGTCCGTCAGAAGAAACACTCAGTCTCACGCCACCGGTTCCGACCGTCACATAGGGCGGCGCAATCTGCAGCCTAATCCAGTCCCGGTCATAATATTCCGCCCCGTCCCATATGTCCACACGGAAAAAGATTTCATCGCCACGTGCGGCCTCGTCGGCAATCGTCACGAGTACCGGATTGTGTGTGTTTTGCCAGGTTGCACCGGTCTGCATGGCCGGCAGAGCCATCTGATTGTTTTGGAGTCGGATATGGGGTCTGTCATCCTGGACCGCGATCCGGATTTCACCGCCTGAGAAGGAAGCCAAATAATTGGTGACCGTAAAGGTCAGCGTGAGTGTCTCGCCCGGTTCGGCGATTCCGTTTGCATTTCCCCCGTCGCTGTCGTCAAATCCGAAGTCTGAAATGCGTATCGCGGGCACGACCTCGGTCAAAGCCCGGTAGACATTGATCCGGCCGCTTCCCATCAGGGCGGCAAAGGCCGGATTCAGCGCATCGACCGGATCGGCCGTGACGCGGATCTGTTCGGCAATTTGCCTGGCCGTCCAGCCTGCATGGTATTGCTTCAGGAGGCCGGCCGCCCCGGCGGTCAGCGGCGAAGAAAAAGAAGTTCCCGATACATACAGATAATTCTCGTTTCCCCAGGGTGCATACATCCTCCTCCCCGGTGCGGCGACATCGACTCGGACCCCCCAGTTGGAAAATGAGGCTTTCAGATCATTTTCATCCGTCGCGGCGACCGAGAGTACGCCGGAATAACTGCCCGGATAAAACGGTTTGTCGTTGCTTTCGTTTCCAGCCGCCGCCACAATCAGGACATCGTGATCCAGGGCATACTGGATGACGGCCAGTTCTGCGTTGCTCGCGCCCGCACCTCCGAAACTCAGGTTGATGAGGTCGGCACCCTGGTCGATGGCATAAACGATTCCCGCGTATCCGCCCCGGATCCGTTGTTCCGAATCGTCAGAGGAACTCGCTTTCACCGGCAGTATCCGCGCATTGAGAAGCGGTGAGGCGAGGCCGATCTGATTGTCCGTCATCGCGGCGGCCACAGCCGCCACCGCCGTGCCGTGCCAGGCATCGTCGAATTCGGATGCAGGGTTGGGATCGTTGTTGTTGTCCCCAAAATCCCATCCATGTACATCATCCACATACCCGTTTCCGTCATCGTCCAGCCCGTTCCCAGGAATCTCGCCCGGATTCGTCCAGATCCGTTCACGCAGATCGGGATGATCGAGCAGGACACCTGTGTCCACGATGCCGATCAGCACCGGTTCTCCCCGGTCCGGACGGGCGGTCAAAAAGACGTCCCAGGCCGATTCCATCATGATCTTCGGGAGATACCATTGCTGTGGATAATCCGGATCATCCGGCACATACGCAGGCCGCCGAACATAGACCGGTTCAGCCCAGAGGACACCCGGCTGGCGTGCCGCCTCTTCCGCGGCGTCGGCCGGATCGATACCCGGTGCGATCCGCGCCTGATGGATGCCGGCGAGTGAGTGATGACGGCCCGTTGCGGATTTCACGAGCGGTGTGAGATCCGTCACACCGAATGCGGAAAGGGTTCGCCGTACCGGAACCATGGCTTTTTCCGCTCCGGCATTTCCGATGCAGACGAAGATTTCGCCCGGAAAATATTCCGCCGAAGGGTCTACGGGAAACACGGATTGGGACATATTTCCCGTCCCTGAATCCCCTCCGGTCCCCGCCTGCAGCGAGAATACAAGTCCCGTTATCAATACAGAAACAAACTTGAACGCACTTCTTTTCATAATCCGTCCTCTCGGACAATCACCATACGGAACATCCTCTTCTCTTGCCTCTTGCCGCCTATATTATTTCCCGTAAAACTTTGAAATCTCCTCCTCACTCACGCGATGCAGCTCTTCGCGGGGAAGGATCGAGACCACCTTCCATCCCAGATCGAGCGTCTGTTCGATGGAACGGTCTTCGTCGTCACGCTGTGAAAGAAAATCTCTCTCAAATGCCTCTCCGAACTTGAGGTAATGATGATCGAGCGGTGTGAGTTCTTCTTCTCCGATCACCGAGGCGAGGGCGCGTACATCCTTGACCCTGGCGTAGGCCGCGAACAACTGACTGGCGATGTGCGCATGGTCATCGCGGGTCATCCCCGGCCCGATTCCGTCTTTCATGAGACGTGAAAGCGAAGGAAGCCCGGCGATCGGCGGATAGATGCCGCGCTGGAACAATTCGCGTTCCAGCACGATCTGTCCTTCCGTGATGTATCCGGTGAGATCCGGAACCGGATGCGATATATCGTCGTTGGGCATGGTCAGAATCGGCACCTGTGTGATGGAACCGGTCGAATCCGCGACCAGTCCGGCCCGTTCATAGAGAGAGGCGAGATCGGAATACAGATATCCCGGATAGCTTTTCCGCGAGGGAATCTCTCCGCGGACGGTCGAGACCTCCCTCAGCGCCTCACAGTAATTCGTCATGTCGGTCAGGATCACGAGGACATGCATGTTTTCGCGGAACGCGAGATATTCGGCCATGGTCAGGGCGGTGCGCGGGGTGATCAGCCGCACCACGGAAGGCGCGTCTGCCAGGGAGAGAAAAAGGACCACATTCTCGAGTACGCCCGTCTCTTCGAAATTCCGGATAAAATAACGCGCGACATCGTGTTTGACGCCCATGGCCGCGAACACGATGGCGAATGACACATCTTCTCCCACGATCTTGGCCTGACGGACGATCTGTGCCGTGACCTTGTTGTGGGGCAGCCCCGAACCGGAGAAAACGGGAAGCTTCTGTCCCCGCACCAGCGTGTTCATGCCGTCGATCGCCGAGATGCCGGTCTGAATGAACCGGGTGGGATACTGCCGCGCCGTCGGATTCACCGGCTGGCCGTTCACATCCCAGCGGTCTTCGGCGATCGGCACGGGACCGCCGTCGATGGGACGGCCGAGTCCGTCGAACACGCGACCCAGCATCTCGCGCGAGACCGATAAACGCAGGGGAGCGCCGCGAAAACAGACTGCCGTATCCGGCAGGGAGAGTCCGGAAGTCCCTTCGAAGACCTGGACGACCGCCGCCCCCTCATTCGCCTCGATCACCATGCCGAGCCGTTCCGATCCGTCCGGACATCGGATCTCGACCAGCTCGTTGTACCCCACATTGTGGATGTTCTCGACCATGATCAGCGGACCGAGGACCTGCTGAATACCCTGATACTCCCGTGAATCCAGAAGACGTTGCTCAGAAACTGGCATAGATTTCTCCCAGCCGCCGCATCTCGCGTTCGAGCCGCTCCTGGATCGCATCGAGCTTCTCGATCTCGTCGTTGGAAATTCTGAATTTCATCCGGGCGATGTCCGGGATCACCTTGAGGCGTCTCAGCTTGATCAGGGTCGCCCCTTCCTGGATCGCCTTCAGCCCGAGCCGGTAAAAGGTCACGATGATGCGGAGCATCTTGACCTGTTTCTGCACCGTGGCATACATATCGATCCGGTCGAAAGCCGACTGCTGCAGGAAGGTATTCTTGAAAAGGGTGCAAACCTCGAGAATCAGACGCTGCGAATCGGGTAGCACGTCCGCGCCGACCAGTTTGACCACCTGTTGCAGCCTCGCCTCGCGCTGGAGCAATTCCAGGATTTCGTTACGCAGGTCGCCCCATTCAGGATCTCCGTTCTGTTTCCACCACCCGGAGAGATCTTCGGTATATTCGGAGTATGAATCGAGCCAGGAAATCGCCGGATAGTGCCGCGCGTTGGCCAGATCCCGGTCGAGCGCCCAGAATGCCCGGATGAACCGTTTGGTATGCTGTGTCACCGGCTCGGAGAAATCGCCGCCGGGTGGCGAAACCGCGCCCACGATGGTCACGGATCCGGTCTCCCCTGAAAGTGTCTCGACCAGTCCGGCGCGCTCATAGAATTCGGCCAGCCGGGTTGCCAGATAGGCCGGGAATCCCTCTTCGGCCGGCATTTCTTCCATGCGGCCCGAAAGTTCCCTGAGCGCCTCGGCCCAGCGTGACGTCGAATCGGCCATGACGGCCACATGATATCCCTGATCCCGATAATACTCGGCGATCGTGATGCCGGTATAGATCGAGGCCTCGCGCGCGGCTACCGGCATGTTCGAGGTATTGGCGATCAGCACGGTGCGTTCCATCAGGGGGCGGTTGGTACGCGGATCCACCAGTTTCGGAAAATCATTGAGCACGTCCGTCATCTCGTTCCCGCGTTCGCCGCAGCCGATATACACCACCACGTCCGCATCGGACCACTTGGCCACCTGATGCTCGACCATGGTCTTACCCGTACCGAATCCGCCGGGCACGGCCACCGTACCCCCCTTCGGGATCGGGAAGAGGGTGTCGATCACACGCTGTCCGGTGATGAGCGGTATCGTCGAATGCATGCGCGAAGCGATGGGACGGGCGCGCCGGACGGGCCAGCGCTGTATCAGCGTCAATTTCTCGTCACCGGCCGGTGTCCGGACGACGCAGACGACGGATTCGACCGGATAGGTTCCCTCCTTCACGACGGACCGGACGGTTCCGGATACGCCGGGCGGGACCAGTATGCGATGCAGGATCCGCGCGGTTTCAGGTACCGTTCCGATCACCTGTCCGGGACTCACCCTTTCCCCCGCTTCGACGCAGGGTGAAAACGGCCAGGCGACATCGCGTTGAAGCGAGGCGGCCTGCACCCCGCGCGGAATAAACTGACCCGTCAGTTTCCTGATTTCTTCGAGCGGACGCTGCACCCCGTCGTAAATGGACCCGATCAATCCCGGTCCCAGTTCCACGGAGAGCGGCATTCCGGATCCATAAACGGGCGCGCCCGGAGCGACTCCCGTGGTATCTTCATAGACCTGGATGATGATGTTATCACCCGAAAGACGCATGATTTCGCCGATGAGCCGGTGCTCTCCCACCTCCACCAGTTCCAGCATCCGGGCGTTTTTGACCCCGCGAGCGTGAACGACCGGTCCGAGAACCCGGCTCACCTGTCCGATAACCCCGTACAAAAAATCTCCTTTAAGACTTCAAATCATCTCTTTTCGATCGCGCTTGTGTGCACACCATCTCAAGATTCTTGCTGATCCTCTAGGGCCTTGATTATCGCAAGACGCAAGGCCTGTTCCTTGCGCCGTATGCGCGCGGAGAAACGATTGTCAAAACGCATCCTGCCATCCGCGGATACGACGAGTACTCCGCCTTCTTCTTCGGTCGCGTCATCCAATTCGAGACGGCAGGATCTTCCCAGTTTTGCCAGGGCGTCCCGAACGGTCCGGAGAAACGCGGGTTTCAGGATCTTTCTTTCCATCGTTCCGCAAATCAGTTTCAGGTCGTCCTGATCGACGGCCATGCCCCCCTCGAGTATGCACGTGTGGAGAAAATCGGCATACCCCGGACGGGTCCGGAATTCCTGAAGCTTGTTCCGGACTTCCGCGAAGATACGTTCGATCATCTCCTCGCGACTCCGCAGTCTCTGTTTTTTGATCTCAAGCTGGACGCCGGAAAGCACGCGTTTCCGTTCGGTGTCGGCCTGCATCCTGGCCCCGGCCAGGACTTTTTCGCGGTCCGATGCCGCATCCCCGGCAGCCTGTTTCAGGATGCGCTCCGCATCCTGCCGCGCCTGATCGAGAATACCGGCCGCCTCTTCTTCCGACTGCGCCTCGATTTCACGGCGAAGAATATCCGATGAACTCGCGTAATCCGTCATATTGAGCCTTTTACAGATGCACACCCACGGCCGACCGGATCATGTCCCGGATGGATCTGCGCCCTTTCAGGGGACCCAGGCGATCCGGAATCTCGATGATCAACGGAAAACGCGTGGTGTATAAATACCGGTTCACCTCGGATCGGACCGGTTCGGCGACCCGTTCTGTCAGGATGATGATACCCAGCCCCTCCGTCCGGAACGCATCGCTCAGCGCCTCACGGGTTTCATCCGGCGTCGCGACGACCCTGCCCCGGATCCCCACCAGACTGAAACCGAGGACGGTCTCCGCATCGCCGATCACGAAAAACCGCAACGGCCTTTCTCCCTATATCTTTCCGAGAATCATGATCGCGATGATGAGTCCGTATATCGCGATGCCTTCGGCCAGCCCCACAAAAATCAGGGCGCGTCCGAACAGCTCGGGTTTCTCGCCGATCGCGCCCATGGCCGCGGCGCCGACGTAAGCGACCGCCGCACCGGCACCGAGCGAACCGATCCCGACGACGATAGCCGCAGAAAGGAAAGCGAACTTGATCAACTCGGGATTATTTGCATGCTGAACAGTCTCCAGTGAGATTTCATGGGTCTGGGCCCCTACCCTGGCCACACCCGCGCCGAGCACGGCGAAGGCCAGGAATCCGAGCAGCAATCCGAAACCGATCACCTTGCGCCTGAATTGGACCTGTGCTGCAGTCATTCGGTATTCCCTCCTCTTTCCAACTGATGTTTGGATGTTCCGTGATTCACCCATGCATCCTTAATTTTTGGTTTGGATTTCCCATTCATGGATGATTAGGGTCTCGTCATTCCGCAGCCCGTCTCGACATGCACCGGATGATAGAGGACCGTCCCTTCCTTGAAAAACCGGCCGAAGAATTCGTAGAATTCGAGCCGCATCACCTGAATAGTCACGATCATGCCTTCGAGCAGGATGATCACGATGTTTCCGAATAAATGGATCAACACCGAGCCGACCCCCCCGACCATGTCGGACAGCGAGAAAACCGCCATCAGCAATCCGGTGTGGGCTAGGCCGAAGGCTGCCACGCGGATGAAAGACACGGTATTGGTCAGAAATCCCAGGACAATTTCCAGAACTTCCATGAGGCCGCCGATGATCCCTGTCGCCACCCCGTCGGGATAAAGTTTCTTCCTGCCTTCCGCGAGATGCAGAATCGGTTCGCGAAGGAATAGAAGGGTCATGGCGGACGCCAGGAGAATGATGATGAGAATCGGCGTCTTTCCCCGGATGGACGGATCGGCGGACAATATTCGCGTCACGATGACGATGCCGGACCAATAGAGGACCGCGGCGACGAGTCCGGCCTTGTCGAGCAGGACATGGATCAAATCGCGCCGCATCAGTCCGTTGATGACATTGATGGCGATCGATACGCAGATCATCCCGATCCCGAAATAGATCGCCGTCTTGAACAGCCGGGAGATCGAATCCATGGGCCGGACCCAGATCGACGGCAGCCAGTGTTCGATCCCGAAGACGCTCCCGAAGAGAAAGCCGAAGAGGATACTCGACAATCCGGCATAGATCAGGATGCCCCCCGCCTGACCCGTGGTACGACTGCGAGAACCGAAAGACAGCAGAAATCCTAGGAGGAGCAGGACGGCGCCATGACCCACATCCCCGAACATCATGCCGAACATCAACAGGAAACTGATCGCCACGACGGGCGTGGGATCGATGGTTTGGTAGGCGGGAACGCCATAGGCGGAGGTGATCAGTTCGAAGGGCCTGAATATCTTCGGATTCCTGAGCCGTACCGGGACCTCGGTGCGTCCCGCGCGGACCGATTCGACATTCTCCGCCGGCATGGTCTCGATGACACACCGGTTCCCGGTTGCGTGTTTGAGTTCAGCGATCAGGGGGTTGAGGCTGGTACGGGGCAGCCATCCCGACAGCAGAAAGGTCTGTTCCGTCTTCCTGAAAAACCGGATGATTTGCGTCTTGAGGGATTCATGACGGATCCGAAACAGGGTCCGGCGCAAGAAATCATCGTGTTTCCGTGCGATGACATCCAGCCTGGACTGAATCTTTTCGATCCGTCCCTGAATCTCTTCGATCTGCCGATCCGCATCCTTCAATACGCCTGGAGAGACGGCCGTCGCCGTGTGATCGGGGGCGATCCGCTGAAATCCGGCCTCCTGGAGGGCTGCGTCGAGTCTGCCCTTGTCCCGGCGGAGCGTGATGACAATCAGCGTCGTGAACCCGCCCAGCGTATTGAGCGGGGTCAAAACATGGAGCACGTCCTCCAGATGCCGCCTGAGCAGATCGAGATTGGAATCGGCCACCCGTCCGGTTTCGATGGCCAGATAACTATAGGCATCCCGGTTCTCGACCTGGATATTATGAAGAGGCGCTTCGCCGATTCTTCGCCTGAGCTCGCGTAACCGGTCATACTCCTGTTCACAGCGGTCACGCAGGGCCTGTTCGTCCCGGACCTGTCGCACGATGGAGTCGAGTTTGACGTCGATCGATTCCCAGTCATCCGGTTCAAATTCGATTTTCTCAAGAGAATCGTTCAATCTGAGATCACGAATCAGGGTTTCGACCCGTTCACGTCGCAGCCGGAGCGCCTCGGATTCTTCACCGGTTCCGGCCTTTTCGAGCGTCCCGGCCCAAGACTCCAGCTCGACGGAATCGACCACCTGTAGCGTTCCGAGACGGACGATCACCTCTGCGACCGGATCGATGTCGCGATTCGAAAAAACAACATGGATTTGTTGCATTTGCTCGGGCGTAAACATGCCGTCCTCAGAATATGAGCACCGATTCGGTCTCTTCTTCTGTCAGTCCCAATTGCCTGGCTTCGACCAGGAACCGGATATTCCGGCTCTCGATGCGGATGAGATAATAATAGCCCAGAACCGAGCCGATCGAAAACGGGAATTCTCCGAAAGCCCGACCGGCCTCCCGGAACAGGATGCGGTAGATAAATGTTTCAAGGCTCTCGAGAGCGACGCGATCTTCAATATTTTCCGGGAGCAGGTTGCGGATTTCCGGGCTGAGCGCCAGTATCACGGATACATATTGACCTTCCGCGACCATCCGGCGAATCTTTGCGGTATTCAGCCGATACCCCCAGGGGAGCAGATTCCGGACGACTTCGGCGGAAGACATTTTATAATAGGTTTTGAATCGTCCGGCCCAGCTCAGATTCCTCAGATCGATCTCGATCCCCATCAGCTGCCGGATGATGCGCCGGTCTGTGCGATCCGTATCCCGGAGGTAATCCGTGAGTCGTTCGATTCCCATCCGGTCGATCGCCAGTTCGAGGGGAAAGACGGATTGGTGTTTCTGAAATGCATCGGCCGCCCCGGTAAGCGGACCGGCATACGGCGCCCCCCCGAGCAGGCCGATGAAATCCTTCAAACTTTTCGAGGAAAGCAGGGCATCGACCGGGAATTCGTGAAGAACGGGTTCAGGGTCAATCTGTTCGAGACCCGATCCCTCGTTGAACCAGACGCGTAGGATTACCTTCAACGATTCGGATTCATACCGTTCGAGAAGCAACCGGGCAAACGTTTTCAGATGCCCTGAACTGAATTTTTCGATATGACGAATCCGGTCAATCTCTTCCCGAATCAGCGCCCTCTCGAGTCCGGCCGGATGGTGATACCCCACCCGGTCCACCATTTCCCCGTAACCCAGGCCGGCCAGTTGGACGAGCAGGTCACGATATGAACCGGCGGCCAGGAGTGTCCGATATGCTCGTTCATCCAGCAGCAGCGACCGCATCGCCCGCACCTTCGCGTTGATCAGGGCATATGTACCGATCCGTCCCAATGATCAGGGCTCCTGTCCGAGAATATGGTGAAAAAGCGTCTCTGCGATTCGTGCGATCTCATCCGGTGTCCGGCTCATCAGGGATGCCGTGGCTTCTCCGGAGACATTCAGCATCTTCTCTTTCTCTTTCCTCGCTTCTGCTTCCGCATTGTCAAGGAGTGTCTTGGCCTCTACCAAAGCCGCTTCATGGGCCTCCTGACGGAGTTTGGCTGCTTCCGATTCGGCGGAAACCACCATTTCCCGGGCTTGCTTCCGGGCCTCCTCGACACGGTTGCGGCCCTCTCTTTCGGTATCGAGTATCTCTTCGATCACTTTCTTCAATGTCATCTCCGAAAACAACGGATGGTCGGCTGTTTGACGGATTCAGGGCAACTCGACATCTTCAATATCGGTCTTTTCTTGTGAATGCGTCACATGGTCTTCCATCATCTTGCGGAAGTTTTCATCCCTGCCGAACTCATGCACCGTATAAAAACCGCCGATGATGATCGGGATGTAACTCAGGAGGAGACGCCAGATCAGCACCGAGATACCGATCAGGCTGTGAGGCATATACAGCGAGAAAAAACCGAGATAGGAGAGTTCCCAGATTCCGACACCGCCGGGCGTGGGAGCCAGATAGATAATCGGACGGATCAACATTTGCACGGCGATCGCACGCCAGAACAGGGGATAATATCCGAATCCCCAGATGATCGCGACGGCAACCAGATAATCCACAAAGAACGCCAGGAAGATCCAGAAAGTAGCGTGAATCAACACCCCCTTGCGTTCTTTCAGGTACATCCAGAAGATGTTGCTGAAATGATCGATTTCCCGGAAGACCCGTTGTTCGAGTGCAAGGAGCTTTTCTTCACCATGTTTGAATCTTTTTATTTTTCCGAACCAGCGCACCAGTACCGTGGCGCCGCGTTTCATGTGGTTCGGGCAAAAAAGGGCGATAATGAAAAACACCACGCTGATGGCAATGGGCGGGGACACGACTTCGATCAGCTGCGTAAAAAACTTCGAACTCCCGGATTCGTTTCGAAACAGAAACAGAATCGGGATATTGAAGAGAAACAGAAAAATGGGCAGTATGGCCCTGAGAACCGTCATGGCCACACTTTCACTGACCTTAAAGCGTTCTTTGTGAAGAAGATAGGCGTGCATGGCAAACGTGCCGACGAGGATGGGGATGACGGCGGACAGCACCGTACCCTCGAGACGGATGATCGTCGACCGGTTCAGGGATATGGAGGACTTGTGTCCGTGTTTGGCCAGAATGACGAAGAACATGCCGTCCATATACCAGCGGATCACGCTGAGAATGATCAGCAGCGGGACGAAACCTAGTCTGAAATTCCGCATCTGGAGCCAGGTGTCCCGGTCGGTGGTCCAGAACAGGATGCCCACCATGAGGGCCACGGAAACCAGGATGAAAATCACAAACCCGTTCCGCAGATGTGATTCTTTAACACCCAAACTCATAATCAGAGGATTCGTTTTTCCTTCAGATGATCACGGTAAAACACGATAAACATACTCATTTTCTTGTTCTTTTTCAAGTTATTTCTACAGATAATTTCGAATCACATCCGCCAGCCGTCTGATTCCTTCGACGATATCGGATTCGGATGGATAGGAAAAATTGAGCCGCATGGCATGATGTCCGCCGTCATACGCATAGAAACAGGTACCGACTACATAGGCGACTTTCGCGGCGATGGCGTCATGAAACATGATTTCCACATCGACCGATTCGGGAAGACAGAGCCAGAGGAAGAGGCCGCCTTCGGGCCGGGTCCACCGGATTTCGGGATGATCCGGCATGAAACGTTCCAGCGCCTCAAGCATCACCTTCCTTTTTTCCCGGTACAGGACGATGTTGTCCTGAATGTGTCCGTCCAGAAGTCCCCGCCTGCAGTATTCCAGTGCGATGGCCTGGGTCAGCCCGGGGCTGCAGAGATCCATCGCCTGTTTCGCCATGACGAACCGGTCGATCATGGCAGGACCGGCCAGAATCCATCCGAGCCGCAGACCCGGGAAGAGAATTTTGGAAAATGTGTGGAGGGAGATCACGAAGCCCTCTCCCCCGTCGAGTTCATAAAGGGACGGAACCGGTGAGCCCACATACCGGAGCGCCCGGTACGGGCTGTCCTCGATGATCGGGAAACGATGTTCCCGGGCAATGGAGAGCAGCTCCTTCCTGCGTTTCAGGGAGAGGGTCACACCGGATGGATTCTGGAAATCGGGGACGACATAGACGAATTTGGGCGGATTCCCTTCCAGGCGCAGCGCCTCGACCTGCTCCCTGACGCGGTCTGTCCTCATCCCCTCTTCATCCAGTTCCACTTCGCTGAACAACGCGCCCGTACTCCGGAAGGCGCTCAGGGCGCCGAGATAGGTCGGTCTGCCCACGATAATCCGGTTTCGCCGGTTGAGGAAAACACGGCTCACCAGATCGAGCCCCTGCTGGGAGGCGCTGGTGATCAGGATGTTCTCGGGTCCGGCCTTCATGCCGTCTTTGGCGATGTGGCGGATGATTTCCTCTTTCAATCCCGGAACGCCTTCCGTCGGGCCGTATTGAAGCGCCCATGCGCCTTCCTTCAAAATCACCTCCCTGGACAGTTCGGCGATTTCCCGGACGGGAAAGGTTTCGGGAGACGGCAGGCCGCCCGCGAACGAGATGATACCGGGTTGCTGGGTCAGCTTGAGAAGTTCCCGGATGACCGAACGTCTGGCGCCTGTCGCACTCATCGAAAAACGGCTGAGCAGCCAGTACATGACCGACCCCTTTTTTCAATTTTTTTTCTGTTTTTCCGGAAACTTTTTCGGGTGCAAAGACGTTATTCTTTTGAATAACAAAACATCTCTCATTGGTTCTCTTTTCTCCCTCCCAGCCCCTGGCTCTGAAATTCTGGAGCCGGGGGCTCCTCTTTTGGGGATCCCTCCTGAAGGCATGGACGATTCGAATCCGGAATACAAAATGTTAGCCCTTCCGGATGAAAAAAGCAACATATATTTATTGATTTGAAACGACCGGGGGGACGGACTGAGGCGCGGTCGTTACGCCGAAAGAGGCTGCATCAAGAATCCTGCGCTCAACCCGGCGATCTTTTGGCCGGCATCTTATTCGAAGCGCGCTTCTTCTCGTTGGCAAGTCAAACCCGCTCAAAACAAAAAGAAATCGGATCGGGAGGATTCGGACACCCTCCCGATCCAAAGAGAAACAACCGTTTTATTGCAAGAGAACCATCCGGCGCGTCAGGCGAACCGATCCGGATTCCAGCCGGTAGAGATATACACCCGACGCCACCCGGTTGCCCGACCCGTCCCGTCCGTCCCAGCGGACCGCATGTCGACCCGGCGTATAGTCGGCATCCGTCAGCATTCGAATTCGGCGGCCGAGGAGGTCATAAACCGTCAGCTTCACGCGCTGATCGGAAGATCCTGCGATATTGAAGCGGATTTCCGTCTCGGGATTGAAAGGATTCGGATAGTTGGCATACAGCATGTAACGGTCCGGCTGCGCCGCGCCGTCCCGGGAAACCGACGTCGGCAGCAGGAGCGACCGGTCCCCCAGTATCACCTGCGAGAAATGCGCGATCTCGGCGTAGACCTTATTTTCCGTGGTGTCCACCACGATGTTGAAGATCCCTTCCTCTTCAAATGTTCCGTCTTCATTGTAGAAGAAAACGGCGAGGTCTTCGAGGGTGAGGCCCAGTTTATCCATCAGCTCGGGTTTGTAGGGCAGGACGATCTGAACCGGCGTTTCAAATACATAGGGACTGACTTTCTCTCCATCCACATAGACGTCGAAGGAAAAGCCGTTGAGCACCGCCTCGGTAAACGAGACGCTGTCCCCGCGTATCACGGCCAGGTCCGGGAGTGAAATTTCGATGGTGATCCCTTCGCTGAGACTGCCGGGAGGCAGGATCAGCTCGCCGCCGTTCAGGATGCTGAGGGGAAAAGGCAGGCCGGAGATTTTGAGGATGTCGGATTCGGCGATCCGATGAATGTTGCCGACCTGGATCCCGTCGCGGTCGCGCAGACGGATCTGAACGGGTTCCTTCTCAACCAAATCCTGCTCCGAAAGGACCATGACGCGCGCCACGGCGGAATAGTTTTCCACACGGGCCTGAATCAAAGCGACTCCGCGGGATTCCGCCGTGAAGAACCCGGTCTCGGACAATTCGCCGACCCCTTGGCCGCGTTGTACCCAGGTGACGTCCTTTTCGGTGCGGTTGCCGTTGCTGTCTTCCAGGAAGGCCTCGAACTGGAATGCCGCGCCGATCAGAACCGTGGTATCCGGCGGGTCGATGACCAGCTTGTACAGGTTGCGCCCGCCTTTCCGGGCCGGCTCATTATCGGATGAATCGGGTTTGTCGCGGACGAGGATATGTGCCTTCCCGCTCAACTCGCCGATCGAGGCGTAGACGAATCCCCTGCCCGCCTCAAAGGCTTCCAGAAATCCTTCTTCGGTGACGGCCGCGAACTCCCCGTCGACGCTCCAGGAGAACGTCGTGTCGATCACGGATCCGTTCGAATCCGTGCAAACCGCCGAGAAAGTGATGGTGTCTCCGACCGCCAGGACCACCGCGTCGGGTTCGATCTCGATTGTCATCCCCGTTTTCCCGGGATTCTTCCGGGGCGGATCTCCGTTGATCCGGACCAGCGCCCTCCCGGACACCCGGCCCACAGTCGCCACCACGTGGGTCGTGCCGCGTTCGAGTGCGGTAAAGACCCCTTCCTCCGAGAGCGTCCCGAGTTCCCTGCCGGCGAGGCTCCATGCGAACGCGGTGTCTTTCTGCGCGCCGGAGGATTTTTCCTCAAGATATGCACGGAAGGCCTGAACCTCTCCGATTCCGAGATTCACCGAATCGGGTTCGACGATCACCCGGTATTCGGATTGGATCGGTTTTCCCGGATCGACCGGACGCCCCCCCCCCGGCTGTGCAAACAGAAGGGCCGGGATGAAACAGAACGTGAGAAACACAATCATCCCGTTGTTCCTCTTGATCTTCATGGATCTCATGATAACCCCCTTAAGAAATGGATTCAAACCGGTCACTCCCGTGATTCTTCAGGCCGGTGATCCGACATCATGCGGCCGTTTTGTGCCGGAGGAACATGCATGATCACGGAACCCTCAAAATGCAGCAATTCACATACCGTTTCGGCCCAATCATCCGATTCACTCTTTTTTCAGGATTTACAAGGCTTTCTGCGATCGGAATCGAACCGCCTGCCCGGGATTCAACGGCTCAATCGGAAAATTCCCGCCACCCGGGTATGAAATATTTACCGGTATTCCTAAGATTGCTCAATTCATCTGCCCCCCCAAAAAACGGTGGGATAGAATCCCACCCTGCTTTTTATCCGGGAGGATGCTTAACTCCCGGACCGGTCAATCCGCAGCCTCATAATCTGCGGCGGCGCACTCACCACGGGCAGAGCGTCTGGCCACCGTTTATCCGGTCTTTCTCAAATAACCCACGGCTTTTTCGACTTCTCCATTCATCAGGATACTCAGGACCATGCCGTTCGCAGTCCCGGGGACATCGATCACATGGATGGTATCAGATAACCTGGCATATTGCGGCAATATCTCGGGAAGCATGTTTGGGGATTCCAACAAAAACCTCTCATTGAAAATCACCGACTCCTCGTCCGGGTAGAGCGGAAGATACCGAATGGACGACTCGACCATATCCTGAAAAAAGTGGGTCCCGAAAGACAGCTCCGGCACATAATCGCCCTTCTTGTTGGCGATTTCGATCAGCATCGCCGTATTGTTGATGTCCGAATATGTGACACTGACCCCGAGTTTGATATCGCCTCTGCTGCCCCATCGGCCGGGTCCGATCAGGATAAACTGCCGCCTGGGAAGAATCATATTGAGCCGGCCTACGGCCTGTCCCACGGCCTGATATTCTGAAAGGTCGGTCATCCGGCAGTAGGCTTTCGGATCCACATAAACGATCGTCGAAATGTCCGGAACCTGACCGTTAGAAATATACCGGTTGGCAGAAAAGATGATATTCTCTTCAGGAATATCATCCGGTATCGAAGCAGGCTTAAACGCCTGCGAGTGACTCTGGGGACGGCATTGCAGCAAATAGAGATTCGTCCCGTCATGGGCAAATTCGATATCCACCGGTGACCCGATTTCTTTTTCAAGAATCGCCAGGATGGTTTCGATCTGGCTGATGAACCGGGTATCCCTGACGAGGCCTTCGAAGGTGACAATCAGGTTGTCTTTGGCAAAATTCAGCTGGAGAGTGTTCGTGGGTGTGTGCAGATGATTCTCTTCACAGACGGACAGCAGATAATGGATTCCGGGAATATCATTTCCGAATTCTTTCAGCATCCGGGAGATTTCCAGGGTTTCAAAACGATTTCCGGACAGGTTGATCACGTCGATCATCTTGGGCGAATAATGCAGAATTTGATCCGGGGTTACATTCACACGGAGTTCCGGATTGCCCGGCGCGATCAGTACAGGATAATCATTGGACACACGATCCACGGCCCGTGTACCCAATCCCGGTACCAGCCGGACCAGGCCGTCTTCACGACGGATCCGGGAAGACCAGCGGAATTCATTGCAGCTGAACGCCACACCGGCGAAGGTCGGCAGAAAATAATCACCGATCTGTGTCCCGACAACCTCCTGGATCATGATGCCCATTTCTTCATGGAAATCGAGCAGGCCGCGCTCCGTCCGGTACAGGATGGCGTCCGGAGAAAACGTGGAAGCATACACCTCCGCGATCGCATCCATCAGGGCTTCGAGCCTTTCCTCCTTGCTGCCCTGATTCGCGAGGAACAGGCTCTTGTACTTCCCTGAGAAAGCGGCGCCGAGCCGGTCTTCAAGGAGGCTCGAACTCCGGACGATGATCGGACGATTACCGAAATCATCGATCACGCTGGATAATCCTTTCACGATTTCCGGGGCGAAGTGGGAATTCTTGAAAATCTGGACGATATTTGGATACTCGAAAGCGATCTCATCGATTTCCTTGTATTTTTGATCGTTCATTTCCTCATAATTGTTGTCATGCATGAAATTGATGAGACTGTCCGAAGTGATGAACCACGTTTTCGGCACCCTCAGATCGCCGAACTGTCCGGTATATTCAGGGGATTTCGCCAGAATCCGGCTGGCCAGGATCAGGCCCGCGGTCTTCCCTCCGAGTTTTCCCCGGCTGTTCGCGGGATAAATGATCCGGTTGACAAGCTGATAATAATCACGGATCCCGATATGCTTTTTCGCAATTTTAATGAACTCAAGCTGTTCTGATAAAAAACGCCGTATCAGAGAGACGCGCAACCCTTTCTCGATGGAAGCGGACAGTTCAGCTCCTTCGGCCTCGATATACTGAAACCGGGTGATGGCGTGGATGATCTCATTCAGCGACGAACCCGGATTGTCGATGGTTTTGATGAAAAAGCGGAGTTTGTCCTGCTGTAGCCACCGGTGAATAAATGAGAGAATTTGTTTCCCGCTCAGATTCCGCGAGGCGATCCGGAACACTTCTTCACTCATGTTCAGGATGTCATCACTGGTCTGCTTCAGCGTCGGACGATTGATTTCAGTGCGGGTTCCGAGGCCGTCTTTTCCCTTTTCGGTTGCGGGCTGATCCATGAGCCGGTTGGCTTCATCGACACCCCGCCAGCAGAGATGCTGCAGCATTTTCTGTGATATATAGAGATAGGCGTGTTTGTCGGTCCGCCGCAACATATTCACGATGACATGCCATTCTTCCGTACCCGTTTTTGAAAATTCTTCCTTGGCCACTTCCCACTCTTCATAAATCTGTTTCATCGTCTTGTGAATAATCGTATAACTGATCCGGTCGGCGATGGTGTTGATCAGCTTGATTTCTTCCTTGAGAAATAATCCCCAGTTCACGGAAGGCACTTCCTTGATATAAAACACCGAAATCCGGCCGACGTTTCTCCCCTGCACTTTAATGTCTGCGCACAATTCCCGGGACGAGGCCTGAAAATCCTCGGCTTGATAGATTTTATTGTTATAAACCACCCGGGCCCTGCATACATCCGGAAACTGAAATCCCGAAGGCAATACGCGGGCGACCTTGATCAAGAGGTCTTCCAGGGGTATCACACTGTCGAGAAGCAGTTCTTCGATCTGATAGAGACAGGTCAGTTCTTTCGTCCTCTCCTGAAGGTTGTTCATCAGCTTGAGTATCTGTTTACTTTTCTGCTGTTTCACGTGAGAATCACCCCCATTTTTTTACCCGCATCCAGGATGACCCGGATGCACGATCCGGATTGCACATGCCTCACAAACCGTGTTTCCGAAACAGGGCGCTGTTTGTCCAGCCAGTCCCAGTCGATCCGGTACGGATCGGTGTGCTTCAGTGAAAAATATCCGATTCCCAGGCTGGAGATATTATGAAAAAAATGATATCCCTGGCTCAAATCGATCTCTTTTTCAGGCAGGGTCGCTTCGACAATGACCCGGGCGCCGGAAATCTGCCCCCAGTTCACCGGAATGCCCAGCCAGGCCTCTGTGGAACCCCATCTTCCGAAACCGATCAGCAGATAGCGTCTCCCTGCTTTGACGAGCCGGGAATTGACAATTTCGATTTCTTCTGCGATCTCTCTGGAATATCGGATATCGAAATTTTCCGGGCGGATATAGACTATATCCTTCAGGGAATCGATCACGCCATAGCCGAGGACGCGTTCCGAAGCCAGCAGCACATTCTCTCCCGAAAGATCCTTCTTTTGGATAACCGTGGATTCCCGGTTCAAGACGATGGGCCTGACCTGCAGAAGGCTGAAGGCCGCGTGCAATTCGGGTCTGCGTTCAAAATTTACGGCAAATTCGATCTCGACTTTTTCCCCGACGGCTTCCTCGCATTGTTTGACGACGGATGAAAGCACGTCGTTGAAGGGGATGACAGGCGTCTGGCGAAGGGGCGAAAAAGTAAGGATCCGGGGACCGGGAGTGCCTGTTCCGATCTTGATCATGTCGTTTTCGGCATCATACGTGGAGGCGATGAGGGATAAGGTGTTGTCGTATTCCGCATCCGTAAGGCTGCATTGGATCAGATATTCGGTTTCCCTGATCGGATCAAACGCCGGGGGTTTTCCCATGTTCACCGCCCAGAAATACTTCTGGGTCTGCTTCAGCAAATCTCCGGTTGTGCTGAACGGCGGATCCGTGCCGGGGGAAGCCGGCGAATACGACCAGACACGATTTCCGTCCATAATGGTCTTTCCCAGTCCGAGCGCAAGATTGACGATTCCGTCTTCCACCGCGGCATGACCGAACGGAAAGAAATTGAAGGAACGCGCGACTCCGGACACGTTCGGATAAAACCGGTCTCCGTGCCGCTGCCCTGCGATTTCCTGTATGATCACCGCCATCTTTTCGTTCTCGGATTTCTGATTCACGGATGCCCTGTAGGCTTTTGCGTTCCGGAAGAAGGTCGAAGCCCAGACGAATTTGACGGCTTCGACCAGCCTGTTGAAACGACTGTCCGGATCCGGTTGATTGTTGGGAATCATCTTGGTTTCATACACGCCGGCAAAGGGCGAATGCGCCTGATCTTCCAAAAGGCTCGATGAGCGGACAGCAAGCGGACTGTGGATTATCGAGTTGAACGCCCTCAGATCACCGACCAGGTCTGATGGCAGTTCCGCCTTCTGAAACCGGTGGGCGATGCGGTCGTCACCCCGGCCGGACAGGGCGATCTCATACAGATCATTGTTTTTAAGGAACAGATCGAAAAAATGGGTGGTGATCACCAGCAATTTGGGCACATACACGGTAATGGACGGAAACGGATGATCGCGGAAAAACGGAATGATGCTCTCCTGGATCAGCGCAAGGCCCTGCGCCTTGCCCCCCCGTTCTCCGTCTCCGAGATAGGTAAAGGTTTCCGTTCCACCGAACGTGTCGCGGTTGAAACGGAAAATGTTTTCATGGACGGACAGGTTCTTCCTCTCCGGCATCAACGCATTTCTGAAGTCTTACCGCTTCGCGGGCGTCCCCCGTCAAAACGGCCTATACCCATCCCCTGTATCTTGCGGCCTTTGCAACCCGGTCGATGGCGATGACATAGGCGGCATCCCGCATGTAGAGTTTCTTCTCCCTGGCCAGGTCACTGACTGCGATGAAGGCCGATGTCATTTTTTCATCGAGTTTGCCCAGGGTTTCCTCTTTCGTCCAGTAATAGTTCATGTTGCACTGCACCTGTTCAAAATAACTGCAGGTCACGCCGCCGGCGTTCGCCAGAAAATCGGGGATGAGGAATATGTTGCGTTTTTTGATCGTCTCGTCCGCCTCGATAGTCGTCGGCCCGTTGGCTCCTTCCGCGATCAGCTTGACCCGTTGACTCATCTTTGAAACCGTTTCGGCATTGATCTGGTTTTCCAGAGCCGCGGGAATGAGGATATCGGCCTCCTGCTCGATCCAGGCGGATCCGTCCAGGACTGTGTATCCCAGATCGCTCGCTTTATTCTTATCGATGCTTCCGAAACTGTCCGTGATGGTGAGAAGTTCATCCAAACTGACGCCGTCTGTTTTCCGGAAGGTGTATGAGGTATTGTCTTTCTGATCCCAGCAGGAAACGGCGATGACCCCGCCGCCGATCTGCTGATAAAGCTCGATGGCATGCCTGGCGACGTTTCCGAATCCCTGAACGCTCGCGATGGTGTCTTCCGGACGGACACCCATCTCTTTCAATGCCTCCCGGACGGTAAAAATCACTCCGTAGCCCGTGGCCTCTTTCCTGCCCAGGGACCCGCCCATGCCGACCGGTTTGCCGGTGATGAATCCCGGATATTTCGCGCCGTGAATCGTTTCATATTCATCCAGCATCCACAGCATGTGCTGGGCGTTGGTCATGACATCCGGGGCGGGCACATCCGACAGAGGGCCCACGTTTTTGGATATCTGACGCACCCACCCGCGGCAGAGCAGTTCCTGTTCCCGGCTGCTCAGATTATGCGGATCGCAGATCACGCCGCCTTTGCCGCCGCCCAGGGGGATGTCGACCACCGCACATTTCCAGGTCATCCACATGGCCAGTGCCCGCACCGTATCGATCGTCTCCTGCGGATGAAACCGGATCCCGCCCTTACCGGGACCCCGCGCATCATTGTGAAGCACCCTGAAACCCCTGAACACCTCCACGCTCCCGTCGTCCATGCGCACCGGGATAAGAAAATGATATTCTCTCATCGAGTTTCGAAGCATCTTCTTCATGGCCTGATCGAGATTCAGCATTTCCGCCACTTTGTCGAACTGTTCCTGCGCGGTTGTGAACGGATTGTACGTCTTGTCCATTTTCAACGGCTCCCATATTTGTTAAGATGATCACATTGATTTAAGTAGTCGAATAATGTTCCGGTAATTCATAGTTTTTTATATCTTTACAGGATTTATCACGGGTAATAATGCGGATGATGTCATCGAAGAGTGGACCCAAGTAATCAAATCTCAGGATGACAGGACGAATTTCTGCCGCGAGTCGTTGAAGGTTTTACCTGTTCAGTTCCGCGATCGCTCTTTCCAGAATCTCATCCTTGGTCAAATCCGTCCAGTCAAACTCGGCATGAATATCCGGCGGCACACCATTTTCAGCATAATTTGTGCCCTGCAAATCCAGAAGCTGAGAGACGCTGAAACGGTAAGTCCAGCCGTTGGGAAGCTGTCCGCCGTTGGGCAGTCCTCCTCCGCCGCCGGTTGTGTCTCCCAGCAGAACCACGTGAGGCAATGCCTTTGTCAGGAGAGAAAAGAATGTGGTCGCGCTGTAGGAACCCCTGTCGATTAACACCATCACCGGTTTTTCGTAGGTTAACCCGTCGTGTTTCCCGACATACAAAGGCACCCTGGCTCCGAAATCATTTCTCCCGGGGCCGTTCCGTGTGATGGAGTATGCGGCCAGCACACGCTCTCGTGAAAATCTTTCCAGAATGTTATGGATATTGATGATCCGACCTCCGAAATTCTCCCTCAAATCGAGAATCAGCCCTTTCGTATTCCGATACCGTAAGAGGAGATAATCCAGAGACCCTTTATCGGCCGTGTATGCAAAGCTGGCATAGCGGATGTAGCCGATTTCACCGTCCTCGAGAAAGTCATGGACAAACGGGCCGGTGATTCTGAAATCGGGAATATAGAATTCTTCCACCGTTCTATCATGATAGTTCTTGGGATGTCTGAGATGGACGTTATACACGGATATGTTGAATGGAGACACCAGATTGACATGATCGTCTCTCAGTTCATTCAGCATGTCCGCCAGGACCTCAAAAAGGGCCTCTTCATGCATCGGGACCGACAGCTTCTCCCTGTAGGCGATGCGGATCCGGTCCCAGTCGATCTCTTTCAGCTCGAAATAGCTGTATTTCCTGTCCGCTTCATTCCACAGATAATCGAAATTATCATAGGGATTGCCGCTCGCCAGGTCTTTTTCAAAAAGAATTTTCTCGCAGGAGACCGCGAGAAGACACGCCGCTAGAAAAAAGACCCGTTTTTTCATCTTCTCAATCTTTATTGTTGTTGAACATCATCGTGTACCGGATTTGATGGGAAGCCATCTGAAACGGTTCAAACTTTCCCGGCGCATGAACCGCATTCCACAGATAGGCCCATTTGACCGCGTTGCCGTTCGGCCTGTACACGACAAACTCGATCCTCGCCCCCAATCTCCATCCATTCAGGGACCACCTGTACCCGGGGCTGATCCATTCCAGATCGGATGCGTCGATTTCGAGAACATCGACAAACGTGTATCCCGGCCGTCTGTTGAAATTCAAAATGCCTGTATGCATCGTGAATGTCAGATCCCTCTTGACGGGCCTGAACTCTTTCTTGAAAAATAAAAATCTGAAAGATTTGCTTTCTGTCCGAGAGATATCACGCGTTACATTGCCAACCGCCAAGACATGAAAAAGAGTTTCAAAACCCGCCACCGCGTTGCCCAACCCGGCATTGATCCGGATATTCTGCGTCGCCTCGACGCCTCCGCCGAACCGGATCTGTGTCCGGCCGGATGAGAACCTGTCGATTTTCCGCAGATAATGATAATACCCGTTGAAACCGAGCAGATAGGCTTCAGCCGAGGGCTGGAAGTATCTGCTCTTGGGAGGATGATCCTTGAGCTGATTCGCGGTGAATTCAATTTCTATGAGATGATCTCTTTTCGGGCTCCTGAACAGTCCGCCGCCGGCCATGCTCATGCCGATACCCTGATAAAAGAGAGGCGAAGTCGCGAAGTCTCTGAAGAGGGGCCTGTGAAAGCCTGATGCGATCAGTATATACTGGTTTCTTTTGCCGGGCATTTTCTCCTGCCCGGCAAAAACGGGATGAATACACATCAAAAAGAACGCAACCAAGAATGTCCGCAAGAGTCCCGCCGCGAATCCGGTTTTCATGATTTGCCGTTTCTTGACATCGATTTGCATTCAATCGGCAGAAGCGGTCGCCGAATCAATCATCTCTTCAGATTCACCCAAAGACAGCATCATCCATGGGTTTTGCACAAAGAACAGCAAAATGTAGATAATGAAAAGTAAAGTGTCAAGCGAAAGTTTCAGATCCGGACAATCGCAATGATATTGGACGTACCGATATAAAGCGCAACGGGCTTCAGCGATGCATGTCCGCCAGCGCCCCGGCGATGGCCTTGCTGAAGGCCGGCAGATCTTTCGGTACGCGGGATGTGATCAGGTTGCCGTCGACGACCAGCTCCTCATCCAAATAGGTCGCACCGGCCGCCTCCAGCTCATTCCGGATCGATCCGACTCCGGTCGACGACCGTTCCCCGAGCACTCCCGCCGTGATCAACACCTGCGGTCCGTGGCAGATCGCGGCCACCGGCCTGCCGGACTCGAAAAACCGCTTCACAAAAGACACGGCCGCCTCGTTTTCCCGCAGCACGCCGGGACCTCTCCCGCCGGGCAGGATCAGGGCGTCGAACTCCTCGGGGCTGACTTCCGTCACGGACCGGTTCACGACCATGCGCAGGGGGCTGTTGTAAGCCTGCAGCAGCCCGGTCTCGATCCCGATTACGGTCACCTCTGCGCCCCGGTTGACCAGGTAGCCGATGGGATACACGGTTTCGCCATCATGAAATCCCTCGCCGATCAGCACGGCCACCTTGAGGCCCTTGAGATCGAAATCGGAGGAACGGGCCACCGACGCGGTCAGGACGAGGCACAACGCCAACCCGATCGTCAGGACGAACGGGTGGCCGGGTTTCATGAAGGTGTGGATGGCATGATGCATATCGTGCTCCTTTCTCATCTGGGTTTTACGGGAATCCGGCATTCCCCGTCCGGATTCGACGCGGCCGTTTGGGGGACGCATGCCCGTCCTGCTCCGCTTCGGCCCTCCCCGACCTCGGCCGCGTGTTCTTTTTTTTTAATGGAAAGGGACGGGATTTGTTCCCCGGACGGGCGGGTGGAAACATCCCTCTACCCCGGCTCCGCTCCGCGGACCCGGGGATCTCCCTTCGAAGGGAGATTTGCCCATTTCCCCCTTCCAAGGGGAAAAAACTCTTTGTAATGTTTCATTTTGCACCTGTTTCACTGACTGCTTCTTTTGAGATTTCAATATCCGCAGCGACTTCATCCCGAATGAGAGCCCAATGGAATAAATTATTGTCGTTGGCGTCAAAGGAATTATGGTTGTAGTGCGTCAGCCGCATGTCGCGGTAAAGCAGACGCGTGATTTTGATCACCTCATCCCAATACTCCAGCGCCCGCTGTAAATGCTCGATTGCTTCCTGTTTGTTCCTTTCGCCGCCAGCCAGACGATAGGTGTGCAAGGCCATCGCTCCCCTCAGCTTTTCGGCGAGGTGTAATCCGAGATATGCCCACGCTCTTACATCCGCCACTTCGTAAAGGAGCGATGCGTTCCCGGCGGTATCGATATGCTCTACCAGGCGCAGGGCCTCCCGATTGTCACGCTCGAGCATGTCGATGAGAATGGGCGGTGTGACGCGACCGGCGCTGAACGCCCCCCCATCCATGAGTTTCTCCACGTACTCAGCCACCGAAACGTATTCAGAGGCCATCGTGGGTTGACTGATGAGGCGGTCGACGGAGATGTAGCTCGTAGAGTCACCCTGCAGGGCAAGAAAGCCTTCACTATAAAGCGTGAAGTCCCACTTTGATTCATAGAGCGACGCCAGGCGCAGTTGCGTGGACGAGGCTAAAGAAAAGGCCTGCAGCAAATTTTTAGCTTTTACGCCATAGCGCCGATTGAACTCAGCTTGAAAGACTTCATCCGGGGTCTGGGAATCATAGAGCAATCTCCCCCAAAGTTTGTAGAACAACCACTGGCGTTCAAACGCCCAGGTCCAGTCAACCGGCTCTTTGATCGCGGTGAAGTAATCCAGGGCCGGAATATAGGTTTCGGAGCCAATAAAATATCCGCCAACGTAACTGGCTCGGCCATTGAGTGCAATGTGTTGCCGGATGAAATCGGGCACGCCCCAACGCAAGGCAAAAAAATCCTCGTTGCGTATCTGCCAGACTATCTTGTAGTTTTTCGGTTCGGGCACGAAATAGGTGTCGCCGAGTTTACCACCATGCACCTTCTCCAGCTTAGGGGTAGAATGGCCGTGCGACCAGTTAAATTTTACCTCTACCCAGATTGGGCCGTCGAAGCTGTCTTCCAAACGCTCCATGGCTTCGCGCGTCACTTGTTCCACATTCTTGCTCACCCCGGGCTCGGATGATGTTCCGGATGAGAAGGGAACCCGGTGAATCAGCTTAACGGGACGGTCGGCCGCGAGCATACCGGCGATGATCACGTCATCCATCCATTGCTGACGTTCGAGCGGCGTCATATCAGCCATGCCTTCGCCGTGAGAGATGCCGATGCCGTCCAGCGACGGGTATTCTTCCAACACCTGCCTTACACTTTCTCGCAAATAGCGGCGCACGATTTCCGAGGTATCGCCGGGCACGTAGTAGTGTGGGTAGAAATTCACTTTTGCCACATTGTGCGCCTCGGAGAATTCCCGGCTCACAAAAATGCTCCAATGAACAATATAGGTGTCCAGTGCGCGCTCTTTCGCCATGCAAAAGATTTCGTTATAGAGATGGCGCCATTCAGCGAATTCCTTTGCCGACCACGGGCTCGCCTCGGGAAAATTTCTCGGCTGTACCATGAAGGTGTAGGGATGCATGTTCCATAAGCTGATGACATTGAAACGGTTTTCCACCATCATATCCAGAAACGCTTCCCAGTATTTCAAATCACGCGCAGTCTCGTCATGTTGGTCAAGTGCGGAACTGGGGCGGTAGGTTTCCCAGGGCAGGTTGTATTTGATGCCACGGAATGCAAGGTCCGGCTTCTGCTCTACCGGCGAGACCTGTTCCAGGGGTGTCCCGTTCCGAACAATCTCGGCCAGTGTGAGTGCGCCGTAAATCATGCCGCGGTTGTCACCGCCGTAGATCGTGATCACCTTCTCCTGGGGAATGATAGCGAATGCCTCGGCCTGAAGGCGGACACGGTGCACCGCCAGACTAATCAGGTAGTCGTAATCGGTTTGCCGGTCGAGCACCTTGTAGCCCTGCTGCGCCAGGGCTTCGCTCAATTTTCGTGAGGCATAAGCAGCCTGTGGAACTTCTTTTTCATAAAGGATGGTTACACTTTTTTCCCTGGCGATTGCGGCTGCCACGTAACACAGAAGGATCAGCAAAGGGAGGATATTTTTCATAGTCTTAGTCTTAATCTTTGGTGAAATTATCGGTACATGAGATCGCATTCGAGTCGGTATAAATGGATAAAATTGACCATTATTCCTAATTATAGGAATAGGAAAACACCCAAATGTGGCCGTTTTCATCAGGGTTTTCTCCCTCTGCACATCCATGAATCCGAACCGGTTCGACAGTACAGCCGGATTATGAATCGGGTTAATATATAAACGATTTTATGATATGAGTCCAGTCTAAAAAGATCTTTTATTCTTCAACACTAATGTTTTTTGAGCACACAATAATACTTGCTTAAAATGTATATTATCAGTATATTATAG
>Ga0209614_1000244_pt1 | contig 50630 bp, 37 predicted proteins | sample BlaSprsedimmetaG_FD_185484 | JGI IMG/M metagenome (GOLD analysis project Ga0209614, IMG submission 185484) | Hot spring sediment bacterial and archeal communities from California, USA to study Microbial Dark Matter (Phase II) - Blank Spring... ...
GAATAGCCAAACAAAAATCTGCTAAATCCGCCCAATCTGCTGATAAGCATTTTCGTGCTGGATGGCGTGCACCAGCACCGCTGTCTCCCTAGAAAATAGCCTGAGCGTAAGACAGGTTGGCAACCTGTCCTACATTTTCATCCTCGGTAGTGTACCGGAGGAACATGCTGACTCCTCAAAAGATAAGTGGTGATGGGAAATGGGTGATGGGCAAACTCGCCACGTCACCCGTTACGCTTCGCTCTCTTGCTCCAATGGAGCGTCCATTGGTTCATCCGCTTCCAAGACCTCACCTACGCGCACCTCCACACGCGCCAGATCGAGCACACCTCGCAACTCCCGCGCGGCGGTGCGCAACACCGCCTGCACATCCAGACGCTCCCGCAGACGTGCAGTCACCTCACCAATCAGCCGCTCGTTGGCCGCCGTGCGTTGGGTCTCCTCCACCAGCCGCAAGTTCTCCATCGTCTGGGAGAGCTGGTCAGACAAAGCCCGCACGATCTCCAATTCCTCATCGGTCCACGCCTGCGCCGTCTCCCGCCGCACCCCCAGCGCCCCGATCAGCTCGCCACGGACGAGGATGGGTGCTAACAGGCTCCCATTGCGCACGACGACCTCCTTGCCCATGCCCAACATCTCCACGGGGGCGATCCACACATCCGGGGCAATTTCCAAACGCCCCTCCTGATAACGGAACCCTTGCTCCACCGCGCCCGATACCAAAAAGCGCTCCCAGGCCTCTGCCACATAGCGGCGCTGCAACATCTGGAGATCATCCAGCGTCGCCACCAACGTCTCCACGGTCTCGTTCAAATAGCGGCCTAGGGTGATGAGCTCGCTCGGTTGCTCGCTGTCCTCCAGTCCGACCACGTCCAGCCGGGCGCTGTAATCGCCCGCTGCAATCTGCTGCAAGAAACTGGTATAGCGTTGCACCGCATACCGCAACTGCTCCGCCGCCTGCTGTTCACGCTGGCGCACGCGACGCTCGTTAGCAGCGGCAGCTTCGGCCTGTTCATGCGCTACCTCCAGCTGCTCGCCGCGCCGCTGTGCCAACAGCAACGCCCGTTCGCTCGTCACCAAAAACTCCCGTAGAATCAGTACCCCGACCACCAACGTCGTCAATACCATCAGATTGTGCAGGATTTGGGCAGGCAGGCCGGCCAACCTGAAGGGTTGCAGGAGTGCCAGGGTTTCCAAAAGAGATAGTATCACCAGCGTGCTGCCCTGCACGATAGCGGAGAAGACAATGCCATTGTGGCCCAACAGCAACCCCGCGATCATCGTCGCCACCAATAATGTCACCATGATGGGACTGGTTGCGCCATCCAGATAGAGTGCGGTCACAAAAATCGTCACGTTCAAGGCCAGGATGCAGATGATCGCTGCCCAGCGCAGCCCCACACGCGGTTCCAGCCACAGACTCAGCGCCATCAACAGCGCCGCGCCCACCGCGAGGAACGCCAGTGGCCGACTGGGGAAATCGGGTACGAGCGTCCCCGCCAGGGTGTAGATGCCCGCGAATGCCACAAAAGTCAACAGGGTAATGCGGGCAATGATGCGGAAAAGCGCCACGCGGCGCACATCCACCTGCGTCCCGCCGCTCGCCATATCGCCCACGTTTCGCATGTTACTCTCCCTCCTGCGACAGGGACGCGGTCTCCGGCGGCGCCAACCGCGCCACCAGCTCCGCTGCGCCCAACAACTGCTGCAGCTGTTTCAGGGCACGCTTGATAGCATCCTCGATGTTCACCGCTGCCCGAATCTCATCCGCCGCCTGACGCACCACCTGTTCCTGCTCCGCACGCCGCAACGTCTGATCAATCAACCGCGCGTTCTCCAACGCCAGCGCCGCCTGCGCGCTCAACGCCTCGACCAAGAGACGTTCTTCCTGTGTCCAGGGGGGCAAATCAGGGTCGCGCTGCAAATCAATAGAAGCGAGTACCTGATCGCGCAGCTTCACATCCACCGCCAGATGGCGTTCCGCCAGTTCGGGTGTGAGCGCATCGCTCATCCCCACCGCCGCCTCGACCGCCACCCGTTCGACATTCACCCCCGTATAACGATAGGCAAGCGCCTGCTCCTCCGCGACGCGCTGCCAGGCCCGCCCCACGCTCTCCCCATACAACCGCTCCAGCTCGCCAATCGCGCGCTGGCTCTCCTCCAGCAGACGCGCGTTGTCAATCGCCATCGCCACCTGCTCGGCCAGCGTCTCCAGGATCACGATATCCTCCCGCGCGAAGGCCTCCGGCTCTTCCGACTGTACGTTCAGCACCCCGATCACCTTGCCACGCACGGTCAGCGGCAAGCCCAACTCGGAGCGCGTGAGGGGCAAATCGGGGTTGTTGAACCAGACCGCATCCTCGCCCACGTCCAGCGCGATGCGCGGCTCGCCGGTCATCAGCACCGACCCCACGATGCCGACACCCACACGCAAGCGGTGCCCGCGCGCCAACATCCGCGCGCCGCCTTCCGAGGAAGCCGCGCTCAACACGGCGTACTCACCCGCCGCATCGATCAAGAAAATGCCCGCGTGGTAGAAGCCGAAACGCTGCGAGATCAGATTGACGATGGCATTCAACAGCTCATCCACATTGCGAATGCCCACCGCCTCGCGCACCACCTGCGCTGCCGCCGCCAGCTGCTCGGAGCGGCGGGCCATCTCGCTGGTACGCTGCTCGACGCGCACTTCCAGCTCCTCACGGGAGGTCGCCAGCTCGCGATTGGCCTCGCGCAAGGCGCTCTCGATCTCGCGTTGCCGGCGCAGGTTCGTCCATTGCAAGGTGAAGATCGCGGCAAAGACCAGCAGCGCCACCATCCCGCCGACAAGGACGCCTTGATATTGCTCCAAGAATGTGACCGGGCGATTGACGACTTCGCTCCCGGCGGGCAACTGGTTCAGCCCAATCCCCAACCGTTGCAGCTCCAGATAATCAAACATGTAGCGATTGGGGCTTTCGGTTTGGACGGGCAGGTCGCGCGGAGACGCCCCCTGCAACACCTGCATTGTCATCCGTCCGGCGGCCTCGCCCTGCGAGAAGGCATTGATCAGCTTGCCGCCGACCAGCCCGTTGTAGAGGTAGAAATCCCACAACCCGTAGATGGGAATGTCCGTGTTCTGGCGCAACAGGGTGATGCTCTGCTCATAGGTGTAGAAGTTACCATCCCGGTCGCGGTTCAGGAGAATCATCAAAATCAAGGTATTCTCAGGGTCCGGCTGCGCCTCCAATGCCGCAAAGAGCTCCGGCATCGAGGGGTTATCGTAAATGACAAACTCAACGCGATCCAGGTAGAGGGGGATGATGGTTTCGAGGAGGTCTTGGTAGACCCACCCGGTCGTCGTATCGTCGTTGACCACGACAAAGCGCGTGGTATCTGGATGCAGCGCCAACGCCACTTCCAGGGTGTCGCGGATGTCCACGTTCTCCACCACGCCGGTGAAGTACTGCTCAAAACCGTAAAGCATCGAAGGCTCAAAGAAGTTCACCCCGCAGAAGATCACCGGCACCCGAGGGAAGAGCGTCACGTGATATTCCCGGATGAAATTAAAGGCATCGTTATCGGCCACGATGATCGCATCAAAATCAATATCGGCAAACCGGGTCTGGTAGAGTGCGGCCAGCTGCTCGTAATAGTCCGCGGTGGGCGGGAGACGTTTGGTGTCCATGTACTCCAGATAGAGCTCCACCTCCTGATCGCCCATATCCAGCCCCGCGTAGATCCCCTCGACGATGTTGTCCGTCCAGCTCAGCCCGTGGTGATAGGAGTTGAGCACGAGCACCTGGTAGGCGGGCAGTTGCGCCCGCGCAGGACGCCCAGGCGCCAACGCGAGCAACATGACCGCCGCCAGCAGCAGCCCTATGATTGCCACTCTCCATCCATCTTTGCTGTTGCGACCACGTTTTGCCATAGCTCTCTCCTGCCGCTCGCCCCGCCTACCCATCCGAAGGGTCCCCCGCTGCCGCGCCGCTCAAACGGATGATGCCCGAAGCGCCCAACACCCGTCCCAGCTCGCTGATGGTCGTTTGCAAGACCGTCTCCACATTGGCCGAGGAGCGCAGGCGGTCGGAGATTTCACTCACCAGCCGCTCCCGTTCCACGCTGCGACGCGTCTCCTCGAGCAGGCGGGCGTTCTCCAACGCCAGTCCAATCTGCGCGGCCACCTCTGCCACCAGGTCCAAATCCTCCGCGCTCCAGGGCGCCTCGCCCTCCACCTGTCGCAGAACGATGGAGCCGAGAATCTCCTGCCGCAGGGGAATCGGCACGGAGATGCGCGTGCCGGTCTCGTCCAAGACGGGTTCGGCGGTGCGCAAACCCTCCGCTGCCGCAGTTGCCTTGGGCGATACGCGCGTGACGCCCACCCGCGTGTATTGATATGCGGGGCGCTCTCCAATCAACCGCTCCCGCCAGCTCTCGCGCGCTCGCGTCCCATAGAGATGCTCCAACTCTCGGAGGGTGGCGCGGGTCTCTTCCAATAGCCGCGCATTATCTATCGCAATCGCCAGCTGATCGGCCACAATTTGCAAAATCTCCACATCCTCGCCGGTAAACGCCTCCGCCTGGGTGGATTGCACGTCCAGCACACCGATCACCTCGCCGCGCACCATCAGCGGCAACCCCATCTCGGAGTGGGTGTCCGGCAGATAGGGATTATCGAACCAGACAGCATCCTCGCCCACATCCAACGCGATGCGCGGCACGCCCTGCCCAGAGACGTAGCCCACGATACCCACCTGCCCCACCGCCAGCTTGTGTCCGCGCTCCAACATGCGCTGCCCACCCTCCGAGGAGGCGGCCCGCAGCACTGCGTACTCCCGCACCTCATCCACCAGGAAGATGCCCGCATGGTAGAAGTCGAACCGCGAGGAGATCAGGTTCACCGTCGTATCCAACAGCTGCGAGACATCCTGGATGGTGGCGGCCTCGCGGGAGACCTGCGACGCAATCTCCAGCTGGGTGGAGCGCCGCTCCAGATCGCGGGTGCGCTCGGCCACGCGGGCCTCCAGGCTCGTGTAGAGATCGCGCAATTGCGCCGTCATCTGGTTGAAGGTGCGCGCCAGCACACCGAGCTCGTCCTCGGTGAGGACCGGGGCCTCCTGCGAGAGATCGCCCTCGGCCACCAGTTTCGCAGTCTCCGTCATCGCCAGAATGGGGCGCGCAATCTGACGCGCGAACCAATAGACACCCACCGCCAGCAAGATCACCAGGCCGCCGCCGGCCAACACGATGGTCTGCGCCAATTCCTGCGCCGGCAGGAAGGCCTCCTCCGCGGTGATTTCCGCCAGCAGCGCGAAATCGCGGTCGGCTACCCAGTGATAGACGCCCAGCACGCGCTCGCCGCTGTAGTTGATGTATTGGCCCGCGCCGGAGAGGCGTTGCTGAGTGGCCTGATTGATGCCCTCCGAGCTCACGCCACGGGGAAATTCCTGCTCCCCAAAGCGCGCCTCCGAGACAAAGTTATTGTAACGATCCACCAGATAGGTCTCGCCGGTAGCTCCCAGACCGCGCCGTTCCAGGATGATGCGCGACATGCGATCCAGGTTCAAGTGGGCAGCCAACACCCCCACCAGCTCCCCGTCCGCGTCATAGAGCGGGGTTGAAATTGTCATCGTCGGGCGGCCCGTCAAGGGCGAGGGATAGACGTTCTGGACGAATGTGCCCAAGCGCCCCTCGGTGAAGTACCGGTCGGTGACGCGATATTCCCCCTCACGGATGGGATCGGTGGAGATGACAATACGCCCCCCCACATCCGTCAAAATGAAGAGCTCCTCGATATTCGGCTTCTGTTGCAAAATTTCCGTCAGAATAACCACCAAAGCCGCATACGCCTCTTCCTGCGCGGTGAGGGGCGCTCCAGCATCCAGCAGCACCCTGGCAGGCTCGGCCAGCATCTCCAGCGAGGCAAGGAACTCCACATCCTGGCGCTGATCCTCCACCCACCGGCTGAGCTCATCTTCTTTGAGAGAAGCCACCGCATCCAGGCGCTCGAAGACCGAATCCTCAAGCGCCGCGCGGGCGCGGACGTACGCCACAGTTGCAGCAATGCTCACCGTGATCAGCGACAAGAGCAAGAAATAGGTGACGAGCCGCGTCATCAGGCTCCGATTCAAGAACTTCATCGCGCCTCCTCCGGCCAATCCCGCATCGCTCGGTTATGCCTCGTCATCGTTGTCGCCTCCGTTGGGGGATGGCTGTTGGGGCATATCCAACACGATCAGCGCATCCTCCGCGCGCAGATTGCGCCCCAGTTCGCGCACCGCAGTGCGCAGAATAGCCTCAATATCGGTCGTAGCGCGCACCTGCGCGGTGATCTCCGTGGTGCGGCGCTCGTACTCAGCCTGCCGCTGGGTCGCTCTGAACAGCTGGAGGTTCTGCACCATCACCGCCGCCGGATCGCTCAAGGCGCGCAACAGACGCGCATCGCGCTCCGTGAAGGTATAGGGCGCGTCCAGCATTTCGACCATGACCCAGCCGAGCACCTGCTCACCGCTGAGCAGGGGCGCGACCGCACATGACTGCACCCCCCACATGCTCGCCAGCACCTCACGCGAGACCACGTCCAGCACCTTCGCCGTGGTCACATCCGAGAGGGCGACAAACTCGCGCTGTCTTTCATCCAACCAGGGGAAGGTCGCCACCGCCCAACTCTGGGGATGTGTAAGGGGCGTCTTCGGGTCACGCCGCCATGACGCGGCGATCTCCACCCGCTGGCGCTCCTCATTCAACAGGACCAACACACATTGGTCTGTCGTCTCTGGAATCGCGTGCGCCACAAAAGCCCGCGTCAAGATGTCATCCAACGAGGCGGCCTCACCGATGGCCTGGCTGCCCCGGTAGAGCGCCTCGGTCTCATCGAGATAACTCTGCATCTCCTCGAAGAGCTGTGCGTTGCGGATGGCCGCCGCTGCCTGGTTCGCCATCGCCATCATCAAATCCACATCCTCCTGCGTGAAGTCCGGCTGATCACGGCGATTGATCGCCGTCATCGTGCCCAGAATGCGGTTCTGGTAGAGCAAGGGCACGACAACGATCGCGCCGCAGTCGGTCTCCGCGCGGCGTTGCTGCACTTCAGGGGACTCGCGTGGATCGGGCGTTTGCGAGGGCGAGAGCGCCGGTTGCAGTCTCTCCAGCACCCAGCCGGAGAGGCCCACTTGCAGTTCCTCGAACGGGACGAGATCAATGGCCTCCTTGCCGGGGCCACCGGCCACAAAGTGCGTGACCGCTTCGTGGTCCAGATCGAAGGTGATGACCGATACGCGATCAGCGGGCAGGGCGCTGGCGACGCCTTCGGCCACTGCGGAGAGCACATCTTCCACATTTTCGAAATTGATCAAGGAACGGCCCGCCTGGTAGAGCGCATCAGCGCGACGCAACGCCCCCTGCGTCTGCTGGAAGAGGCGCGCACTGTCGAGGGCCAGGCTGGCCTGCTCGATAATATCCTGGATCAAGGCCCGGTCAGCAGCGGTGGGCGCACGCGCGCCCAGATCAATGTTTAACTCGCCGATGACGCCGCCAGCCCGCACCTGCAACGGCAGGGAGATCTGAGATTCGCGCTCTGCTAGGGCCGCCTCGTAGGGCAGCACCTCGACGCCGTCGTAGCGGTAGCCCCAGTTGGGACGTTGCTCGGTCAACTGCGTCCAGGCCTCGCGCCCCTGGGTGCGCAACAGGGCGCTGATCTCCTGCAACCGATCCTGCATGTTCGCCAATAGGCGCGCGTTTTCAATAGCCAACGCTACCTGATCCGACATCGTCAACAGGATTGCCACGTCCTCATCGGTGAAGGCCGCCGAGCGCGTAGATTGCACGTCCAATACGCCGATAACACGCCCGCGCACCTTCATCGGCAGCGCCATCTCCGAACGGGTCAGCGGCAGATCGGGGTTGTTGAAGTATTGCGCATCCTCGCCCACATCCAACGCAATGCGCGGCTCGCCGGTGGCTGCGGCGTACCCTACAATGCCCACCTGTCCCACCGCGAGCTTGTGGCCGCGCGCCAACATCTGCTGGCCGCCCGGCGACGAGGCCGCGCGCAGCACCGCGTAAGCGCCCGCCTCATCCAACAGGAAGAGGCCCGCGTGGTAGAAGTCGAAGTTCTGTGAGATCAGGTGGACGGTCGAATCGAGCAGTTCGGCGATATCCTGGATTTCAGCGGCCTGCCGGGCCACCTCGGAGGCAGCCTGCAACTGCACTGAGCGCTGCTCTAATACCAGCGTGCGCTCCTCCACCCGCTGCTCCAGGCCGCTCACCAGATCGCGCAGCTGCTCTCTCATGCTGTTCACCGCCGAAGCCAGGATACCGATCTCATCCTGGCGCTCGATCGGAACTTCCAGCGCCAGATCGCCCTCGGCGATGCGCTCGACGCGCTCCACCAGCCGGTTCAGGGGCGCGGAGATCCCCTGGGTCACGAAGAGGGAGGCCACGACCGCGGCGACCAGCGAGACGATGGCAATGCCCACATTCAAGCCGAGCTGCGTCTGCAGGCCGGCAAGCGCCTCTTGTTGCTGTTGCTCGGCGACAAGCACGCTGCGCAGCTCCGGTACCCAGTGATATACGCCGATGACCGTGCTGCCATGATAGCTGGGATAGACGCCGCTGCCGTTGGTCTTCTCCAAAGTCGCCCGATCCACGGCCCAGGTGCGGATGAAGGTAGCATCGTGAGGGAAGCGCAACGCCGTTAGGAGGTCATAATTGCGCACCAGGTAGGTCTCGCCCGTCTCGCCCAGCCCACTGCGTTCCACCATGATGTCGCTCAAGACCTGCAAGTTGGCATAGCCGGCCAGCACGCCAATCAGCTGGCCGGCCTCGTTGTAGATGGGGCGCGCCACCAGCATGATCGTCTCCTGCAAGATCAGATCGAAGAGCGGCGGTTGCACGTAAGGCGCTTGCAAGCCCTGCACAAAGAAAGGCTGCTGGCTATAGCTGGCTCCTTCACGCTGGGGATTGGAGGAGATGACCACATAGCCTCCCGTATCCAAGACAAACAACTCCTCGAAGCGACCGGGGGTTGTCACCAACGCATCGAAGTACCCGCGCAACTGTTCAGCAGTTTGAGGCGCTTCGGCATCGGCGAGCACAATGGTTAGCTGTTGTAACGTCTCAGGCGAGATCAAGATCATCTGCAGGTCATCCTGCAATGTCGTGATCCAGGTCTGGATCTCAGCCGTTTTGAGCGTTGCCACCGACTCCAATTGGGCGATGGTCTGACTCTCGCCCAGGCGCAGGCCCGTCACCACCACGCCCCCGCCGATGACTACAACGGGGAGGAGCACGACCAGCACAAAGGCCACAAGCAGGCGCGTCCCAATCGTGCCGGTGCGCAGCGCGCGGATGACCATCCAGAGCGCCACCAATCCCAAGACCAGGAAGATGACCCATCCGTAACGGGCGCTTTCCGGCATCTGTTCGACGTAGTTGTAGCGCGGCAAGGGCGTAAAAAGGCCGATCAGGTAAACATAGACGGTATATCCCAAAAAGGCGGACATCCAGATGTACCACTTGCGCGGCAGGAGCAACACACCCACCACCAGAATCAACAGCACCCCCAGCGCCAGATTGTAGAGCGTCTCACCCTCCCAGAAGAGCTCCGCCGAAAGTTGTGAGACCACGACGCCAAAGAACGCCCAGTAAGTCGCAGCATCCAGCCGCCCACGGCGCAACTGCACGTAAGAGACCAGCGCCATCACCAGAGCGAGGCCCACAACGACGGCATCCCAAATGAACTGCGGTACAGGCTGCTGCCCATAGGAGTAAAGCGAGAACCCAATATAGGCCAGCCCCAGAAGCGCGCTGATAATCAGAAACCCGGTCAAGGTTCGCGCGCGGCGCTGTTCCTGCAAATCCTGCATCTGATTTGTCGCCGACGACATGAGCGCCGCCATCTGCCCCTGCTCTCGATCAGCTGTCATCGCTTCCTCCACCCCGCACCCCCTACGTCCTCAGTCCCGCGCTTCACAAGCCCTCTCCCGATGTGGTCTCCATGGCTTCAGGGCCAGTTACCCGAATCGCCACCTCTTCTGCTGCCAGCGCCTGCCCCAAAGCCCGCACCGTCGTCTTGAGAATGATGTCGGGATTTAACGAGGCGCGCAATTGCTCCGCGATCTCCGCGACCAACCGCTCGCGGGTGGCGGTGGTGCGCGTGCGCTCCAACAGATTGGCGTTCTGCATCGCCTGCGAAATCTCATCCGCCAATCGCCGCACGAACTCGATCTCGCGCGTCGTCCACCGCTGCTGCGCCTCCCGTTGCAACCGCAATACCCCCAGGTTGACGCCTGACACCAGCAGTGGCACGAGCAGGATATTGTCCTCTGCCACCTGCGGCGCATCGGCCTCGATGTGCGGTAACGCCGCCGCATCAACCAAAGGCTCGATGGCTTGCGCGGTGTAGTGATACCCCAACACGGTCTCCCCTTCGGACTCGCGCCCGGCCCAGGCACGGCCCACTTCCATACCATAGGCGCGCCGTAAATCCTCCAAGGTGCGGCGATTCTCCGCAAAAAGGCGCGCGTTGTCAATGGCGACGGCGATCTGGTCGGCCAGGATGCGCAAGATCGCCACCTCCTCCGGGCCGAAGGCGCCGGACTCGCGGCTCTGCACATCCAGCGCGCCGATGATGCGTCCGCGCACCAGCAACGGCACCGCCATCTCGGAGCGCGTCTCCGGCAGGTCAGGATTGTCGAAGTACTGCGCATCTTCGCCCACATCTAGCGCGATGCGGGGGCGCCCGGTCTGGGTGACGTACCCCACGATGCCCTGCTCGCCCACGCGCAGCCGGTGCCCACGGGCCAGCATCCGCCGCCCGCCAGGCGAAGAAGCGGCCTGGAGCACCGCCCACTCGCGGCGCTCATCCAACAGGAAGATCCCGGCCTGGTAGAAACCGAAGCGTTCCGAAATCAGCGTGACCGTTTGCTCCAACAATTCTTCCAAATCGAGGATCGAAGCGGCCCCCCGGCTCACCTCGCCGGTAGCGCGCAGGTAGGCGGCGCGACGCTCCAACAAGCCGGTGCGCTCGGCCACCCGCTCCTCGAGCCGCCCCACCAACTCGCGCAGCCGCTCGGTCATCACGTTGAAGGCGCCGGAGAGCTCATTGACCTCCCGACTGCCGCGCACATCCACCTTCTGTTTCAGATCGCCCTCGGCGATGCGTTGCGCGGCCAATGTCAAGCGCATCAACGGCGTCGCTGACTGGCGTCCCACAATCCAACCCAGGGTAGCGATCACGGGGGTCATCGCCACCAAGACCAATAACGCCATGAACAACACCTCGCGTTGCTGGGCGACTACAAAGCTGGCTTCGAAATCCATTGCCAGGATGGCGTCCAGTTCGCCATCTGACGTATATAGGGGCGCGTATCCCGATAACCAGGTCCCCCACTCATCGGTGTAGAACGCCTCTTCCACCAGAGGCGCATCTAACGTGGCAAAATTCTCCGCCAACAGCGGCCCGGGGTCCTCGTAGATGTCCCCAAAATATGACACATCATCGGGGTCCTCCTCCGCATCCACCACGAAGTAGATGTTACCCTGGGCATCCTGGCGCAGGGTGTACACAAAGCGTGCGTTGGCCGTAGCGTCGCGCACCTGTCGCAACTGCTCCTGCACCGCTATGAAGGTCGGGCTATCCGCATCCGCAGGATCGGTCAGGGTGGCGTGCGCATCCACATCAACAGATAGCGCGCCCACGCTAACCGCATCCCGCAGCTGCGCGCGGATGGCATTGCGCAGGTACGGCTGGAGTCCCAGATAATACAGGACGCTGATCACCAACAACATCGCGAGGATGGCCAAAACCGAGAAGATAATCGCCAACTTGGAGGCTAACCGAATTGCGCCACTCTGCTGCATGATCTCCCCCTCACTCCACCACAGTCGCTGGCAAGGGGCCTGTCCCTGGCGTCCCCTCACCCTCTTCGGCTGGTGGTGTGATATACAGCGCCACGTCGCTGGCGCCCAACATTCGCCCCAGCTCCCGCACACTGCGCTCCATGATCGCCTCCACGCGCGGGCTGGCCCAGATCAGATCGCCGAACCGGCCCAACTGCTCCTCGTAGAAGGCGCGCCGGCGGCTGGTCAGGATCAGGCGCACCATATCGAGCGCGACAGCCAGACGTTCAGCGGCGGCATCCACCAACGTAAGCGTCTCGGCGTCCCAGCCGCCACGCGCTGTCTCCCGCACGAAAGCCAGGTAGCCCAGCGCGATTTCGCGCGAGACCAACGGCACGACGAGCAAATGCCCGACCTCGGATTTCTCGACGCGCGCGTTCCCCGTCGCCATGACCTCTCTGGCGAGCAGCTGCACCTGCGGCGGCGGCGTTGTTCCCACCGCATGTTGCGGCGGCGCCTGTTCATCCTCCAACAGCGTGGCCCACGATTCCGCCGAGTACTGCGCGTAGAGGTTGCGCAACTCCTGCGCGCGGGCCTCGGTCTGGCGGAGGAGCTGCAAGGTGTTCAATGTCGCGGCCACCTGATCCGCCACGATCCGCAGCACCCGCAAATCCTCCGGCGTGAAGGAAGGGGCGAGCGTGTAAAGATCGAGCACGCCCAAATTTTCGCCCCGGAAGAGCAGCGGGAAGGCGGCCTCGGCGCGGGCTTCCGGCAGACGCGGGTGCATCGCCAGCACCATCGCATCCTCACGGCCCGATTGCGCCACCTGTGCGGGCAGCTCGTTGTCGCCAATCTGGAGCTCCCAACCCGCCTGCACCAGTTCCATGCCCCGCTCCCCGGCTGCGGCGCGCAACGAGAGCAGCTCACCCTGCGCTTTGACCAAAAAGATGTTGGCGTGATACAGCTCGAAGACTTCAGTCAACTCTTGTACCAGCCGCCAGATCAGCTCCTCAGGGTCTTGCATCCGGGTGATGGTGCGCGCGAGGGTGGCAGCGCGATCCATCCGGTCGGCCTGGCGCTGCGCGCGCGCGGCCTCTTCACGGGCGATGGCCTGCGCCGCCCGCGCCTCATCCGCGTGCATCTGTGCCTCAGCGGAGGTGCGCAGAATGGTGAGACGATAATCCAAAATCATCACCCCGATCAGCAGCAATGAGCCCAACGGCACCAGCGCCTCGACCGCCCATGAACCAACATCAATGGGATTTTCGGCTTGAAGCAGCGTGAGTTGCCCCTGGGTGATCAAAAAGGCGGCCAGTACATAGATCAACGCCGAAACGACTGTCATCAACGTGAAGCCGGTACGCCCTAGCAACAATGCCGCTACCAGCGGCACCATCATCAGCCAGATCCGCCCCGCGCCCACCAGGCCATTCTGAAACAGGACGTAAGCCCCAGCCAGCAGCAACAGGCTGAGGACCACCAGGACGCGGACGGTGAAGGAGAACTTTTTAAGCCGCCAGGCCAGCACTACCAGGCCATACATCACCACAAAGAAGATAATTTGCACAAAGACCTGACGGGAGATCGCCGACGGTATCCAGGCGAGCAACAACAGCAAGCCCAAAACCGACAGGGTCGCGGTCATCCGCTCGAAAACGCGCATCCGCAACGCTTGTTCGCGCTGCGTCACATTTATCGCCTGGCCCTGCTCGCTCATCAGTTGCCCTCCTCTTCTGTCAACGCGGCCTGTTCCAGGGCAACCAGCACCCCATCGGCATCAATCAATGTCCGCAACGCGGTCGCGGCCTGTGTCACCATTGTCGGCAGGTCCATGATGCCCAGCATCTCATCGGAAAAGACGCGCAAGCGCCGCTCCTGCTCGATGCGCAGCTGGGTGTCGCGCACCAGCTGTAACCGCTGCAACGCCACCCCCGACATGTCGGAGAGGGTACGGTAGAGCCGTTCCTCTGCGGAGCTGAAGCCGTGCCGCTCGCGGAAGGAGGTGAAGAGCACGCCCAGCACCCGCTCCTCGACGCGGATCGGGACGAGGGCCGCGCTGCGTACCTCGAAGCGCTGCGCCAGCAGGCCCAACTGCGCCCACTGTTCCCGCGAGACTATGTCCGGCGGATCTGCCACATCGGGGATGATCAACGGCAGCGTCAACGCCTGCCCTAAGGCGACCAAGACCGCCAGCTGTTCGGCATCCATCAATTCGCTGGCCGTCTGCGGGAAGTGCATCTGTCCGGCGCGCAGGTCGGCGGCGATGTAGGGGTAGTCACGTCCCAGCATGATGATGAAGGCGCGCTGGGGCATGTACTCGCTGACCGTATCCAAAATCGCCACGTAGACATCGCGCGGGGTGTTGGCCGTGGCAAAGCGGCGCGCCAGCCGATAGAAGGGGCTGGTCGCCTCCAGCAAGGCCGCCTCCTCGCTCACCCGCCGCGCGTTCTCGATGGCGACCGCCAGCTGTCCCGTCAATGATTCCAACGAGCGCACGTCATCCTGATCGAAGGCGCGCTCCTCGGTACTCTGTACGTTCAGCACGCCGATCAAGCGCCCGCCCACCAGCAAGGGCAGGGCGACCTCGGAGCGGGTCGCGGGGAGGTTGGGATTGGCGAAGTGGACCGCATCCTCACCCACATCAAGCGCGATGCGCGATTGCCGATTCTCGATCACCCAACCGACCATCCCCTCCCCGCGCCGGAGCTGATGTCCATCGGCGACCATCTTGCGGCCCCCTTCGGAAGAGGCCGCTCGCAAGATCGCCGTCTCACCGGTCTCATCGAGCAGGAAGATACCGGTATGGTAGAACCCGAACCCCTCGGAGATCAGGACGGTGGTGCGATTGAGCAATTGCTCCAGATCGAAGATTGAAGCGACCGTGCGGCCCACCTCGGCGCCGGCTTCGAGTTGCATCACTCGGCGCTGCAGCGCGTAGTTGACTTCGCGGATGGCCTGCGCGCGCAATTCCAAATCCTGCCGCTCTTCTTCCATCTCTTTGGCGAGCACCCGGCTCTGCGTAAGCGCCTGCGCCAGGTAGGGCATCAGGTAGTTCTGCACCACAATCAACAATAGCCCCAGCAATATCAGGACGGCGCTATCGCTTACCAACGAGATGGGGATCTGCGTCCCCGCGAAGAGCGGCTCCGTGACGGGGGGAAGCGCGACCATCCCGCTCACCAACGCAGCGCCAAATCCTGCCAGCGTGAGAATAGCAAGCACCAGGATGAGCAATCCCATCCGCACGCTAAAGAAGAGCGCCGCCAGAATCGCCATCGCCAGGAAGAAGAGCCGCACATCCTGCTGCCATCCGTAGTTGAAGAGATCAGAAAGGCCCACCGCGTACATCAACGCCAGGATACCGCCGGCATGGAGCGCGTAGGGGGCGGACTTCCAGAGCATAAGTCCCACGAGCAGCAGGTAGATGAACACGTAGACGCCGACCAGCAGAACGTTGCCCCGTTGCCAGGTCCCGTAGACCGTGATAGCCAAGACGAGGCCTCCCAGCACCAACAAGACCCGCAAGATACCCCGCACCAGCTGTCGCCGCCACGCCAGAATATCCTCCCAGGCCTCCGGATCATCGCCCAAGATGTTCCTGAGGGGCTGGAACCATCTCCGCACACGTTCCCAGATTTGCATCTTGCCTCCTGTTATCCCCCGCCGCGCGGCTCGCGCCCCGTTGCGTCCTCAGCCCCGTTCTGTTGATAGGCTCGCAAAGACACGGTAAAGACGCTGCCCTTGCCCACCTCGCTCTCGAACCAGATTTGCCCGCCCTGCATCTCCAACAGCTCCTTGCTGAGCGCCAGCCCCAGCCCGGCGCCCGGTTTGGGGCGCTTGCCATTGCCGCTCGCACCCTTCTCGAAGCGGGCAAAGACCCGCTTGCAATCCTCCGGAGAGATGCCCTGGCCGCTATCGCTGATGCTCACGTAGACCTGCTCCTCATCGGCCCAGGCCCGGATGCGGATGAAGCCCGTTTCGGTGAACTTGGCCGCGTTGCTCAACAAGCGCACAAGAATCTGCCGGACGCTGCCGGCATCAGCGTAGACCCACGGCAAATCCGGGGCCAGCTCCTGCTCAAGCGCGATCTCTTTGCCGCGCACCAGGGCGCTCGCCGTTGGCATGACGCTGGCGATGATCCCCCGCAAATCCACCGGCAATACTTTCAACTCCATCAGGCCCGCTTGCAACTGCGAGATGGTCAGGATGTCGTTGATCAGCGCCAGAAGGTGCTGGCTGCTATCATTGATGCGTTGCAGGTCTTGTTGCTGTTGCGCGTTGAGCGGCCCATCCAGCCCTTTGAGCATCAGCCGCGAGAAGCCGATGATGACGTTAAGCGGCTCGCGCAATTCATGGGACATATTGCCCAGGAAGCGCGCTTTGAAAACCTCGCCCTCTTCCAGTTGTTGCGCCACCCACCGCTCCCGCTCATAGGCGCGCACGTTTTCCAGCGCGATGGCGACCTGGTTGGCGACGTGTTCCAGGACCTTGAGCTCCTGCTCCTGCAAGCCCTCGCGCTCGGTGCTGAGGACAGCGAGCACGCCCAAGACCTGGTCTCCCATCCGCAAGGGGATGGCGACCCGCGAGCGCGTGCGGCGATACCATTCCACCGTCTCCGCTGTCTGCTCGCTTTCCATCTGCGGTTCGCCCTTGCGGAGCGCGCGCTCCATCAGCGTGCCATCGCCCAACCGCACCCGCGCGGGCCACATATTTTTGACCGGGCTGGCCCCGTGCAAGAGCGCCGCGCCGCCGCCCGGTTCCTGCAAATAGACCGCTACGGAGGTGTAGACAAAGTTGTCGCGGACAAGATCGGCCACGCGATTGAGCAAGAGCGCCTGATCCCGCAACGAGGTAACGGCCTGACTCACTTCCAGACTGGCCTGCAATTGAATGGCCCGCAGCTGAATCTGGTAGTTAGCCCGTTGGAGCATCTTGGTGCGGTCCACCACCTTGGCCTCCAGGTCGGCGTAGAGCGATTTGAGCTCCGCGGCCATCTCGTTGAAGACGTAAGTAAGGATACCGATCTCATCGCGAGAGACGACCGGCACATGCTGGTCGAGATTGCCGCTCGCCATGAGCAGGGCCGATTCAGTGAGCCGTGTCACCGGGCGAGTAATCTGCCGGATGACCACCGCAGCGATGGCGGTCGTCACCAGCGCGATGGTCAAGATCGAGCCGATCAACGTCGCGGCGATGCGGTCGCTCGCCTGTAACGTCTCTGCCTGGGCCTGTTCGACCAAAATACCCACACCCAGCTCCGGCAAGGGATAGTAGGAGCCGAGCACGGCCTCCCCAACATGATTATAGTAAGTCTCAGCTACACGCGGAACCTGGACCGCCCACCAGCCCTGCACCTCCTCGGAAACGGGAAAAGCGCCGGGCCAGAGAGTATCGGCCTGTACCAGGTAGACCCGCCCCGTTTGACCGAAGGCGATTTTCTCTTGAATAACAGGGGTCAGGGCGGTATCGCGCAGACAAAAACGCCAACGCTGCGCCGTGTGAGGTACGTCAACCGCTATCTGGGGACCGGAAGTCGTCAAGAGCATATCCAAAGCCTGCGTAGAAACCTGTGGGCAGTTCCCCGCCGACCACACTGGGGCACCAGCACTATCGAGCAAGACCCCTCCCATGAGTTCAGGTATGCGTTCCTGTAAGCGTGTCCACTGGGCAATATCAGGAACGCTCTCCACTTCTAACTCAAATACCTCTAAGAGCAAGAGGCGATCTTGCCAATCGGTAAACCAGAGTTGAATCTGCTGCGCCTTCAGCTGGGCCACGGCCTGCAATTTGGCGGCAACTTGCTGCTGGATATTGGCACGATCCTGTTGTAAAGCGTACCACCCGACCAGGGCCAGCGGCAAAATGGTGAGAATCAGAAAGGCAGTGAGTAGCGTGCGCCCCAAGCCGCCGCGCATCCCCGTCGTGGGGATCTGAGCCGGCAAAGCGGGGGAAGTTACCTCACCCCTTATTGGGGTTCCCATACCTCCTCCCCCTGCAACGCGCGCCGCACTTGCTCGGGGAAGCGATCTGGATCTAAGGGTTTGCCGATGAAGCCGTTGAACCCGGCCTTGCGTGCCCGCTCCACGTTGCTGGGCGAGACGTTGGCGGTGACGGCGATGATGGGCACCTCTCGGAAGCGCTCGTGTGAGCGCAGCGCATCCAGGGATTGGTAGCCATCCGCATCGGGTAGCATTAAGTCCATCAGAACTAAATCGATCTCCCCCAAAGTCTCCGCAAACTCGAGCACTTGCCAACCGGAGGCTTTCCATTCACATTTTTGCACCCCAAGATAGGCCAACAACCGCGTCATCAGCAGGAAGTTGTTGAAGTTATCCTCAACAATAAGAATCGTTACGTCTTCGGGTGCTTTGTGAGTCATTATCAAGGTCTCAATGCCGGTAATTAGCCGCGCCCCTTGGCCTCCAGATAGGTCTTGATCTGTTCAGGCAAGGCATCCACATCAATGGGCTTGGGGATATAGCCATCACAGCCAGCTTCCAGAGTCTTCTCGCGATCACCATGCATCACATTGGCCGTCATCGCAATGATGGGAATGTGTTGCAATTCCGGGATGTTGCGAATCCGGCGCGTCAATTCATACCCATCCACATCGGGAAGGTTCATGTCCATCAAGATAAGGTCGGGGAGGTGCTCACGCGCCAAGTCAATCCCCGTGGGGCCATCTGCGGCTTCGACTACGTCGTAGTCTTCGACAAACAAAATCCGTCGCACCAACATGCGATTGGCTTCGTTGTCTTCAATGTAGAGTATTTTTGCCCCCATAACTTCCCCTTGTCGTTGAGAATTCTTAAGAAGATTATACCACAAAAGACCTATGCCAAGAAATCAGCACCATAAAGTTTAGGTTAACGTTTGAAAACAGTCTGACCATAACCGCTGTTTCTCAAGTTCATCAGCCACAAACCTATGATACACCAAACTCTAACTCCCTGCAAGCGCGCCGAGAGAGGCGTGGAGACGCTTCACAAGCAGGAAATAAGCTAGAGCAACAGGCTTTCCAGTGCGAGGGCTGTATACATGAAGGCGAAGGCCAAACTGTTGTTGAGCACATGGACAGCGATGGGAACCCAAAGGGAGCGGGTCTTTTCATATAGCAGCGCGTTGACCCATCCCAGGATGAAGCTCGCCACTATCACTCCCGCCGAATCGAAGTGCGCCAGCCCAAAGATGAGCGCGCTGGCGGCGGCCCGCCACCACAGGTTGAGCCGCCCGTGCCGCATGAACCAGCTGTGCAACAACCCCCGGAAGTACAGCTCCTCCGAAACCGGCACCAGGATCCCGCCACCGATGAGCATGACCAACAGGTTGAGCCAGGAGAAGGTATTCCCTGGCACCAGTAAATCCATTCTCGGCTGCAATCCCTCAATACCGCCGAGGAGCGATTGCACCAGGAGCGCCAGGCCACTGCGCACCGGCAACAGGATAACCACCACGCCGCCGGCGATGAGCAGCCAGCTCCAGCGCCAGCGAATCGGCCAAAGGCCCAACCCTTCCCAAGAAAGCGGCCCTTGCCAGACCCCCAGCACGTAAAAGGCGCCCGCCAGGCAGAGGATATTCAGCGCGAAGCTGGTCAACGTCACCCAGATAGATAGCTGCCGAAAGAGTGAGCCTACACCGACACCCAGCACCAGGAAAAGTCCAAAGCCCCCCAACAGATAAGAGGCCAGCTCCCTCCACGTCGCCGAGGATGTCGTCGGCTGCGCCTCACTCATGTCGTGTTCTTCAATCATATTGACCTCCAGGTGTCCCCATTGTACCATGATCCCCCTGGGAGGGTAGGCATCAGGGATGTGCATCTACGTGAACTGGCGGCTTTCAGGGGGAAATGTCACCACAAGAAGTTCCGGGGTATGGTTCCGGAGGAGACACCGGTGCTGGTGCACACCATCCAGCACGAAAATGTAGGACAGGTTGGCAACCTGTCTTACGACTGCTATTTTCTAGGGAGACACCGGTGCTGGCGCACACCATCCAGCACGAAAATGCTTATCAGCAGATTGAGCGGATTTAGCAGATTTTTGTTTGGCTATTCGCCATTCACCATTCGCAGATTCGCTATTTTTGAAGGAGTGCATACTGAGTTATTAGAAAGACTCTTCGCGTCTGAAATGAGCCTAGCCCCTACGAACGCGAATACTGCGCGGGGTTGCTACAGTCACCGTCTCGCGCAGTATTTCCAAATCACATGCCAGCAATACCTGCTGCAAGAGTTCTAACAGGGGCCAGATACCATCGTAGTCGGGTCGAAGTAGCAACACCCCAGCATGTGTCCCTGGGGCGTGAGTCCGAATATCTCCAAAACCTTTGTCGGCAGTGACCAGAAAACGGCCTTCAGCCTGTACTGCGCCCCAAAGCTCCGTATCTTTCCAGCCCCCCATGCCCTGAGCGCACACCGTCACTGCATCATGGCCTTTTGCACAGAGCAACTGGGCAACTTGAGCCGGTAAATCCTCGTCCACTTTGATCCGCATAGCACTCTCAAACAGGTAGAGGAATAAGCACGTCTCGTTGTACGCTCTCAGCAGCATACGCCAGCGCCGCACGAATATCTTCAGTTTGCAGTTGTGGGTAAGCCGTCCTAATCTCCTCGAAAGTCATCCCATCTGCCAAACTCCCGATAATGATCGCCACGGGTATGCGCGTGCCCTTGATACAAGGCTTGCCGTGGTGAATATCCGGCGCAATCATAATGTGTTCTTGCCAAGCCATGCGTTCCATATCTTACCTCCAGAACACCCATACCTTTTTATCATTGTACCATGAAAAAGCCCCCGGCGCGCAAACGCCAGGGGCTTCCGAATCTTGATTAGTCGAAAGCCGTGACCATTGTCACGCCTTACACGTTAACTCCTCACCCTCGTGCGTTGCCAGGTAGACCTTCTCCGCCGAAAGCGGCAGGTGATTGAAGCGCACGCCCAGCGCGTTGTGAAGCGCGTTGGCGATGGCGGGCGCGGTCTGCACCATCACGTGCTCGCCGACGCCCCGCGCGCCCCACGGGCCATCCTCCAACGGCGTCTCCACGATGTCGCCGTGGATCTCCTTGGGCGCGTCCACCGCCGTAACGAGCTTGTAATCCACCAGGCTGGGGTTGCGCAGCCGGCCCTTCTCGTCAAAGGCCATGCCCTCAAAGGCGGAACTCATCCCGTGGACCGCCCCACCCTCGATCTGCGTCATCACCAGATCGGGATTGATGGCCTTGCCCACGTCGTAGGCGCTGGCGATCTTGAGAATCTCGATCTGGCCGGTATCGGTGTCCACCTCCAGATCCACGGCCTGTGCGCCCACGGTGTAGTGGACGACGGCGCGCGTCCCCTGGCCCGTCTCCGGGTCGAGGCCGGTGACGTAGGTGGGCATGAACTTGCCGCTGCCGACAATCGGCCCGCCCTGCCAGCCCTCATAGTTCTCGTTGGGCAGGCCGTAGACGACCATCTTCTGCAACGGCTGCTCCCGCTCCGACTTGTAGGAGATGACCACACCCTCCTTGATGTCCAGGTCGGCGGGGTCCTCGTCCCAGTACTGCGCCACCACGTCGAGAATCTTCTCGCGGGCGTTTTCCGCTGCCGCCTTGACCGCGTTCCCCATAGACCAGGTGAGGCGGCTCGCCACCGTCTGCCACTCGTAGGGGCTGTACTTGGTATCCACTGGATTGGCCGAGACGCGCAGCCACTCGTAAGGGATGCCGAGCGCTTCCGCCGCCATCTGCGCGGCGATGGTGAACGCGCCCTGCCCGATCTCCTGCCCGCCGACGTAGACGTTGAGCGTCGCGTCCTCGTTGAAGCGGACGATGGCGGAGCTGCCGGGATTCGGCGGCATGGCGGGCGCTTTCCACATGATGGCGATGCCCTTGCCCCGTCGCTTGTGCGGCGCGGAGGGCTTGTCGTCACGCCCCCAGCCGATGGCCTGCGCGGCCTTGTCAATGCACTGGACAAGGTCCACGTTAGGCATAGTCATGCCCGTGAGGATGTTGTCGCCAGGCTGCACACAGTTGCGGCGGCGGAAGTCTACCGGATCCATACCGATCTCCTCGGCCAGCCGATCCATGATCTGCTCGATGCCCCAGTGGATCTCCGGCATCCCGAAGCCGCGCATCGCCGAGCCGATGGGATGGTTGGTGTAGACGCAGCGGGAGTCGCCCTTGATGTTGGGCACGTCGTAGGGGCCGGTGCAGGAGTAGCCGGCAGCGCGGGCGATATTGACGCCATAATCGTTGTACGCGCCGCCGCCGAAGTAGTAGGCCACCTCCATCGCCAGGAGATTGCCGTCCTTATCACAGCCGATCTTGTACTTGCCCACCAGACTCTGGCGGACGTTGGTGGTGGTGAACTCCTCCTCGCGTGTCATCCGCACCTTGACCGGGCGGCCCTTGACCGCCTGCGCCATCAGCACGACGTTCGCCTCGATGGAGATGCCTGCTTTCCCACCGAAGCCGCCGCCCACGTAGGGCGAGACCACGCGCAGGTTGCCGTGGGGGATGCCGAGGCTCTGCGCGAGGATGTCGCGCTGCGCGAAGGGCGACTGTGACGCCGCCCACAGCGTCACCTGTCCATCGGGGTCCCACTTCGCCACGGCGACGTGGGTCTCGATGGGCACATGCTGGATCTGCGGCAGCGTGAAGGTGTCTTCGACGATGGCGGCGCACTGCGCCCAGACCTCATCGGCGATGCCTTCGTCGCTCACGTTGCCTTTGCGGAGCTTGAAGTGCTCGGAGATGTTGGTCCCCGGCACGGGGAAGATGAAGGGCACGACTTCGTAGCTGCCCAGATCGGGATGGAGCAGCGGCGCGCCAGGCTGCGCGCCCTCGTAGGGATCGAAGACCGGCTCCAGCTCCTCGTACTCGACCTCGACGAGCTTGGCCGCAGCCTCCGCGATCTCCGGCGTGGTGGCAACAACGCCCGCCACCGTCTCGCCGACGTAGCGCACGCGGTCGTAGGCGTAGATGAAGCGATCCTTGAGGTAGAGGCCCAGGTGAGTGGGATTGTCCTGCCCCGTCACCACCGCCTTGACGCCGGGCAGCGCCAGCGCCTTGCTCACGTCAATGCTCTTGATCTTCGCATGGGCGTAGGGGCTGAGCACCAGCTTCCCGTGCAACAGCTCCGGCCCAAAGGCCATATCGTCCACATACTTCGCCGCCCCGGTGACCTTCTCGAAGGCATCCACACGCGGCACACTCTTACCGACGGGATTTGATGTTTGTTCTGTCATAGATTGCTCCTTTTTAACCGCAGAGTTCGCAGAGAACGCAAAGAAAAACCGTAGAGAAATAAAAGGTTTTTAGAGACCCAGAACCAGGCGTTTGATGCCATCTTTCAACAAAGGGACATTGAAGTTGATCAACAATCCTAACTTGCAGCCAGAGAGCCTCAAATATGTAAGCACCTGGGCTTCATGGACTTTGGCTAACGCATCGGTAGCTTTCAGTTCAACAATGACCAGACCGCCAACCAGAAAATCCGCCCGAAACCCAGCCTCTAACTTTATCTCCTTGTAAACTACAGGAAGAGGTTTTTGGCGTTCGAATGGAATTTCACGTTGCAAGAATTCGTAGGCCAGACACTCCTCGTAGGCCGATTCCAAAAGACCAGGGCCGAGTTGTTTATGTACCTCAATGGCTGCGCCTATGATTTGTTGAGATAGTTGATTTTCTCGCATATACAAATACCCACCCTAAAACCCTTTCAAGATCTCTCTGCGATCTTTGCGTCCTCTGCGGTTAGTTCTGCTCTGCTACCTCTAGCACCGCATCCACAATCCGCACGTAGCCGGTGCAGCGGCAGAGGTTGCCCACTAGCGCCTCGCGGACTTCGTCTTCGGTGGGATGGGGATTGCGCGCCAGCAGCGCCTTCGACGACATCAACATGCCGGGGGTGCAGAAGCCGCACTGGATGGCGTTGTGCTCCACGAAGGCTTTCTGCAACGGGTGCAGTTCGCCGCTCTGACTGAGGCTCTCTACCGTCTCGATGTTGTGACCCTCAGCTTCCACCGCCAGCACCAGGCAGGAATTGACCGGCGCGCCGTCGAACAGCACCGTGCAAGCCCCGCACTCGCCGTTCTCGCAGCCGATCTTCGTGCCGGTCAGCCCCAACTGTTCCCGCAACACCCGCACTAACGTGTAGTGCGATTTCACGATAACAGGGTAGGTTTCGTTGTTGATTTGTAATGTTATTTCGTGTAACATAGTTTCTCCTATTCCGTATTGCGTATTGCGTATTGCGTATCTTTTCGTCAACCTTGCCTGTTGCGCATCACGTACTGCCTTTCTAGACAGCGCAAAATACGCATTACGCATTACGAATTACGAATTACGAATTACGAATTACGAATTACGCAGTATGTATCACGCATTACGATAACTTCTCCAACACGCCCTCAATCGCCCGGCGCGCGATGCGGCGCACCATCGCCTTGCGGTACTCGGCACTGGCGCGGATGTCGTCAATCGGGCAGCAGGTATCGAAGGCGCACTGGGTCGCGTGCTCGATAGCCGCTTCATCGTGACCCGCGTTGAGCGCGGCCTCGGCCTCCGGCGCGCGGATAGGTGTGGGCGCGACGGCTCCCAGCGCCATGCGCCACCGGTAGCCACCGTTCTGCGGATAGGCCAGCACGGCTACGCCCACGATGGCGAGATCGCCCGCCTTACGGCGGCTCAGCTTCACATAGGTCGCCGCCGTCCCCTTCGGCGGGACGGGAATCAACACGCCCACCAGCAGCTCGCCCTTCTGGAGCGCGGTCTTGCGCGGGCCGAGGAAGAACTCCGCCATAGGAACGCGCCGCTCGCCCGCCGCGCCGCGGATCACGGCGAACGCTTCCAGCGTCAGCAGCGCGGGGGCGGAATCGGCAGCGGGTGAGGCGGTGCAGAGATTACCACCGAGCGTCGCCCGGCTGCGCACCTGCTCGTTGCCCATCGCCGCTGCTGCCTGCGCCAGCAGATTCCAGCGCGGCCCGTTCACCAGCGGATGATGGACGAGCTCCGCCATCGGCACCGCCGCGCCGACGAACAGGCCCTCGGCGGTTTCCTTGATATCTCGCAGGCCGGGCAACCCCTTCACATCCACCACCACATCGGGCTGCCAGTGCTCGTCGCGCGTCATCGGGATAAGATCCGTCGCGCCGGCGAGGGGCATCACCACTTTGTCCGGCAGCGACAACAGCCGGAACGCCTCTTCAAACGTATCAGGTTTGTAATAATCGAATGGTCGCATAGAACACTCCTTTGTTGGAGCCACATCTGTCAATGACACAGAGAACACAGAGTTTTTTCTATCTGTGTTCTCTGTATCTATGTGGCTAAAACTCTATTCCATCGGGCCGTGCTCAGGAGCGCCGAACTTGGTCGGCGGCAGAGCGATGAAGATGAGGTTGATCAAGATGCCGACAATGGCCGCGAAGACGATGGCCGGAATACCCTCTGGGAAGACGACCGGGATGGCAAAGGGGAACAGGCCATCGGGAAGCGCCATCGCGCCGCCGATGCCCAGGATCAGGATCGTCGCGCCAATCGCCAAATTCTTGGGATCGAAGAGGTTGACTCTTTCACTCTGAATCAGGGCGATACCCTGCTTGCCAATCACGCCGAAGAGGTAGATCGCCAGGCCGCCGGTCACGGCGACCGGGATCGTCTCCACCAATCCGGCCAGCTTGCCGACGAAGCCCAACGCGATGGCGATACCGCCCGCAGCCATCATCACCGTTGAGGAGTAGTTGCGCGTAATCGCCATGACCGCGATGTTCTCGCCGTAGTTGGTGCCGGAGCAGCCGCCCAGGATACCGTTGACCACATCCGCAGACCCATCGGCGATGAGGTTCAGACCCACCAGGTTTTTGATGCCCAGCGGCTTGCGGCCCTGGTCTTTGGCCAGCTGATCAACATACAGGTCAATCTGATAGAGATGCGCGACGGACTCTGGAACGGTCGCAATGGCGATCAAGGCCACGCTTGTTGCCACAGCCCAAGCGCGCGGATCAGTGAAGGCCGGAAAGGTGATATTGGGAACGCGGATCCATTGGGCAGCCGTGAAGGGCGTAAAATCCACCACCCCCATGATGATCGAAACCACATATCCGAAAATCGCACCCCAGAGGATGGGCAACATGCCCCACAAACCTTTGCCTTCCAGGTAAACGGAGAACAGAATGGTAACGATGAGGGTGATGAAGGCCACGACCCAGTTAGCGGAGGCCATGCCCAGCGCCGCACCCGCGAGTGCAACGCCGATAACAATAGCAATGCTACTTGTGATGATGGGCGATAGCACGATATCCAGCCGCTCCTTGCCGATGTACTGGATCAGGAAGCCAACCGCGATCTGCAAAATCGCCGTGGCGACGATACCAACCTGCGCCAGACGCACACCATCGGGGCAGTATGTGGCGGTGGATTCAAAGCAGCTTCTATCATAGAGCGCCATCACGGTGATGATGACCGTGATATAGCTGAACGAGGAGCCATAGTACATGGGGATCTTCCGCCGGGTGATGAGTAAGGCGACAATCGTCCCCAACCCGGAGGCCAACAGCGTCACGCCCACATCGAATTTGGTGAGGATAGCAACCAGCACGGTCGCGGGGAACATGGTGAGCACCTGTTGGAAGCCCAGACTCAGTGTCGCACCCCACGGCGGCGTGTCCTGAGGCAAGTAACCGAGAACCTTTGGCTTATTGTTTTTCTTAGCCGGTGAATTCTTGTTAGCCATCGAAACTTCTCCTTTAGATATAATGTAAGATTGAAGGATCAAAGTATAGAACTGTATAAAGAGCGCTTAATGATTGACTATAATCACCTCCTTGTGAAAATGGCAAATTGCGAATAGCGAATCTCAAAACTGACCCGGTCGCGGAGCTAACACTCCGCTTCGAGCTCTGAGAGGAGCGCTAGCTCCGCGAATTTTCATCCAATCGCTAGTGAACACCAGTTAATGAGGAATTCCCTTGAACATAGCTGTAACGTAGAACGGCTACTCCGTACACGCGAACGAGACAGCACAACAGACTTTAGCCCGAACCATGCACACTTCACGATATCTGTGGCACACGCCGCGCCGGCTCGAAGCGACTCCGCGCCGGGGTCAACACATCGGCATACGCTGCCAGATTGCGATCTTCCAGGTGATCGAAAATCATCGGGCTAGTGGAGCCGTAGCTGATCCGCTTGAGCGGCTCTGGGTCGAGCTCCGCCGCGATGATGTCCGCCGTCCCACGCCCCAACGCCAGCGTCTGTGCGATGGGGCTAACGATCATGCTGTGGCCGAAGTAGTAGTGGCCCCCGGCATCCGGCCCGATGGCATTGCACGCGGCGATGTAGACGTGATTATCGTAGGCGCGCGCCTTGTTCGTCATCTCCCAGATCTCGAAGCTGCGCAGCAGCGCCGATGGGCGCACGATGATTTCCGCGCCATGCACGGCCTCGCAGCGATAGAGCTCCGGGAAATCGCCGTCGTAGCAGATGGTCAAGCCGATGGTCGCCAAGGGCGTTTCGACCACCACGGGCGCGCTGCCCGGCGTGGACCAACCGCCAGCCGCGCGCCGCTCGGTAGGGAAGAGATGCGTCTTGCGATAGACGCCTAGCAGTCCCTCCGGCCCGAAGAGCGCGGCGCTGTTGTAGACGATGCCCGGCTCCGGCCCGCGTTCGTAGGTGGGGAAGACCAGGTAGAGATCGAGCGCGCGCGCCGCCGCCGCAACCGGCTCCGTCTGCGAGCCGGGAAGGGGATCCACGCGCGCCCACAGCTCTTCCACTGGACAACCCGGCGTGAAGCCCGTCGTCACCGATTCGGGCAATACTACCAAACGCGCACCTGTTTCCCGCGCCGCCCGCTCTGTCCACGCCAGCGCCTTTTGGATATTCTCGCGCACCGCCAGCGGCGTCACCGCAAATTGCGCGCAGGCCACCGTGAAGCGTTGCATCAGAGCGCCCCCGCAGCGCGCAGTTCCGCGATCTGCTCCGGCGTGTAGTGGAGGAGCTCGGCGAGCAATGCCTCCGTGTGCTCACCCAACATCGGCGCCGCTGTGCGTAGCGCACCGGGCGTCTCACTCAGCTTGATCGGGATGCCGGGGACCGTCATCTCGCCCGCGACCGGATGGGCAAGCTTGACGAGCATTTCTCGCGCCAGCACTTGCGGATGCTCGGAAACTTGCGCGATGTTGTTGATGGGGCTGACCGGAATCCCTGCGGTTTCCAGCAAAGTCTGCCAATCAGCAGTAGTCCGCTGCTGGAAGATCTCCGCCAGGATGGGGCGCAGCTCGGCATAGTGCGTGTTGCGCAGCGGATTTGTCTCGAAGTGGGGATCCGCTGCCAGTTCTGGACGTTCCAACGCATCACAAAGCCGCTTCCAGAGCGCATCATTGCCCGCAGCCACCATCAACTGTCCGTCCTGCGTCTCGAACGGCTCGAACGGCACGATGGAAGGGTGGCGATTGCCCTGGGGCCGCGGTATCTCACCGGTCACGTTGTACCGCGCCAGCGCATTCTCCAGAATGGCGACCTGGCAATCGAGCATCGCCACATCCACCACCTGGCCCTTCCCGGTGCGCTCGCGCGCTTGTAGGGCGCTCAGAATACCGATGACCGCGAAGAGGCCCGCCGTGATGTCGCCAATCGAAGTGCCCACGCGCGTGGGCGCTCCACCGGCCTGCCCGGTGATGCTCATCAGGCCGCCCATCGCCTGCACCACCGCATCGTAAGCGGGGCGACGGCTGTACGGCCCGGTGCGCCCAAAGCCCGACGAGGCCGCGTAGATCAAGCGCGGATTGAGGTCGCGCAAGGTCTCGTAACCCAGCCCCAGCTTCTCCAACGTGCCAGGGCGAAAATTTTCAACCAACACATCAAACTGCGGTACCAGTTCACAAAACACCTGCTTCCCACGCGGCGACTTGAGATTCAACGTCATGCTACGCTTGTTACGATTGAGGCTCATGAAGTACGCGCTCTCCCCGTGCAAGTAAGGGCCGAAGCTGCGCGCATCATCGCCCACACCGGGCAACTCGATTTTGACGACATCCGCCCCCAAATCGGCCAGAATCATCGTCGCATACGGCCCGGCTAACACCCTGGTCAAATCCAGGACTCGCAATCCTTCCAAAGCCATCATAGTTATTTCTCCCATCGTCGCATTAGTTGGATAGTCGCTAGTCAGATAGTCGTTAGTCAGATAGCCGCTAGTCGGGGCCAATGAATAATACTACCTGACCGCTCCCTATCAACTTTTTGACTCTCCGACTACCTGACTACATCCGCGCCTTGATCTGTTGATTCAGATTCTCCACATGCTGCGGGTTGTAGGCATCGCCGAACTTGGTCTTGGGCAGCTCCGCCTTCTTCGCCATGAGGTCTTCGTACTCGTCATCATCCACAAAGGCCACGCAGCGCCCGATGCTCGATTCGCCATCCACAAAGCGCCAGGGGAAGAAGCCAATCTGGATGCGCCGGTTCACGATCAGATCGAGGTCGCCGCCGAGACATTCCGCGTGGATGATACCATCGGGGAACATCTCGATGTGCATCAGCTGGTACTTCGTGTCGTCGAAGATGTCGGCCAGCCCGCCGCCGTATTTCTTCTGGAAATGCGCCTCCGCCTGCTTCGCCTGCCGGGGCATCCACTGACGAACAATTGTGTTCATCGGATGGTCGGCGCTGCCGCAGTCCACACCGATCCAGCGCAACTTCTTCTTCTTGGCCCACTCGGCGAACTCGCGGTCGGGGCCGGGATGCTGCACCATGTAGCGGATTTCGTCCGCATAGGGCTGATCCCAGCCAAAGTGATGGAAGCCGGTGTGGATGATGAGAATATCGCCCTGCTTCACTTCCACTTTGTCCTCAATCATCGCCGAGGTGTAGATATCGTAATCGGCGACCACATCCGAGAGATCCACCACCGCTGCATCATGGACGAGGAAATCCATATCCAGCTCGGCGATGTCCTTCCCGGCGGTGTAGAAGTGAATCTCACCGTCGAGGTGCGTGCCCAAGTGGTTCGAGTGGGTCAGCAGTTGTCCATTCGCGCCGTTGGGCGCCAGCCGCTTGAAATACTTCACTTGTAGCGGCTCGTAAGTCGGCCACGCGGGGGTGGCAATGCCAAGGGGAATCGTCAAATCCAGTAACTTCATGTGAAAACCTCCTGTAGATAGTGATAGGTGAGCGGTGAGCAGAGAGCAGTCACGAACAACTGCTCACTGCGCTCTACTCACTTTTTAACTTGCTGATTTGCTGACTCGCCGACTTGTTTCGCCCACGCTGCATCTTCCGGCGCGAGGGGCGGCGGGGGCGGGGCTTGCGTGTAATCCAGCAGCCGTTGATAGCCCACGAGCATAAAGCACGCATCCACTGCCGCCTGCAAGTCCAGCGTGACATCCTCATCCGGCGGCAGGAGCGGGACGGGCACTGCGGGCAGCCGGTCGCGCAGTTGGATGGGCCACACGTCGGTATAGGGGCGCTGCGTGAAACGGCTCAGGTAGATGTAGTATGCCGCCGGGGGCAGCTCGCCGCCGGATAACGGGATCCGCTCGCCGCCGCGCAGCAAGTCAAGCTCCAACAGATGCGTGCGCGTCTCGAGTAAATCATAACGCCGTTCCAGATATTGCGCCAGTCCCTGGCCACATTTGTCGGCCGGCGAAAGAATCTCGATAACCGTCACCAGGCGGCGGTTGGCGATGTCGCGGATTTCGATGCTCAGATGGGGGAGCGACTCCGGTATATGGCTCACCAGTCTCACGGGCGGCGCGACCTGCACGTCCGCCTCCGCCAGCGCCGTCTCCCGCACCGTATTGATGACATGCACATCGGGATAGAGGATGCGATGTCCCGGCACCACCAGATCAATGCCGGGGTCTTCAATGACGTAGCGCTTTTCCAGCAACGCCACATAATGCAGTGGCAGGAGCGGCATGAGTTGCCCACGAATCTGATTTGCAAGCGTGTCGTGAAACTCCTGCCACAAGTCGCCTTCGAGATAGGGATCCATGCCCGGAAAGGGGGATTTGCTGAACGTGGTCATCGCATCATCTCCTACACAGCATTCCTCATACGCTTGCGCCCACCCAAAACCAGGCTCACCGCAACCAGCGATAAGCCCAACGGCGCAGAAGCGCACAGTAGCCCGCCTCCTCCGCCACTGGGCGGCGCTTCTGTGGGCGGCGGTGCGATGACGGTCTCGCCCGGCGCAGGTGTGGCGACCGGCGGCGGCGCGCCATCCCCGGTGAACAGCGCGATGTCATCCACCCATATCTCGCCGCTGGCGGGGAGCGGAGCAAAACCGAAGCTCGCAACCCGCGCCGGGTCTAGCGTTTGCAGGCCAGTTGCCTCAGACCAATCGGCGCGTGGGATGGCGTCCCAGCGGAGCGAGACTACGCTCCACTCCGCGCCGACGGTGAAACTGGTCTCGAAGGGTGTGGGCGCATCGAACTCCCCGGAAAAAAGCATCAGCGTCAACCCAGTATTAGGCGCAGCAGCGCGTACGCGGAACGTAATCCCTGCGCTGCCGCTCCAGTTTTGGGCTTCATCATAATAACGCCAGCACCCACCCCAGTCCTCGGCGGGGATAGTGTACACCAGTTGCATCGCAGTTGTGCCATTGTGAGATGCGCCCGAAGCAGGCTGGCAATCCACCACAGCGCGCTCGCTCGCATCGGCGAACCACACAAACTCGCCCTCGAAGTGCTCTACCTCACCGATGGTAGTGGGCGGGGGCAACGTCTCGCCGGGGGGCGCGGTGGTCGGCTCTACGGTAATTGGCGGCGCGACCGGCCCGGCGGCCTGCCAGCGGTTGTAGGCCACGTTGAGCAGCGGCACAAACTCGGCTGTCGCCTTGCTATGCCCGGCAGTCGAGGGGTGACTGTCGCCGCTAGGATAGGCGGAGACGTTGCTGTTGGCGGGCTGGCTGTGCTCAATGGCACTGCCATTCCACCGGTGATGGTTGTTCGCATCGGTTAGTACGTTGTAGTAATCGAACACGGCAACATTAGCATAAGGATAATCGCGTAACCAGTCATTGACCAGCCAGGTGTTGAAGGCGCGGGCATTGGCCGCCTGCGCCGTTGTCGTCTCGCTGCGCATCAACGGCGGCGCAGTGATGACAATGAAGAGCTTGTCCGGGCGCGTGCGGAAGGTGTCGAGCAGCGCCAGGTACACGGCTTTCGCATTGGCAATAGAATACTCCCAATCATTATACTCGTCAAGCGGCGGATCGTCAGGATGGCCCTCCAAGTTGGAATTGGGGAAGCACGATTTGAACATGATGATCGTATTCTCGCCGCCGGGATCGTTTCCCAGGCGCGGCCAATTGCCGAAGTCGCCCACATTCTGCCCATTTTCAGTGTAGACCGCCTGCATGATCCGGTCGCGGTTTGGCCCCAAGAATCACTCCGGCCAGTTGGGAATGTCGGTCCGGTCGCCGATGCCCTCCGGCCCCCACCCGTAATTCGTCGCGCTGACGTAGTAATTGTTCTCCATCAGCGCGCGTCCCAATCTGCCGTAAGGTTGATCGTTGTTGGGATCCGCCAGCCAGTTCCCGCCGGTGGAGTGGTGGATGAAGATGAGTTTAACCGGTTCGGAAGGCGGCGCAGGCGAGGCGCTGGGCGCAGCGAGTCCCATCCCCACGAAGGCGAACAGGGTCATTAGCACACACACAAGACACGCTAAGCGCTTCATTGTGAATCTCCTTTGCTCGCCTATGATTTGACTAACATATACATTAAGGGTATAATACCCTTAAACACCATAATGTACTAATGGAGAAAACGGTGAACACGGTAAGTATTGCGGAAATCAAAAGATCTGTTTCTGTGCTCATCAATCGCGTCGCTTATGGTCGGGAGCGCGTGATTCTTACCTCACGCGGCAAGCCCAAGGCGGCATTGGTGAGTATGGAAGACCTGCATCGGTTAGAATCTCAGGAAGCCACAACGGCGTCCCCTTCGCGCGAGCAATGCAAAGCAGCTTTGGATCTGGCGCAGGCCGTGCGCGACATGAGCCTGCTGCGACGCGGCGGAGAGCCTTTCTCCAATGTTGCCGAGGATTTGAACCAACTGCGTGAGGAGCGAGACCTTGAACTCTCAAGTGTGTGTTGATGCCAGTCTGGTTCTGAAACTTATCCTGGTTGAAGCGGACAGCGCCGTGGCGCATCAGCTATGGGATACCTGGATTAACGCCAACATTGAAACCGTTGCCCCACCTTTATTCGCTTTTGAAGGTACATCCGTAATTTGCAGCAAAACCCATCGTGGCCTGGTGCCGCCAGAAGAAGCCGACCTGATGTTCAAAGCCTTCCATCTGCTTGGCGTGCGGGCGCTTTATCCTGATGGATTGCATCAGCGCGCCTGGGAGTTAGCCCGGCAGTTCAACCGCCCGCAAGCCTACGATAGCCATTACCTCGCCCTCGCCGATATATTGGGACTTGAACTTTGGACGGCAGATGAACGCCTATACCACACCGTCAAAGACACGCTGCCCTGGGTCAAGCGACTGGGCGATAGTTGGTCAGGATAACTAACGGCATGGATAGTTACCGTAGTAAACCGTGATTTCTTCGCCCCCTGTTTTGAGCCACACCTCCAACGTCGCACCGACGGGTGTGCGGTAAAACTCCACGATAAGCCTTCCCTTCCCACGCGGGCCGGATATGGACGTAGAGAAGCGCCCCTGACGCAGCCCTCCGCCGCTTTCGAAGTAGAATGTCCACGCGAACAGTCCCGGCGTGATGGGTTCCCCGATGATGAGAGCGACCTCGGTATTCTGTTCCGCCATGCGCAACGCGCAGGCATACTCCTCCGTGGTCTTGGCCGAAAAGCCAAAAACGTAGAGCATGATGAGCGGCCCGATGGCAACTAACGCAAATACCCAGAAAGACTTACCGAGTTTTTGTACCACCTGTTTTAGCGAGAAGTCCTGGCTTAAATCGTCAACGCCCATGCCGCCCTTCTCCATAAAAGTGATGGTAACGGGTGATGGGTAATGGGTAAAAGCCCCCCATCACCCGTTACCCATTACCCATTACCTTTCAAAGCCGCAAACGCATCCTCGAAGCACTTCTTGGGCGCGCGCACCAGCCCCGCCCCCACCATGCCCACGCCCGGCTCTTTGTGCGCGATGCCGGTGTTGATGAAGGGCAGGATGCCCGTCGCCATCACTTTGCGCACATCAATGCCCACCGGCGTGCCCCGGAAGTTGAGCACCGGCGCGGTGAAGAACTCGTGCTCGCCCGCCGTGATCTGGTACATCTCCTGCGTCACGCTCAGCGCCAGCGCGGAGGTGCCCCCCACGAAACGCACAATTGCCGGTGCCGCGGCCATCGCAAAGCCGCCGCAGCCCACCGTCTCGGTGATGGTGGAATCGCCGATGTCGGGGTTGGCATCGTCCGCCGTGTAGCCGGGCAACCATAACCCTTCGACCATGGGCGCGGGCGCGGTGAACCAACGGTCGGGCAACGCCGCAACGCGAATGCCGAAGTCGGTGCCATTACGGGCCATCACTGTCACCAGCGAACAACCCGGCGTGCCCTCCACCACTTCAATCATAGCCTTGAGCGCCGGCATGGAGAGGTTCAGGAAGAAATGGTCGTTACTATCTATGAACTTCAACACCCGGATCGCCGTTTCGTTACTCGAAGTCTGGATGATGGCGGTCATCAACTGGCGGATGAGCAACGAGGTCGCTGCGCGATTGCGGTTGTGGCCCTCATCGCCCATGTGCAACGCCTGCGCCAGGATACTCCGCAGGTCAATCGGCCCGGTGATTTCCAACGCGCGCGCCAGCGCCGGGTAGAGTTCCGTCTCCATCCACTTGAGGTGGGCCAGCACCGCGTCGCCATAAGCGCCGTAGCGCAGCACCTTGCCTAGCCCCTCGTTCTGCGTGGCATAGGTCACATTGCCGTAAGTGTCGTTGCGCACCAGGAAAACCGGCATCGAGGGCGAGATGATCCCGGCCATCGGCCCGACGGCGTGGTGGTGGTGGCACGGATCGAAGGTGAACGCGCCCGCCGCCGCCATTTCCGCCGCCTCGTCGTAAGTCTGCGCCCAGCCCTCGTAGACCGCCGCGCCCATGATCGCGCCGCGCGTGGGGCCACACATGCGCTCCCAGCCGATAGGCGGCCCAGCGTGGAGGATCATGCGCTCGCCCATGCCGGGGATCACGTCGCGGGCAATGCCCATCCCCACCAGCAGCGGGCGGCCCTTGCGGATGCGCTCCACCGCCGCAGCGTTGATCGCGTCAATCTCCGCGCCCGCCGCCGTGTGCGTCAGCTCCACATAACCCTCTAGCGGTGGACGCCAGTCCACATGCGCCACCGCCGTACCTTGATCCTCGAGACTCTCTGCAAAACTCTCAAGTCCAACATTCACAGCCTTCAAAGGCTGACCAAACAAGTCTTGTATTGGCATAAAATCACTCCTCGTTTGAATTTACTATCTCTTCTAATTGCTCACGAACTGCCAACCCTGCGCCCGAACTCACCTGGTAGATGACCGGACGATAACGCGGCGCGGGGATGGGACGCCCTTTTTCCTGCGCGACGACGAGCCAGGCGGCTTTGGCCTTTTCCAGCTCCATGAGCGCCTCAGCCGCCGTTTCGCCGAAAGCCGAGCAGAACTCCAGGTCGGGTATATCGGCGATGTAGCCACCGTCTTCTTCACTGTAAAAGATATTGATATGGTAATCGCGCATTTTAATCATCCTCCAATCGCAAATCGTAGCGCTCCACCAGCTTCAAGAATTGCCGAATCTGGTAAGGCTTGGCCTGCCCGCGCACATCCTGTAGGTTCAGCGCTTCGGGAATATCCGGGTGCGTGAAAATGTGATGACTCCCGCTGATACGCGCCAGCCGAAAACCAAAAGCCTCAACCAGAGTTAGTAGTGCGCCAAATCTGACGTTGTGCGGGCTAGAGAGTATTTTCAACAGCAGGCGTTTTTTATCCATATCCCATCAACATCACGTCAAAATCGCCCCAGCTAACCGTGTAGCCGCAGCATTGGTTGGCAACACCACGACCCCAGCTTCATGCAATTTCTGCTCTTGCTTGCTTAAATCCTGCGGATCGGATTCCGTCCCGCACACGGAAGCGACAAAGACGATCTCGCGCCCTTCCGCCTTAGCCGCCGCCCGCGCTTCCTGGATGGCTTTGACCGCTTCGCCCGCCGGGTCAGCGTGCGAGCCGTAGCCGATGACGACATCGAGGAAGATTACGGCGGTCTCCGGGTCTTTCGCCTCCTGCACGATGCGGCGATTGCGCAGCGTGGGGTCAATCATGGGATGCAGCCGCCCCACGGTGAACTCGTCCTCGCCCAGGTCTACGGCGACGTGGCCCACGCTCTGGTTGGAATCGGCCATGCGCAGGCGCTTCTCCACCGGCGCGTTCGAGTGCGCCTCGATGCCCATACTCTTGAGGATGAGCTGCGTCTCGTAGCAGAACGTCCCGCCGCTGAACAGCCCGCGGAAGTACCGCTGCTCCGGCTGGAGCCGCGCCTTGAGTTCCGCCGCGCGCGCTTGCAGCCCGGATTGCTGCGCGTGCAGTTCGGCCAGCGCCGCGCCGGGGTCTTTGCCCAACGCGACTGCCGCCGCCAGCACCGCCGCCTCCTCCATATCCGCTGCCGGGAGCGCGCCCGCCAGATCCACCGCTGCCGGATCGCCGCCGAGGAACAAGACCACCGCAGGCTTCTCGCTCGCCTCGACGCGCATGAGGATTTGCTCGGCCACATCGGCAGATGGCGGTTTGGAAACGAGCAGGATGACTTTTGTGGCGGGATCGGCCTGGAGCGCCTTCAGCCCTTCGAGCATCATGATTCCGCCCACAGCGGATTTGAGATCGCGCCCGCCGACGCCGATAGCCTGCGTGATGCCCACGCCGAGCCGGGACATGTAGCACGTCACCGCCTGGAGGCCCGTGCCGCTCGCCGCAACGACGCCCACCGGCCCCGCCGGGACGACGTTGGCGAAGCCCAGCGCCACGTTGTTGATGATCGCTGTGCCCGCATCCGGCCCCATGACGAGCAGGCCCTTCTCGCGGGCCAGTGTCTTGAGCGCGATCTCATCCTCTACGGCGACGTTATCGCTGAAGAGAAAGACATGCATGCCGCGATGCAGCGCCTCGCGGGCCACACCCGCCGCGTAGCGCCCGGCCACGGAGACGAGCGCGATATTCGCCTCGCCGCCGAGCCGTTCGATGGCCGCGCCCACCGTCTTGGGTGGCGCGCCCAGGCCGCCGCTCTCTGCCGGGGCCTGCCGCGACGCCTTCATCAGCGCCTCCGCCTCGACCAGCGCCGCAGCAGCGGTCGCCTCATCCACCGCGCGCACGGCGATGACGAGGTCATCCGCCCCGGCGGCTTCGGCTTCCGGCGTGAGCAGGTTGCCCGATGCGAGCAGGCCCTTGTTCGCGGGCGTCGCCATGATGACGGCGGCATCCTCGATACCCGCCAGATTCATCAGCCCTTGCGCCACCTGCAAGAGCGTGACTGAATCGTAGTATTCACCGCTTTTGATCGTCGTTTGTGTAATCAAGAGTGCCTCCTAAAATGTAATGCGTAATTCGTAATGCGTAAGCAGAAAATCATAGACCACTGACGACCGACCACCGACCACGTTTGCTATCTGGAAGTCGTCCGTCGTCCGTCGTCTGTGGTCAAATTCCCCCACAAAAATCCCGTGAGCATATCCAACCCCGAACTGGCACCGAAGGCGAGGACGGCTTGGGCGGCGGTTTCGAGAGCGCCATCGGAACTGCCCGCCAGCGCGTGGAGCAGGGTGTGCCAGCGTTGATCCGCCAGCCCCTCGGCGGCGGCGCGGAGGAAGGCCCCACTCAGGCGGGTGGTGCGCGGCGCGGCGGCGGCGGCGATGCGCGCACACAGGGGCCGCGCCGCCTCGCCCTGCCGCGCCCACAGCGCCAGCATCAGCCCGGCGAGAAAGTCATCGCCGGAGGGCGTGAGTCCCGGCCCCCAACCGGCCAGCGCGGCGACGGCGGCATCGAGTGTTGGGGGCTTATGGGAGACCTCACGCAAAGCCGCAGAGCCGCAAAGATCTTTAAGTATTTCTGCGTGTAATTGTTGGGCAGTCTTACGAATAAAGTGTGTTTGAGTAAAAATTTCTTGGCGACTTTGCGACTTGGCGTGAGCTTTCTGTAATTCCCCCCCATCGGTATGAGCTCCATTATACAACGCCTGCGCCAGCGGCGAGACGCTGCCCGCGCACGCCGCCGCGCTGACCACTTCCCGTAGCGCCGCAAGTCGCGCCGGGATGAGCGCGAGCTGCCCCCAGGGCGGGCGCGGATTCCACAGGGGCAGCTCCGCCGGGAGCGCGAACCGCCAGGGGCCGACCTGCACCACGTCGGGCAGCACGCGCACGGCGACCCGATCCGGCAGCGGCGCGGCGGGCAGGGCATCCACCACCAGATGGAACGGGCCACAGCCCACGTCCGGCGTCGCCAGCGCAAGGATATCATCGCCCAGCAGCAGATCCACCACGCGCTCGAAGCGTCCCAGCACGCGCGCCTCGCCGGGAGCGCGCTGGAGGCTATCCCACGCGGGGATGCTGATAGTCTGCGCGGTGGCGTTAGTGTGATTCATCGTAAGGCTTCAGTATTCGTATGCGTCCCCCGCCCCGCGAATGGATGCGCGGGCTGCTACACCAAGTCGGCTCAAGCCGACTCCAAACGGCGCTCCGGGCAGTCTGCTTCAGCAGATTTGAGCGTATCAGCCTGACGATGAATCGCCAGGCATGGTTCACCTAAAATGGCGGCAATTTCACTTTCATCCACGAACGCATTTAGCCGCCCTTCCTGAATTGCCGCTATTAGCCCCCGCGCTTCGGCCTTATCGCTCAACTCATCCATAAGCGCAGTGAGCGAGGTTGAGCAAACAAAATCCTCTGGATCAAGACTGCATCCATCCAAATTATACTCATCAAACACATTTTCTGGTATTGAGTAAGGCGGGCCGTTATAGTTCCGAGGATCCTCTTGGTCAAGCAGAATAGCGACAATGACGCGCGTGCCAATATCAGTACAACGCCATTTTCCAGCCGCTGTGTAGAATTCCATACCGATTTGGAAATCTTCTTTTTTCACACTTTTTCACCTACTCACAGCAGCACAAGCTCAAACCGTTCCACATCCATCAGCCTTTAAAGTTAAAAAGATATTTATCTATAGTAAATTCATCTTATTCCAGCAGATCTTAAAAATTCTTCAAAAGTTTTGTACGTCGTATAAATTTGATCCTTGGGAAGAAAAATTTCCCGCAGTTTAATCGGTTTTCTTTGACAAATATCTTCACCAGCTATATGCAAGTTCCGCGCGGGAATATTGCTAGTGCGATCCCCTCTGCGGTGGGCAATAATCAATGCAACTACACGATGCTCAGCATCAGGCATAATTGTCAATTGATCCTCACCAGCTTCCCACTGTTGGTGATGATAATCTCCGTGCCAGGGGGCAGGATTTCCCTCTTGGTCCATCCGCACACAACCATCACAAACTCTTCGATAACTGAAATGCCAAACGGTGTTCAGTAATTGATAAACTGCCTTCTGACGAGCCTTATTCTCACCCTTGGATTTCATTTCCACAAAGCAAACCCACGATTCTCCATTTCTACGTTTCCCAATGACTAAACCATCAGCCCGAACATCTTCTCCCCACTCTGGTACGTCCAAAGCATAAACACAAACATTATCTCCATTAATCACAATCTTTTCTCTTTTAGCGCCGGGTTGACCTGCATGAATTTCTTCAAGCATATTACTACAAGGGAAAATATTTAAGATTTCCATGATTCTATCTTACTCAAGTAGCGCGTTGAATTGCGCAGACAGATCTTCATCTATGCTTGCAAGATCGGCTTCGCTGATAAATCCATCTTCTCGATTCATAATGTCTTTGATCTCACCATCCGGCATTAAAAGATATGCGGCTACATCTTCAGGCGCAAGCCGCACCTCTGGCATCCACCAGCCTGTGGCATCTTCAGGCTGAAAAGATGCGCGAATAAAGTTGTTTAATGCGTAGAGAACTGTTAATGAATGAGTTGTAGCCACAACGCGATACCCTTGTTGAACCAGATAAACAAGAATTTTTAACATGGCTACTTGTGCTGCTGGATGCAGGTGCGATTCTGGCTCCTCTACATACAAAGAGAAAGGACTACCTAATGACAGTTCATTCTTAGCGAAGAGAGCTTCTAATGTTACTATCAAAGGCCAAGCTTCTTTTTGACCAGAAGAGGCCATTTCAATATCCAGTACATTATCACTTTCCAGTGGTTTCCAAACCCAGCGTTTAGCAAGACGCCCACGTTCGACAACGGATGCTTGGCCTCTCAAAGCTCTCTCTGCCCAGCTCTCGATTTGTTGTATCTCTGACGGTTTAATATGTTTGCCTTTTTGCCACTCAATTGAAACATCAGCAGCTAACTCCAGAATTCGAGTAAATTCAAGCATGGGAATAGATAGAACTGCTGAATCACCTAAGCTAGACCGACTTGTGTTGAAAAATCTTGAATAATATGATCGTTCATCAGGTATGAAAATAGCCTGCCGAAGCGGCAATTCTTGTACAGGCAATTGCAACCAAGATTCAATTTCCGCCCTAAAATCATCAAAAGGATAAATACGGGGCGAATGCGTTTGATATATGGATAAAGTTCTTGTCGTATCTTCAAATTCGTGCTTAAAATTTACGGTGGATGTCAAAGCCATTGAAGCTAATGATCGAGAGGTCGCAGTTCCGGCGCGCAATCCTTCCACGATCCAGGCAACGAGAGCATCTGTAGTATCTGCTTTTGAGGAGTATCTAGAAAACAAATAAGGAGCATCTCTAAAAAAATAGAGAAATTGACTCAATAAAGATTTCCCCACGCCTTGTACACCAATAAGCAATGTGAAAGGCCGTAAATCCAAAGAAACCTCTCCCTCCCTCACACCTAACGGGCCAAGTTTCCCTTTGATAGTCAATTTTTCGGATTTCATTTTTTGACCTCCTAACCACATTCTGGCAAAATAAGAAAGGAATATGTAAAGATCCCTAACTGGTTCCCATAGGGAATAGCTGCATCTCTCACCCCACCCACAACGGCACGATCTCGAACCGCTCCACATCCACCAACCCTTGATCGGTCAACTTGAGCTTCGGGATCACTTCCAGCGCGAGGAAGCCCAACTGCATCAGCGGATCGTGCAGGGGCGAGCCGAGCGACTGCACGGCCTCCAGCAGCGCGGCCATCTGCGCGCGCACGGCCTCCACCGGCTGGTCGGACATCAGCCCGCCGATGGGCAACGGCACGCTGCCGAGCACGTCCCCATCGGCCACCGCCACCAGCCCGCCGCCCAGGTCTTTCACTGCCTGCACCGCCGCGCGCATGTCGCTATCGCTCACCCCCGCAACGGTGATGTTGTGCGCGTCGTGGCCCACGCTCCCGGCGATGGCGCCGCGCCGCAGCCCCATGCCCTGCACGAAGCCCAGCCCCACGTTGCCCGTCCCGCGATGCCGCTCGATCACGGCCAGCTTGACCAGATCGCGCGCGACATCCGCCACCGCCGCGCCGTCCTGCACGGTGGGCACCAGCACCAGGTGCTCGGTGAGCAGCTGATCGGGGATCAGGCCGATAACGCGCAGCTGTGCCCCCTGCGCCGGGATGCGGAAATCGAGCGCGGCCACCTCCACGTGGATGCTGCCGCGCACGGCGGATTCATCCACCTGCGGCATCAGCCACACGCCCACCGGCGCGCCATCGCGGGCCACAAGCTGTCCGCCGCAGAAGACCAACACGGCCTCGAACGTCTCCAGCGAAGGCGTGACGACCAGATCGGCGCGGCGACCCGGCGCGAGCGCGCCGCGATCCCGCAGGCCGAACGCTTCGGCGGCATTGAGCGTCGCCATGCGGATGGCCGTGACGGGATCGAGTCCGGCGGCGATGGCGAGCCGCAGCAGATAATCAATGCTGCCTTCTTCGAGCAGCTCGGCGGGGTGGCGGTCATCGGAGGCGAAGGCGAAGCGGCGCGCGTTCTCCGGGGTGACGATGGGCAGCAGCGCGTGCAGGTTCTTCGCCGCCGTCGCCTCGCGGATGAGAATGTACATCCCCAGGCGCACCTTCTCCAGCGCCTCATCCGCCGTCATGCTCTCGTGATCGGTGGAGGGACCGGCGGCAAGGTACGCTTGCAACCAGGGGCCGCTCACGCCGGGCGCGTGCCCGTCAATGTGGCTGTCGCGGAAGGCGAGGATTTTTTCCAGCGCGCCGGGCAGTCCCAACACCGCGCCGGGTACGTTCATAAACTCGGCCAGGCCGATGACGCGGGGCAGGTCGCGCAGGGCGAGGAGCGCCGCGGCGTCGAGGTCGGCGCCCGCCGTGCCCATGTGCGTCGCCGGGACGCAGGAGGGCAGGTTGACCAGCACCGAGAGCGGCAGGCCCTCAGACGCGGCCAGCATATAGCGGATGCCCGCCGCGCCCGCGACGTTAGCAATCTCGTGCGGATCGGTCACGACGGTGGTGACGCCGCGCGGCGTCACGGCGCGCGCAAACTGCGCCGGGCCAACCATGGAGGATTCGATATGCACATGGGCGTCAATCAGGCCCGGCGTCACGAACTGCCCGGCCAGATCGAATTCCATCGCGCCGGAATAGCCATCGCCCACCGCCGCAATCCACGGCCCGGCCAGCGCCACATCCGTCTGGAGGATTTCGCCGGTGAAGACATTGACCACGCGCCCATTGCGGAGCAACACATCGGCGGGCGTATCGCCGCGCGCCACGGCCAACAGGTGCAACAGAGCGTCCCGTTCCATGATGACCTCCTCACTAAACCTGTCTGACAACTATGATTATACACCCCTTAAAATAATCCCGCAAGCGCACCGAAGGATTCTGCATCTACTCAGGCTCTAGCCGGATCGCCAGATCCGGCGTGGAGGCACAAGCAAATTCCAAGCTGCTACAAAATGTAGTCCAGGATAATTCTGACTTGACGGGGATCTGACGATCCCCTCAAAGCCAGGGTGAGTAGTTACAGGATTCTTACGGTTGTCAAACCCAAAAGTTAGCTTATACTTCCCATCAGGAGACAGGATTATAACTGATCGCACATCACTGGAACAGGCCATCACCTTGTTGGAAGCCCAGCGCACGACGCTAATACGCTGCGCGGCGAGCGCAAATTCATAAACTCTTTCACCTCATCGCAACTGATTCAACATGCAAAACAAACCCACGCATAAGCACAGCTCTCTCTTGAGCACACTCTCACGCCTGGCAAAATACACCACGGTCCGCCTGTTCACGCTGGGCTGCATGGTCCTCATCAGCGCCTTCTTGACCACCGTCGTCGCCAACATGGGCGGCTACGTGGACGATGTCGTCCGGGCCGATACCACCTTCGCCGTGGGCATGGGGATGCGCGATGACGAATACGCGCGCAGCCTGACCCCCGAAGAGCGCGCCCAATATCTGGAAGAGACCGTGGATGCCATCCTGGAAGCACAGGGGATGAATCAACCCTTCCTGCTGCGCACCGCGCGCTGGGTCACGCGCGCCGTCACCCTCGATTGGGGCCAATCCAGAATGGGGCGCATCTTCTTCGCCGGAGGCTACACCCGCGAGGTCTATGCCCACATCTTAGATTCCCTACCGCGCACGCTGCTGCTCTTCGGCTTCGCCAATCTGCTGCTCTTCGGCTTCAGCATCGTGAGCGCGCTGGCCCTGACACACGCCCAAGGCGGCTGGGTAGATCGGCTCCTCATCATCCTCTCACCCTTCTCCTCCGCGCCGCCGTGGGTTTACGGCATCCTCCTCACCGTGCTGGCCTTCCAGATACCGAGTCTGCGCTTTGTCACCGCGCGCTTCGATACCTGGCCCAGGGAATTTCAATGGTCTTACATCCCCCTCATCTTGCGGCACATGTTGCTGCCCACGCTCTCTATCTTCCTGAGCAAGTTCTTCCAAAGCGTCTTCGTCTGGCGCACCTTCTTCCTGCTCCACTACGATGAGGATTACGTGGCCCTCGCCAAAGCCAAGGGCCTGCCACGGCGGATACTAGAACGGCGTTACATCCTGCGCCCCACGCTGCCCAGCGTCCTCACCAACTTCGCCCTGTTGCTGACCAGCCTGTGGCAAGAGGTCATCATCCTGGAGCACTTCTTCAATGTCGCGGGGATCGGCAGGCTGTTCATCCGCGCGCTCGCGATCCGGGACATCCCGATGATCTTGGGGATCGTCGTCACCTTCGCCTACCTGCTGGCGCTCACAGTCTTCGTGCTGGACATCAGCTACGCGCTGGTGGATCCCCGCGTGCGCATCGGCAGCGAGGCGCACCGCAAGACGAAAGCGCCCCGCCGCGCGCTCCGCTGGCCCACGCTCCCCCGGCTGACGTTGCAGCTGCCCACCCCCGCTGCGCTACTCCGCAACGCGCGCGAAGCCTATCGCAACCTGAGCCACGCCCTCAGCCAGCTGTGGGCCGCGCTGGTGCGCTACCCCTCGGCGCTGGTCGGGCTGAGTATCATTGCCTTTTTGATCGGCGTCGCCATCTACGCGGTCATCGCCATCCCCTACGACGAAGCGGTGGCCCTCTGGCGCGGCGATCAGCGCACCACCTATCTCCGCCCACGCAACGCGCTGCCGGCCTGGGTCAACGCCTTCAGCCGCGAGCAACTGCCGCCCACGCTGATCTTCGACAGCCGCACCGACCCCATCGAGCGCGAGATCACGGAAATTGTGCCAGAGATCACCGATGTGGTGCTGCGCTTTCCCTTCGACTTTGCTTACGACGCCTTCCCGCAAGAGCTGAGCGTCTACCTGTACACCCCGCCCGCCACCCGCCATCCGCACATCTCGCTGAGCTGGCACACGCCCGATGGGCGCGAGATCCGCCTGGGCGAGTTCACCGCCAGGGGAGGAGAAACCTACCGCTTCGCCCACGATGACCGCCTGCTGCGGCGGCTCGATGGCATCGCGCCGGAGGAGGCGCTCTTCGCCAATCCGGAGGCGGAGACCCCCACCCCGCTCAAAGGCCACTACGAGCTGCGCCTCAGCGCCCTGATGTTCGAGGAGACGACGGAGCTGGATGCGGAATTCGTCGTCCACGGGCAGGTGTACGGCCTGGCGGGGACCGATGGCCGCCGCCGCGATCTGATGGTCGCCGTGCTTTGGGGGACCGTCGTCGCGCTCGCCTTCGGGCTGCTGGCCGCCGTCGGCGCGACGCTCACCACGATGTTGCTCGCGGCAATCGGCGCCTGGTTCGGCGGCTGGCTGGATGAGCTCCTGCAACGCATCACCGAGATCAACATGGTGCTGCCCTTCCTGCCCGTCAGCCTGATGATCTTCACCCTCTACTCCAAGAGCTTCTGGGTACTGCTGAGCGTCGTCGTGCTGCTGAGTATCTTTGGGAATGCGCTCAAGAGTTACCGGGCCATCTTCCTGCAAACGAAACAAGACTCTTACATCGAGGCTGCGCAGGCCTACGGCGCGGGCGACGGGCGCATCATCTTCCGCTACCTGATCCCCCGCATCGCACCGGTGCTGGTGCCCCAGCTGGTCACACTCATCCCCAGCTACGTCTTCCTGGAATCCGCCCTGGCCTTCCTCGGCCTGAGCGATCCTGCGCTGCCGACCTGGGGAAAGCTGGTCCATTCAGCCTTTGCCAACAACATCTTTGCCGGGCCGTACCACCTGGTGCTCGTGCCCGCCGTCCTGCTACTGGTGACCGGGCTAGGCTTTGCGCTGGTGGGCTACGCACTCGAATACGCACTCAATCCGCGAATGAATGAGCAGCTGAGCTGATAGGCGCTCGCCCCGAACTGCCCCACACGCGCTCTTATGGCTCTGCTGAAAAAAGCCCAGACCTCACGCAAAGCCGCCAAGTCGCAAAGGTTTTTTGAATTTACATTAAACAATATTGAGTTTTTTATATGTAAAATTTATTGGAAACTTAAAAAAATTTTAGCGTCTTTGCGCCTTGGCGTGAGATTCCCTATTTTTTCAGTGAAGTCTCTTATCCATCCGCCAAAATGGTGTATAATGGGATGGTTGCTGGCTCGCAGCAGGGCTGCGCGCCAGACGTACCTATTAAACCGGCTCAATTTAAGGAGGTCGTTCATGAGCACAACTTTCATGGAGTCACCGCAATTCTTCTTCACCTCGGAATCGGTGACGGAGGGACACCCGGACAAGATCTGCGATCAGGTCTCTGACGCGGTGTTGGATGCAATCATCGCCAACGATCCCGATGCGCGCGTGGCATGCGAGTGCGGCATCACCACCGGCCTGCTGCTGGTGATGGGTGAGATCACCACCAGCACCTACGTGGACATCGGCAATCTGGCCCGCGAGGTCATTATCGGCATCGGCTACGACCGCGCCAAGTACGGTTTCGACGGCGAGACCTGCGGCGTAATCGTCAGCATCAAGGAGCAATCCGCCGACATCGCCCTGGGCGTGGACAAAGCGCTCGAGGCCAAGACCGGCGAGATGACCGAGGCGGAGATCGAGGCCATCGGCGCCGGCGACCAGGGCATGATGTTCGGCTTCGCCTGCAACGAGACCCCGGAGCTGATGCCGTTGAGCATCTCGCTGGCCCACAAGCTCACCAAGCGCCTGACCCAGGCCCGCAAGGAAGGCGTCCTCGATTGGCTCCGCCCCGACGGCAAGAGCCAGGTCACGGTAGAATACGCCTACGGCAAGCCCAAGCGCGTGGACACGGTGCTCATCAGCACCCAGCACGCGCCGGAGATCAGCGAGGAACAGATCCGCGCCGACGTGATCGAGCACATCATCAAGGCCGTCATCCCGGCGGAGCTCCTCGACGACGCGACCAAGTTCTACGTCAACCCCACCGGGCGCTTCGTCACCGGCGGGCCGAAGGGCGATTCCGGCGTCACCGGGCGCAAGATCATCGTGGATACCTACGGCGGCGTCGCCCGGCACGGCGGCGGGGCCTTCTCCGGCAAAGATCCGACGAAGGTGGATCGCTCCGCGACCTACATGGCGCGCTACATCGCCAAGAACCTCGTCGCGGCGGGCATCGCCGACCGGCTGGAGCTCCAGGTGAGCTACGCCATCGGCGTCGCGCGGCCCCTCTCGCTCGCGGTGGAGACCTTCGGCACGGGCAAGATCGCCGAAGATAAGATCGTGGCGCTCATCGAGGAGCACTTCGACCTGCGGCCCGCGGCCATCATCCGCGATCTCGACCTGCGCCGCCCCATCTACCAGGCGACGGCGGCCTACGGCCACTTCGGACGCGACGACATTGACGCGCCCTGGGAGCGGACGGACAAGGCCGCGCTGCTGCGCCAGGCGGCAGGGCTGTAGACATTAGTGATTTATACTTCCAAGAGCTCCAGGGCGCGCCCTGGAGCTCTTGGGGTTGTGAGAAGTGTATAACGGGGCTATAATAAAGTTACATTCGAATGCACAGGGGAACAAATATGGCGGTCAATGCGAACAGACCTCATCAGTGGAAAGCAGACATCACTCAATCGGTGGATTTTTACAACAACTGGTTTATGCGATTCGCCCCCAAAGCATACCGTGATACCCGTATGGAAACGACCGGCCAAGTTCAAACTGCTCTGCACCAAACCCATCACTTAACGCGGATTGAGCCAGAAGTATTGAAAGCAAATCCTGCCATCTTACCTATTCTGCGTATGGCGACAGCGCCACCTATAGCCCGTGACCGCCTTATTGGGTTAGCAGATGTATCCCCCAATCTTGTCAGAAGCATGGAAACGAAAGCACGGGTGCCGCCTCGGATGCCACCAAAACATTTGGAAAGAGAGTTAGACAAAATCGGTCACGTTATCGAGAAACTGGTGGACACTGACTTGTTTCCTTGGGTAGAGACCGGACATGATCCTACAGAAGAAGAAGTCACTCGCGCCGCAACGGTCGTCGCAGATCGGCTATGTGGCGCCCTCGCCGACCCTATTATTCGCAACGCTCAAGAGAAACGGCAACTGGAAACACTACAGACGTGGCTGAAATCACGGGGCTACAAACTAATTGAGTCCAGTGCAGGCTTGACAGCAGATTCAATGGAACGGGGAACCTTCGCCTTCCGCATGAACGTTCCTATAACCCAGGGCGACAAAGCGCGCGCTGTAAACTTGCCTATCGATGTGGTCATCATGCCAAAGCAAGCCGAGTATGGAGAATTTCCCTTACTTCTCGAGGCCAAGTCAGCAGGAGACTTTACAAATACAAACAAGCGCCGTAAGGAAGAAGCCACAAAAATGGCGCAGCTACGCACCACCTATGGTGAGCAGATTCGCCTGGTACTGTTCTTATGCGGCTATTTCGACTCTGGCTATCTGGGATATGAAGCAGCAGAGGGCATTGACTGGGTATGGGAGCATCGGGTCGATGATTTGGCAGAGTTTGGATTGTAACTATGCTGAAACCAGAGGACGTACATTACCTGGAGGTCCAGCGGCTCCACTTGCAAACAAAGCTTGACGCCAGCAAAACGCAAGAGGAGCGTAACAGACTGGGGCAATTCGCTACGCCGCCTGCGCTTGCCATAGAAATCCTGGAACGGGCTAGTATGTTGCTCGAGGGGGATAGAAAACAAATCCATTTCCTCGATCCAGCCTTTGGCACCGGAGCGTTTTATTCCGCGTTGTTAAAAGTCTTCCCCACAGCAAGCATCCAAGCGCACGGTTACGATATCGACACGCATTATGGAAACCCTGCGCAACGGCTCTGGAGAGACACACCACTCATATTGACACTCGGTGACTTCACTCAAGCAACACCGCCCCAAACCGAAGCCGAGCGCGTGAATCTTCTTATCTGCAATCCACCTTACGTGCGCCACCACCATCTACCACCAGTCGAAAAGATCCAGCTACAAACGCGCGTCCAGCATATGATCAATATTCATCTTAGCGGCCTTACAGGGCTATACGGATACTTCTTATTGTTAGGTCATGCATGGTTGCGTGAGGGGGGACTGGCTGGCTGGCTCATCCCCGCAGAGTTCATGGACGTAAACTATGGAGTCCAACTCAAACACTACCTGACCACTCAAGTCCGTCTGATAGAAATCCAGCGGTTTGATACATCCATATCACAATTTGAAGATGCCCTGGTCTCCTCAGCCCTTGTGTGGTTTCGCAAGGAGCACCCGTCGCCCCATCAAGAAGTGAGCCTCCGTTCCGGCGGAACCGTATCCAAGCCAGAAATCATCAAAAACGTTGCATTATCCCAACTCAAACCCACGATCAAGTGGGCCGCGTTATTCACTGCATCCCATCGCTCTAATCCCGCTTCATCTCAACGCGCTCCCAAAATAAAGCTGATAGATCTGTTCACCATCAAGCGTGGTATCGCCACCGGAGCCAATCGTTTCTTTATCCTGACTCCCGAAAAGATAAGCCGTTACGAGATTCCTCACAAATTCTTACAACCAATTCTACCCAGCCCTCGCTATATACCATCAGATGAGATTGAAGCTGACCAAATCGGCAATCCCAAACTCGCACGACGGCTTTTTTTGCTCGTATGCGATCAACCTGAGGACAGGATAAGGGACCGGTGGCCGATGCTGTGGGCTTATTTAGAGACCGGTATCCAACAGGGCATTCACAAACGATATCTCTGTCGTCATCGCAGCCCCTGGTATGCTCAGGAGCACCGTCCATCCGCGCCCTTCCTCTTTCCCTACATGGGACGTCGCAATGCAAATGGGGATTTACCCTTTCGCTTCATCCTAAACCACTCGAAGGCCACCGCGCCTAATGTCTATCTGATGCTCTATCCTAAACCAACCTTGGCAAAAGCCATACAGCAACACTCCGCACTCCTTGAGTCGATCTGGCGAGGACTCAACAGTATCTCGGACGAAATACTGCTTAAGCAAGGACGTGTCTATGGAGGGGGATTGCACAAGCTAGAACCGTGCGAGCTGGCAAATACGTCCGCAGAACGACTCGCTGCTTACCTACCTGAGAGTGTTGTAAATGCACCCCAACAACTCCCGCTGTTCACATAAAGCGCCTGGACCTTTCCCCACAAACCTCGCCCCTCCTCAGCACTGATCCAGACGGTGCAACCCCGCCACACGGACCACGGCCTCCGCCTCACGCACCTCCTCAGGCGTCACCCGGCGATCCAGCGGCGGATAGGCCCGCGCGCGGTAGGCGGGGCGATACTGCCCCATCACGTTGACGTAGGTCTCCGGGCTGATCTCCTCCGCGAGGAAGCGCGCGATCTCCGCCGTGCCCGCCAACCCCTCCGGCAGCACTAGATGGCGCACCAGCAGCCCCCGCTGCGCGATGCCCTGCGCGTCGAGCGCCAGATCGCCCACCTGCCGGTGCATCTCGCGGACGGCGGCCCGGTTCACCGCCGGATAATCGGCCACGCCGGAATAGCGCGCGCCCACGTCCGGGTCGGCGTACTTCATATCGGGCATGTAGATGTCCACCAGCCCCGCCATCAGCGCCAGCGCCTGCGGCGCATCGTAGCCGCCGGTGTTATAGACGAAGGGGATGCGCAGCCCGCCCCGGATCGCCAGCGCCATCGCGGGGACGAGGTGCGCGGCGACGTGCGTCGGCGAGACGAGGTTGACGTTGTGGCAGCCCGTCTCCTGCAACGCCAGCATGATCGCGGCCAGCCGCTCCGCCGTGACCGGCTCACCGACCACCTGCTGGCTGATGTCGGCATTCTGGCAGTAGACGCAGTGCATGTTGCAGCCGGAGAAGAAGATCGTGCCGGAGCCGCGCCAGCCGCGCAGCGGCGCTTCTTCGCCGTGATGCGGGCCGTAGCTCGCCACGTAGACCCTCGCGCCGATGCCGCACGGCCCCGCGCCCGCCGTGCGGCATCGGCGCGAGGGTCTACGTGG
>Ga0209614_1000245_pt1 | contig 50502 bp, 43 predicted proteins | sample BlaSprsedimmetaG_FD_185484 | JGI IMG/M metagenome (GOLD analysis project Ga0209614, IMG submission 185484) | Hot spring sediment bacterial and archeal communities from California, USA to study Microbial Dark Matter (Phase II) - Blank Spring... ...
GTCCAGTTGCTTGCCGGCAACCGCAAAGACCGAGCTCAAGGTGGCAGCTTCCAATATGAGGATCCCACAGTGCACCGGGCCTAATGGCAAAGGCCCACAAAGAGTGCGAATGGAAGCATGACTTATCGGGGCTGCTCAACAGGGCTCGCAGGCTAAAAGGTGGTCCGCCACGGCGGACGTTGACTAGCCTTCTCATGGAAGGCACGAAGGTCGCAAAGAAGTGATTTTGGCTTCCGTCGGAAAGATGCGGAAGCCAAAAGGCTTTACGCCTGTCGACAATGCTTCTTGTCTCCCGCCAGGGAGCGGCAATCCTTTTGGAAAGCAGCTCTTTCCCTGCTTTCCAAAATGTTTTTCCTGGTGAACTTGGCGTCTTAAGCGACCAATGGGAGCGGGCGGTTCATGGAGTTTTTTTGCCTTTTTCCGGTTATGTGCGAAGAAGCAAATGAGCATCAAAAGGAGGGATCATGCCGCCGAAAATTGATCAGTTTTCCAAGCCCGCCCAGAAGCTTCTGGGGCTGTTCGGGGCCTTGCTGTTTACCGGAAGAGAATACTCCTTGACCGGATTGGCCAGGATGCTTCATTGCTCCAAGCAGACGGTCCTGCGAATGATGGAGAGCATCGAGCGCAGCAGGGAGGTCAAGGTCGAAACCAGGCTGACCGATGACGGACAGCGCATGTACCGGGTCAAGGCACCGAGGAGTCGACCCAACGTGTCCTTTTCGCCGGAACAGATCCGGCATCTGGTGTTGTGCCGGGACATGGTCATGCACCTGCTGCCCAAGGGCCTGCGCGAGGAGATCGAAGGCACCATTGCCCGCTCCACCGTGCTCTTGCCGGACATGAAGGAACGCTCCGAAGCCCTGATCTCCATGGCCCGGTCCATGGTCAAGGGCTCCATCGACTACACGCCCCATCAGGACAACATTGAACTGCTGTTGAAGTGCATCCGGCAAAAGGTGGTCTGCGCCGTGGAATATCAGTCCGCGGCAAGCAGCCCGGTCAAGACCCACAGCTTCGCCCCGCTGCGCATGGTGTCCTACCGCGAAGCCCTGTACGTCAGCGGGTTCAAGGTCGCGGACGAAGGCAGGCCGGAGATCGTCCATCCCATGACCTTGTGCATTCACCGGATCAAACAGGTGATCCCGACCATCAGGGCGCACAATCATCATGTTGATCAGCAGCACGACGGCTATTTCGGCTTTGAGCGGGAAAAACCGTTCCGGGTCAAGGTCAAGTTTTTTTCCGAGGTGGCCGGGTATGTGTCGGAGCGGACATGGAGCGCTGACCAGAAATGCACAAGGCGCAGGAACGGCTCGCTGATCCTGGAGTTTACGGCCCAGAGCAGGCCTGAAGTGATTTCCTGGGTGCTGGGCTTTGGCGGCCACGCCGAACTGATCGCGCCCAGGGACGTGAAAGAGGACATTGTAAGGGAAGTTAAGAAAATGTCCGCGATCTATGGCCCGGAGAAACAAAGCCGGTAACTGCACAAGGAGACGCACATGGCCACAATGACCGCACAGATGCTGATCGGCGCAGGCCACCCCAACCACGACGGCATCGGCCCGAGCCATTATTTGTATCTCTCGGAAAACAGCAGGCCGGCCTGGCTTCTGGTGGAGCAGAATGTTTTCACCAACAACAAGAAAAGGGAGGCCAAAATCGTCTGGATACCCACGGTGGAAGACATGCTCGAAGACGCCTTCCTGATGATCGGCCTGCACGTGGTCAAGGACCAGGGGATGGTGGAGTTGATCAAAACGTTCAACAAGGCGGCGCTGTCCGACCGGCTGGAGATGTATGACAATCTGGAGGAGGCCTAACGGAAAATGCTCTACGAGAAGTGCCGGGCGATAGCCCCGTTCCCCAAGCTGATCCTGTCGGTCTTCACCGGGTCAACCCTGATGAGCCAGCTTCAGGTTATCGAGAAATACGACATGGATATCGAGGTCTGCACCCCGGCCTATGCCAGGCTTTCTTCACAGTGGTCGCCGGAGCGGATGGTGCGGGGGAGTCTGGAGAGAAGTGATCAGAGAACTGTCGAATAGCGGCCAGCAAGGAGAGAAGGCCATGGCGGCTCAATCACTTGAACACATGAGCCAAGAAGAACAGCAGCGTTTGCTGGATGTGTTTCGCCCCCATGTTCGACGGTTGGCGTTTTCCAGGGGCCGGTGAGGGAGTACCGCTCAGAAGGTGATGATTTCAAAACACTGGTCTCGGTAACCGGCCATGTAGGGAGGGCTGGACATGTCATTGCAAATCATTGATAGGAACTAATCTCGCAAGCAGGGCAACGCGACTGGTTGAGGAATGGGTTGTCATCCATGTTCGATCTGTTCATTTTTCTGGCCAACCTTCTGATAGTCCCGCATCTCTACGCCTGGGTCTCGGACACCCAGGGTTTTGAGCCGCTGTTTGGTTGGCTGATGCTGGCGGCGGTACTTCTCCACGGCCTTGGCGCTGGACTGAAAAGCAGGCCGCTTCGTGCTCGATTGACCGAACAGCCGGAATGGGGTGGATACGCTTACCTGCTCTTTCTGATCCTGGGCGTGATGCACCTGGGGCTGTTCATTGCCTGCGCGAATTTTGCCGCTGAAGTTCTGGAAGTCTCGCCAGCATTGGAAATTTTTCTGACCTTCGGGGTAGGGTTCTTGCCAACGATCTTCACTGTCTGGGTTCTGTTTCCCTCCTGGAAAAAGCACGAATCCGATCCCCGGGCAAAGCGCGTAGAACAGCTTGCCGATGCTCTGATTTACGTATCCCTGGTCATCATTCTGGTCTGGTGGGACGGCCTTTTTGTTGAAAGCGTGGCCGGCGCTGGTCAGGGCAACATGTTCATGTCCGGCCTGCTGGTCATCCTGATGAGTGTTCCGTTTGCCATGTTCTATCTGGCCCCAAGGATGCTGTTTCTGATCGAGGATTTCCGATGCTGGCGGACTTGGCTGACGGTCCTGATGGCTATGACTCCCACGGCTTGGCGATTGGTCATGGGGTAGCCCTCAGGAAAAGGCTGGGAATTCATGATAAACCGAATTGAGGCCAACGGCATCCAGATCGTCGTGGAGTTCAAGAAGATCAAGAACCTGCATCTGCGCATTCTCTCTGCTGGCGGGCTGGTACGGGTTTCAGCGCCAAAACAACTGGCTTTGAAGCATATCCATGCCTTTGTCCTGTCCAAACTGGCGTGGATCAAACGCCATCAAGAGAGGATAGCCGCGTGCAATCATCAGCTCCCACTGCGGTATGAAGACGCTGAAATCCACCAGGTCTGGGGCCAGCCTTGCCGACTTTGCATAGTCGAAATAGATCACGCGCGAATATCCCCACCAAAGATACCCACCACAGGAAGTAAGAAATGCGTATCGCCGTATTCAGCACCAAAAAGTATGATCAGGTTTTTTTGGACGCAGCAAACAAACAGGCTGGCCATGAACTGCACTATTTTGAAACGCGACTGACCTCGGAAACCTGTTCCCTGGTAAATGGGTTCGACGCCGTTTGCGTGTTTGTGAATGATTCTGTCGACAGAACCGTCTTGCAGGCCATGGCTGACGGTGGACTGAAGCTCCTGGCCCTTCGTTCCGCCGGCTTCAATCATGTGGACCTGAAAGCGGCCCAAGATTTCAACATTACAATAGTTAGGGTGCCTGCCTACTCGCCCCATGCCGTGGCCGAACATACCTTGGCCCTGGCACTGGCCTTGAACCGGCACATCCACAGGGCTTACAACCGAGTCCGTGAGAGAAATTTCTCCCTGGATGGACTCCTGGGGTTTGATATCCATGGGAAAACTGTAGGAATAATCGGCACCGGACTGATCGGAACGATCTTTACCAGGTTGATGTCCGGCTTCGGATGTGAACTGCTGGGATTTGATCCCCATCCCAACAAGGACTGCCAGGCATTGGGCATGAACTACGTGCAGCTGGAAGAGTTGTTTGCCCGTTCCCACATCATCAGCCTGCTCTGTCCCCTGACTCCCCAGACACATCATTTGATCAACAATGAGGCTCTTTCCAAAATGCGGGATGGCGTGATGCTGATCAATACCAGCAGAGGGGCCATCGTGGATACCCGGGCGCTCATAGCTGGGCTGAAAAGCGGCAAGGCCGGCAGTGTGGGACTGGATGTGTACGAAGAAGAAGCGGACATTTTTTTCGAGGATCTCTCTGACGAGGTGATCCAGGATGATGTATTCGCCAGGCTCCTGACTTTTCCCAATGTCCTGATCACGGGGCACCAGGGTTTCTTCACCGAAGAGGCCCTGCGCAATATCGCTGAAACCACCCTTGAGAACATCACCGCCTTTGAAACTGGCCAAGGGCATATTCATGAGGTCACTCAGGAGATGATAAAGGCTTAGATCTTATCCGTAAATAAAGTAGACTTTATTTACGGATAAGATCTAAGAGTCCGGAGGGAGCAGATATCCCCCTTTGGCGGACATTAGAAAACTCCCAGCAGAAAGCGGGGCAAACAAAAATCGTGAGCAGCAATTCCACATCATACGTCGAGGAACCTAAAATCTGCCTTATCGACCCGGTGTTTGCCCTCTATAAAGACGATGTTCTGGAACTGCGCTTCAACAGATGCCGGGATTTGATCAAAACCGAACGCTTTGCCCTGGACCGCGAGACCTGTGAAAAATTCGAACCCTTGGAGATCGTGAATGGTGTCAGAACCCGCTTCAACCCTGTTGACAGAACCTTGTTTTTTGATGGAAATGACCCCCGATCCTATCGTGAAAATCAGCCCCGGCTAAGGGGCGGTGCATGTTCCAACGCCAACTGAGGCGGCGGGAAAAGCATGGGTGATCATCCTCTGCAGTGCCTCTCCATGAACGGACAGGAAGAACACTGCGGCCGCCCCACCAGCTACCAGGACAGGTATCTGATCTGGGGCTGCGATCGCGGCCCCGAGGCGGGGCTCTGCGTCAAGGCCAACGTCTTCCCGCGCTCCTTGACCATGTGGGAGCTGGATGGAAACCTGAAGACCACGGCGCACAAGGCCTATCGCAAAAAGGTTCTCCAGGCCAAAGGCGTGAAGGGCGGAGCCAAGTTCTGGCGGACATGGCCTCGACCCTTGCTTCGGCAGGCAAAAGCCATGGAACCGCCGGACCAAGGGTTTCCCGCAACCGGGAAAAGCACGCCATGACGCCGGGCACGCGCTGCGGTCATAAACGCTTTCGTTTCCAGGGCCGATCAGACCCTTCAACGCGCAGTCATGCAGTAAAGGCAGGCAATAAATGTTGACCACTGGCCGCTCTTCTTGCGGCAGCTTACGGTTGGAGCACGTCGGGCAGAAGGTTTGTCTCGCGGGCTGGGTGGACGCCCTGCGGGATCATGGGGACGTGCTGTTCATCCACCTGAGGGACCGCACCGGCGTCGTCCAGGTGGTGTTCAGCCCCGAGGTCTCTCCCCCTCTGGCGTGCGATCGTTCCCGCTCGCTGAAAAACGAGTTCTGCATCCAGGTGGAAGGAATCGTGACCCAGAGGGCCCAGGGCACGGAAAACCCGCACATAGATACGGGCACCGTGGAGGTCACGTCCCAGGACCTGACTATTCTCAGCCAAGCCGCAACCCTCCCTTTTCCGGTGTCTGAAAAGGCCATGCTGGCCGAAGGGGGCGTGAAGCGCACCGATGCCGTGGCCGAGGATCTCAGGCTCCAGTATCGCTACCTGGATCTGCGCCGCCCCACCATGCAGGACAACCTGGTCAAGCGCTACCGGATCATCAAGAGCGCCCGGGACTTTCTGGACGAACAGGGCTTCATTGAAGTGGAAACCCCCATGCTCACCAAGAGCACCCCGGAGGGAGCCCGGGACTACCTCGTGCCCAGCCGCCACCATGCCGGAAAATTCTACGCCCTGCCCCAGTCTCCGCAATTGTTCAAACAGCTGCTCATGGTGGCGGGCTTTGAGCGCTACTTCCAGGTGGTGCGCTGCTTCCGGGACGAGGACCTGCGGCCCAACCGGCAGCCCGAATTCACCCAGCTGGACATCGAGGCATCTTTCATGAACGAGCAGGCCATCCGCGAGCTCACGGAAGAACTGGTCTGCGGCATGTTTCAGGCGGCGGGCATCAGCCTGCCGCGGCCCTTTCCCTTGATGACATACCACGAAGCCATGGACGGCTACGGTACGGACCGCCCGGACCTGCGCTTCACGCTCAAGTTCGTTGACGCCACGGACATCTTTCAGAACACCAAGTACGGCATCTTCCGGCAGATCATTAAGCGGGGCGGGTGCATCAAGGGCGTCAACGTGCGCGGGCAGTCGGACAAACTGAGCAAGAACATCCTGCAGAACGAATACGCCAAGGAAATCGTGCCCTCCTTCGGGGCCAAGGGCATGACCTGGATGCGCGTCTCGGACAAAGGTCTGGATTCCAACATTGTCCAGTTTTTCAGCGATGAGGAAAAACGTGCTGTTCTGCAACGCTTCAAGGCGCAAAGCGAGGACGTGATCCTGATGATCGCCGATCCTTCCTACGAAACCGTGGTCTCTGCCCTGGGTCAGCTGCGCCTGCACCTGGGCCACAGGCTGGGGTTGATCCCTTTGGACGTCTTTTGTCCAGTATGGATCACGGATTTTCCCCTTTTCGAGGCCGCGGAAGGGGGCGTCACCTCCAGCCATCACCCCTTCACCGCCCCAAACCGGGCGGACTTCGACCCCCATGACCACGCAGGGCTGCTCAGGCTGCTTTCCCGGGCCTACGACCTGGTGGTCAACGGCGAGGAACTGGGAGGCGGCAGCATCCGCATCAGCGACAAGGAGCTGCAGCTGAAGATCTTCCGCGTCCTTGGGCTCTCTGAAGCCGACATCCGGGAAAAATTCGGTTTTTTCCTCCAGGCCCTGGAGTACGGCGCGCCCCCCCCACGGAGGCCTGGCCCTGGGCCTGGACCGGGTGGTTTCCATGATCCTGGGAACCGCCTCCATCCGGGATGTCACGGCCTTTCCCAAGAACCGCAGCGCCTTCTGCCCTCTGACGCAGGCCCCTGCCGAGGTTTCCCAGGACCAATTGGCAGAGCTGGGGCTTGTGGACCTGGCCGGAGCCAAGCCCGTTCCTGGCATGGAAAGGCGGCAGGAACTCGTGGATTCCCTCTCGTGGAAGGCGCGGATCGGCCTGGACGAGCAAGAACGGCCCGCCGTGAACAAGGCCTTGCAAGAAGCCGCCCGATTGGCGGACGTGATGCAACAAGCGGCCGGGACGGAAGAACCCATGCTCACGCCCGTGAAGACGGCCCCTCCCCTGCGCGAACAGACGCCGGCCCGGATCAGTCCCTTTGCCCAAACCGGGGAGATTTTTCAGAACGCCCCGTCCGTCAAGGGGGAATTTTTCAGGGTGGCCGGCGTTCTGGAACAGTGACGTAAAGCCATGGTCGGATCGCGATCGGAAACAGGCAAGGCGTCACGCCCCGGCTGGAGGCTCGGTCAGATCCCAAAGGAACACCATATGCATTCGGAAATCTTTGCCCATGTAAACCAGGCCACCTGTGCCGCTGAAAATCACGGTCGCCTTTTCGGAAAACGGGTCGGGGTACAGTCCCTGTTCTGCGTGCGCGGGTGGCCATGTACAGGCGGTTCCAAAGCCCTTGAGGGCTTTCACCCCCTGGAGGACGCCACCGTGATCCAGCGGCTCAAAACAGAGGGGGCCGTGCTGGCCGGGAGCACCCGCTCCAGCGAGCTGGGCCTGGGGATCGCCGGGGACGGCGCCGCAAAGGCGGTGTCCCAAGGCCTTGTGCACGCGGCCCTGATGATGGACACCCTTGGGGAGGCGCGGGTCGCGGCGGTCAAAGCCGGTCTGTTCGGGTTCAAGCCCAGCTGGGGACGGGTGTCCCGGTTCGGGCTGATGGGCCTGGCTCCTTCCATGGAATGCTGCGGCATGCTCGCTTCCAACCTGGATGACATTGCCCGGATGCTGGAGACCGTCGCGCATATTGACGAGCGCGATCCCTCCATGGCGGCTGACAAACCCACGGGAACAAGCCCGGCCCTCACAAGGGCCGGGGTCTTCAAGGAACTGCAGGATCTACTCGAACCGCAGGAACGCAGCGCGTTTTCACAAGCGGTTTCCAGGCTGGAGCAGGCAGGCCTGACCATCCGGGAAGCCCAGTACAAGGACCTGAGTCTCTTTGCAGCGGTCCACCAGGTGATTGCCGCCGTGGAGGCGTCTTCCAGCTGCGGAAAATTCGACGGCGTGCGCTTCGGGCACCGGGCCTCCGGAGGCAAAAACTGGAATGAGATGTATTTGCAAACCCGGCGCGAGTCTTTCGGGCCGCTGATGAAAGCCTTTCTTTTTCAGGGCGCGTATTTTCAGTTTGAGGACTACGCAGCCTTTGAACAGGCCTGCCGGATTCGAACGCGGCTGGTCCAGGGATTGGCAAAACTCCTGGAGAATCTGGACGTGTTGGTGCTCCCCGCCCTGCATGCAAAACGGGAGCCGGCATCGCCCCGGGACATCGAAGAACTGTACAGGGCTTTTTCCCTGACTTTGCCGGCCAGTGTCGCCGGGTTGCCCGCCATTGCTCTCCCGGGCATGGTTCGATGCGACGGCCGGGACCTGGGACTGCAGCTCGTGGGGTCCTGGGGGACCGACCAGGGGATGCTGGCCCTGGCGCAAAGACTGACGACCCTGACGCAGGGTGCGCCATGATGCCAACACTGCAGGCGGTCATCGGACTGGAAATTCATGTCCAGCTCAGTTGCGCGACCAAGATGTTCTGCTCGTGCCCCAACAGGCCCGGGGACGAGCCCAATCGGAACACCTGCCCCATCTGCCTGTGGCTGCCCGGCAATCTGCCCCGCTTCAGCGCAGAAGCCCTGGAAAAAGCCACCCTGGCCTGCCTGGCGCTGAACTGCCGGATCCAAAAAGAAAGCGCTTTCGACCAGAAGGTCTACTATTACCCCGACCTGCCCAAAGGGTACCAGCTCTCTCAATTCCACCGGCCGCTGGCCAGAAACGGCTGGCTGGACATTGTCCAAGAAGACGAAACCTTGCAAAGGATCCGCATCCAGAAAATTCACATGGAGGAGGACGTGGCCCGGCTGGTGCACGAGAAGGAAGGAAAAACGACCGTCAGCCTGGTGGACTTCAACCGTGCCGGCACTCCCCTGGTGGAGATCGTCACCGAACCGGATCTGCGTACTCCGGCCGACGCCATGGAGTTCCTGCGGACCCTCAGGATGCAACTGCGTTATTCCCAGTGCTCCACCTGCAGCATGGAACAGGGAACCATGCGCGTGGACGCCAATGTTTCCGTACGGCCCTCCGGCAGCAACGTTCTCAACGCCAAGGTGGAGATCAAGAACATGAACTCCATCCGCCACGTGGGCGATGCCGTTGCCCATGAAATTCGCCGGCAGGAAAGCCTGGCGATGAGCAAGGAGCCCATCGTCACCCATACGCGGCTCTGGGACCCCGAGGCCCGCATCACTTCCCCCATGCGGGAAAAATTCGAAGGCCCCTGCGTGCCCGATCCTTCCGTTCCGCCCATTGTCATATCGGAAAAGTGGCTGCGGGAGATGATCCGGAATATGCCGGAGATGCCGGGCCTCAAGGCGGAGCGCTACATGAACCGCCACGGGCTGACCCGGGAGGAGGCCCTGCAGATGAGCGCGGAGCGAAACGTCTCTTGCTATTTCGAGTCAGCCCTGGACCATCAGGCGCCCCCCAGACTCGCGGCCCAGTGGATCGCCGCCCAATTGCCCCCCCTGCTCAAGGACAGGGAGGAAACCCTGGAAAACACTCCCCTGGACCCCCAGCGCTTCGCCGGCCTTTTGCTCATGCTGGAGCGGGAAGAAATCAATGCCAATGCAGCACGGGAGGTTTTGCGCAAGCTTTGTGAAAGCACGGCGTCGCCTGCGGAAATCGTGGTCCAATGCGGCTGTCGGCAGGTTTCAGAGGCGGACGAGCTGGAAGCACTGGTGGACCGCGTGATTTTGGAAAACGCCTCCGCGGTGGAGAATTTCCGACAGGGGGCTTCCAAGGCCCTAGGCTTTCTCATGGGGCGGGCCATGCAGGCCTCGGGGGGCAAGGCCAATCCGCGCCTGCTCAAGGAACTGATGACGAGCAAACTCAAGGGTGACGGCCAGTAAGCCTGATGTCCCCTGGCCAAAGCATCAAGGAGCAGCCGGTGCGCCTTGGTATTGGCAACGGGGCGGCAGACGGGGGAGAACCCCGGCTTGTCGCTGACTAATACACGACCCGCCTGATGCCCTGGATGGCCTTGAGCGCGGTCACCACCTCGTCCGTGGGGGCCTGGTGGATGGTGTACACGGTCTGGACCAGGTCCTTCAGTTGGCGCGAATTGTTCTCCCGGATGTTGACGCCCAAATTGCCCAATGTCGTGGCGATTTTGCCGAACATGCCGGGCTTGTCCTCATGGGTGATGAACAGCGTGTAGATGCGCCTGCCCTCCTCCTCCACGGTCTCGCCCACATTCACCGAGCTCTGGAAATCCCCCCGGCGCAGATAGTTGGCCACGACCTCGGCGATCTCCAGGCTGGTGCGAAGCACCGCGTTGCGGGTGCTGGCCCCCAGGTGCGCACTGAACACGATGTTGTCCAGCTCGCGCAGCCTGCTCAGGAAGGGCTCGCCCTCCCTCTTGGGCTCCACCTCGAAGCAGTCCATGGCCGCCCCAGCGATGCGGTTTTCCTTCAAGGCCTTGTACAGGGCTTCCTCGGAGACGTTCATGCCGCGCGAGGCGTTGATCAGGAAGGCCGTGGACTTCATCAGGGCCAGCTCGGCCTCGCCGATGATCACGTCCGTACCGCCGGTGTGCAGACTGACAAAGTCGGAATGCTCCAGCAGTTCCTGCTTGGTGTCCACGTACTCGGCCTGGGAATCAATGGCATGAAAGACGTCCACGCCGATCACGCGCATGCCCAGGCCCTTGGCCTTGGCGGCCAGGGCTTGACCGATGCGGCCGCAGCCGATGATGCCCAGGGTCTTGCCCATCAGCTCGCAGCCTATGAAGGCCTTCTTGTACCAGACGCCGGCCTTCAGCGAGCAGTGGGCAAAGGGCACGCGGCGGGCAATGGCGAACATCAGACCCAGGGCGTGCTCGGCTGCGGCATTGGTGTTGCCCTGGGGCGCGAACTTGACGATCACGCCGAATTCCTTGGCCGCCTCCTTGTCAATGTTGTCCGTGCCCACGCCGCCGCGGCCAACGATCTTTAACTTCGCGCCATTGCCGGCACCGGCCTCGATCACCTCCCGCGTGACCTTGGTGGCGCTGCGTACGATGAGCGCGTCAAATCCGGGGATATCTTTGACCAGCTGGTCGGGGTCGCGCTTGAGGGTGTCCACGGCGAACCCCTCCTGCTTCAAGTAATAGAGAGCCTCGTCCGCCAAGCCGTCATTGGCCAGTATCTTCATGGGTTACCTCGCTTGCAGTGCATGTTTCAAAATGTCCAGGTATTCCTCGAGCATATCCGGCGTGATGTCGCCCATGTGCCCGATGCGGAACAGGACGGCCTTGCCCTGGGCCGCCAGCGCGTCATTAAGTTTGCCGTAGCCGGGATCGAACAAATACCCCTGGGCCCGCATGGCTTCCTTCAGCGCCTTCAAATCTTGTACGGACATGCCGCCCGGGCAGCGCACCGCGGTCAGTGTGGGCGAGCGACGGCCCGCCTGGGCGAAAAGCTCGAATCCGTCCAGGGTCTCCACCCAGGCGTGGACCATGTCGCGCATCTTCAGGTGGCGGTCAAAGCGGTTCTGGACGCCCTCGCCATGCACGATGTGATCAAGCTGCACACGCATCTGGTTGGCCAAGGTGCAGTTGGGGGTGGTTAATGTCTGGGTCTTGGCGGACCGCCCGAGCTGGGCCAGAATGTCCGAGGAGTGACCGCGAAACTTCACCTTTTCCGCCTTGGCCACGGCGTCCGGGCCGACAAAGGCGATTCCGAAGCCCGCGGGCAGGCCCAGGGACTTCTGGGTTGAGGTGCAATACATGGCCGGCCGGGACTCGCTGATCAGGCTGGGCGCGCCGCCGAAGATGGACACCCCGTCCACCAGGGGCAGGGCGTTGTGGGCGCGGATCAGCCTGCAGGCTGCCGCGATGTCGTTGGTCACGCCCGTGGAGGTCTCGTTGTGGGTAATGGTCACCACCTGTGGGTTGGCCTGCCTCATGGTCTTTTCCAGCAGGTCCAGGTCCACGGCCCGCCCGGGCTCGAAGCTGAGCTGCCTGGCCTGCTTGCCGTTAACCACGGCCATCTTGTGGTAAAGATCGCCGAAGGCGCCCACGGATACGTTGAGCACCAGATCGTTGTCGGCCGCCAGGGAGCGAATGGACGACTCCATGGCCGTGGACCCCGAGCCGTTGTAGATGACCACCTGGTAGTCGGTGTCCACGGGCAGGCCGGCCAGGGCCTTGAGATTGGCCATGATCGGCCCGAAGCGCTTCGCGTTCTCCGTATCGCGGTGTCCGAACTCGGGCAGCAGGGCCGCCTGTTTCACCTGGTCGCGGATGAACGTGGGCCCTGTAATGAACAGCTTCAACGAAGCAAAATCAAGATGATTCATAAGGATACCTCAAATCTTTAAAAAATTATAAATTATAGTTCATACCATAAAAAATGTACAGAACCACGACCATGCCTTGCGGGACCCCGGCAAAACAGCGGCGCAGCAGGGATGTCCGCGCCTGTCGCAACAGGAAACCGCTGTTCGTGTCAGATTGTTGCGGAAGGTGAAGCGCCGTCAGGAGGTTTTGCGCCCTCCAGTACCCCGCGCACCTTGCTCAGCAGCTCGGCCAGCTGATACGGTTTACCCAGGAACCCCGCCGCGCCATGGGAAATCTCCCGCGCCTGTCCGGCGGACGAATATCCGCTGACAATGAGCACCCGGATTTCGGGGTTGATTTCCAGCAATTGCTCGAGACACCGGCGGCCGCCCATGCCGGGCATGTTCAGGTCCAGAATGACCATGTCCACGGTTTGTCCCTTCCCGGCGTACACAACCAGGGCCTCTTCGCCGCTGGCCGCGCCTATCACGGCGTAGCCCGACCCCTCCAGGGCCTCCCGGGTCACGTCCCGGATGACCTCCTCGTCGTCCACCACAAGAATGGTCCCAGATCCCACATGAGCGGATTTGCCCTCATGAGCCGCGGCATCGACGGTTCCCTCCGGCTTTGGCGCGGCGGGCAAATAGATCTTGAATGTCGTGCCTTGACCCGGTTCGCTGGAGCAGAGAATGAGCCCGTCGTGGGACCTGACGATGCCGTAGACCGACGCCAGCCCCAGGCCCGTGCCCAGCCCCACCTCCTTGGTGGTGAAAAAGGGGTCGAAAATATGCTCCAGGGTGCTTTTGTCCATGCCGCAGCCCGTGTCCGTGACGGACAAAAGCACATGCCCGCCCGGCCTCGACCACGAGTGCCTCCGGACAAAACCCTCGTCCAGGATCACGTTGCGGGTCTCGACCACCAGACGGCCCCCGTCCGGCATGGCGTGGGCAGCGTTGCTTCCCAGGTTCAGCAATACCAGCTCGATCTGGGCCGGGTCGGCATGGACCGGCCACAGCTGCTCGTCAAGACGCAGCTCGATCCTGACCATTCTGGGAATGGTCCGTTCAAGAATTCTGGCAGTCTCCCGCACTTCGTGGTTCAAGTCCACTCTTTGCCGCTGCACCTCGGCTTTGCGGCTGAAAATCAGCAGCTGCTGGACAAGACGGGCTGAACGGTCAATGGATTTGGCTATGGTATGCAGGCGACGTACGTCCGGATGGTCCTGCTGCTTGTTTGCAAGCAGAAGTTGAACATTGCCGCTCATGGCCTGCAGCAGGTTGTTGAAGTCGTGGGCCACTCCCCCGGCCAACGTGCCGATGGACTCCATCTTCTGGGCTTGCAGCAGCTGCATCTGGAGCCGTTCCCGTTCCTCGTCGGCCTTTTTGCGCTGAACGATCATCCACACCGCGTCCATCATCAAGGTCAGCTGGCGTATGTCCGACTCGTTGTAGGCATCCGGCTTGTTGGCCACGCCCACCACGGCCATGATGCGGCCCTGGCTGACAATGGGGATGGTCAGGTATGTATGCAGCGGCGGATGCCCCGGGGGCAGCCCCTTTTTGCGAAGACCGGGAGCGTTGAAGTCGTTGATCATGATCGGTCTTTTCTGGCGGATGGCTTCCCCCCAAAGCCCCGTATCCCGCAATGAAAAGACGCTCTGGGGGCCCTTTGCCGCACACCGTTTTTTGACCTCTCTGGACCAGGTGTTCAGGGTCAGCTCCATCCTGTCCTCGTCGTAGAGGAAAATGTATCCGATCTCACTGCCGGTCAGGGCAACGGCCTCGTTCAGGGCGAAGTCGAGCAGATTGGGAATGTTTTCTGATGGGTGCTGGCTGATGCGCAGCAGACTTTCCAGGCGGGACTCGTTGAGCCTGACGGCCTCCTCGTCTTGCTTCCGCTTGATCAAGACCCACATGGCCTGCATGATCAGGGTTATCTGCTGAACATCGCTTTCAGCGTACTCCCCTTCCTTGTTGCCGACGCCCGCGACAATCACGATTCTATTGTCGCTGAAAACAGGGACATTCATATGCCGAAAAACCTGGATATGGTCCTCGGGATACCCCTTTTTCCAGGGACTCGCCGCATGGTAGTCATTGGTGATGACGGGTCTGCGCTGCCGGAGAGCCTCACCCCAAAGCCCGGTCGCCGCGACAGGATAGAGGATCGGCTTGTCAGCAATCTTGCACGCCCTCATGGCCGATTCCGACCAGGAGTGTACGGTCATAACGCTTTCATCCTCGTTGAGAAACGCCAGGTAGCCGATCTTGCTCCTGGTCAGTGTAACGGCCTGTTCCAGCGCAAAGTTCGTGATCTCCTTGAGCGTTGCCCGGGTCATCTGCCCGAGCCGCAGCAGCGCCTGGGTGCGCTGATAGTTGAGCAGGTCCTCCTGTTCCGCCCGTTTGCGTTCGGTGATGTCCGTCAGAAATCCGCTGTAGACGACTTCGCCGTCAGGATCATGATGGACAATGGTGTTCATGGACACCCAGAATGATTGACCATTGCGGCGCTTCAACTCCGCCTCGTAATTCCTGACATGTCCATGCTCTTGCAGATGATTCTTGTAGCGTTCCCGATCCTCGGGTCGGACATAGAGCTGGGCGGCGATATCCGTAACCTGGTTCATCATTGCCGACGGACTCGCGTACCCGACGATGCGTGCGTATTCCGGGTTGATCGACAGGTAGCGGCCTCTGGCTGTTGTCTGAAAAATGCCCACTGGCACGTTTTCAAAAAGCTCGCGATATTTCTCCTCGCTGGTCCGCAGCGCAGCTTCCGCCAGCCTGCTCTCGGTAATGTCTTCCGAGATCCCCAGAAGATACTTGGTTTTTTTGTCCCTCCCCATGATCGGAATTTTCTTGGTGTGCAGGATGCGTTCGCCCCGGCAACGTGTCTGGATCCGCTCTTCGGGAATATCGACCAGTCGTCCGTTAGCCAAGGCCTCCCTGTCTTTTTCAACATAACTGTCCGCTTGTTCCCTCGGAAAAAAGTCATAATCGTTCTTGCCGAGCAAATCCTTCCGGTTGCTGCCCACCAAATCCTCACCCGCCTTGTTGAACCTGACGAACTCGAGAGTTTGCGCGTCCTTGACAAAAATCATATTCGGGATGTTCTCAATGATACTGTTGAGAAATTCCTCACTTTCCCGCAAATCCTCCTTGAACCGCATGCGTTCGGTAATGTCCCGCACCGCCGCCACCCGCAGCATTTCACCCTGCATTGTGAAGTTACGGGCCTCAAGTTCGGCGAAAAAAATCTCTCCGTTCTTCTTCACGCCCCTGATGACGTACGGGCGGGCATAATCTTTGCCGATATTTGCCAACACAATCTTTCGATCGTCTTCATGAATGGCCAGTTCCACAATGTTCTTGCCGAGCAATTCCTCGCGCGCGTAGCCGAGCATTTTCGCCAGGGACGTGTTCAAATCCTTGAGCAGGCCGTGGCGATGAATGGCGATGCCCTCCATGGTCACGTCCGAAAGAAGCCGGTAGCACTCTTCGCTGGACCGCAGGGCCTCCTCGATCCGCTTGCGGCCGGTGACATCCGTGACAAAACCATGAATACAGGCTTTTCCGTTTTGATCAGAAAACATGCGGGCGTTCATGCATGCCCAGATAACTTCGCCGTTTCGGCAAAGCGCCCGAAATTCATGGTTCAACACCTCGCCATTTTCCACCAGTAGCTGCTTGATGCGCTTTCTTTCCTCGGGGTCGGCGTAGAGTTGTCCGCCAATATCCGTGATCAAATCCTTGAGTTCACGGAATGATGCATAGCCCAGCCACTTCGCCAATACCGCATTGACAAACAGGAACCTGCCTTCAAGGGTGGTTGTGAACATCCCGATCGGGGCGTCCGTCAGGAGGTCAAGACACTCAGCATGACCGGGATACTGAAGATCGCTTTCTTTTCGCGAAGGTTTGTCGTTTGGCATGCGATACTCCTATGGAGCGAACAAGATGAGCGCAAGGCTTTCCGGGCAGCCTTGTTGATCATCAGGGTGGGAGGACAATAGATCCTGTGTGTCGGAAAAACTAGCCTGACAGCACCTCCCGCACTTTGGCCTCCAGTTCCGTCAACTGATATGGCTTGCTGATGAAATCCTTGGCGCCTGATGCGATGGTGTTTTTGCCAAAATGCATTGCTGAATAGCCACTGACAATGACCACCTTCACCGAAGGATCAAGCTGCAACAATTCCTGAAGACATTTATGGCCGCCCATGCCCGGCATGTTCAAATCCAGCAAAACCAAGTCGATCTCTTTGCCGCTTTCCCGGTAAACTTGCAGGTCATAGAAAACTTCGTCAAGCCCTGTGCCTGAACCGCAAAAATCTTCCGTGACCATTTCCCGCAATGATGCCAAGTCTCTTCGAGTCATATAGGCATCCATATACTTCTCGAATGCTGATTTGAACCTGTCCAATTGCTCGGTCGAATATTGTCGCATAGTTTTCCGTCCAGAATGCCTACCATTCCTGTGCAAGGGCCATATCCACCGCCATCTGCGCGTGGAGAATCGTCGTATCAAAAAGAGGCAGCGGAGATGCTGCCTGGTTGATCAAGCTGCCTATTTCCGTGCAGCCAAGGATCACGCCTTGCGCGCCTTGCGCCGCCATCCGGGCGATAATCTGCGCGTAAGCCTCCCTGGATATTTCGTTGATCTTGCCCAGGCAAAGTTCATCAAAGATCACCTGATGGACGATATCTCTCTCGGCTGGCCGAGGGATCAGTATGGAAATACCGTGGCTGCGAAATCGTTCAACCAAAAATTCCTCCTCCATGGTAACCTTGGTGCCCAACAATCCAACAACATCAAGGCCGGTCCGTTTGATTTCATTGGCGGTTGCATCAGCGATGTGCAGGAAAGGGATGGAAATCGATGCTTCAATGCGTGGAGCCACTTTGTGGATAGTGTTTGTGCACAAGACAAGAATTTCTGCCCCGGCTGCCTCAAGAGACCTGGCCAGCGCGGACAGATAATCGCCGATCCCGCCCCAATGGCCAGCGTTCATCATCTGTTCGATTTCATGAAAATCCACACTCTGCAGAACTATTTTGGCGCAATGAAGTCCTCCCAACCTGGTTTTCACCTGCTGATTGATCACTTGATAGTATGTAACTGTTGATTCCCAGCTCATTCCGCCAAGAAGGCCAATTGTTTTCATGGAGAGCACCTCCTTTGTGCTAATTTTATTCCCGGACGAGGATGGAATCAATAACATTGCCCCTCAAAACAAAAAGCCTCTCGCATAATCGCTTGTCGTCAAGTGAGCTTTTGCCCCTTGCCCGGTTTCATGCTCGCAGGCATTCGAGCGCATAGGTCATGGACAGTTTAAATATTCCCATCGGGGCCGTTCCATGGATTCTCGGACATGAATGCCGGATAACAACAGAAACCTGTCTGAACAGCATCAGCGACAGGGAAAAAACAACGATAAATATCTTCGAAGGAGTCTATAAAAAATCCCTCCGGATTCCCACCAAAAAGGAAAGGGGCTACTGACCGTCATCAGCAACCCCTTGTTTTCACTGGTCGGGGCGACTCGATTTGAACGAGCGACCCCCTGCTCCCAAGGCAGGTGCGCTGCCAGACTGCGCTACGCCCCGAATCACGTTCACCTAACCTTGCGACCCGAAAAAGGCAAGGCGACCGCCTAGAACTCCCGGGGATCCCTTAAAGTCGTGCCCGTCTCCTCTCTGCCCAAGACCCGGTCCACCTGCGCAGGCCGGAACAACATGTTAAACGCGCGTTGCACTGCCTGACCGAGTTTGTCCTGCGTACGTCAACACCGATGTCGGGAAATGATGCGCAACATCCAGCTCTTTCCAGCGCATCGGTTTTGACCAACGCAGGCAGTGAGGGAGTCTGCAACATGCGGCAAGCGTGCAAATCCGGCCATAACAGGGGAAGCGGCCGTTTCCCTGGGCAGACTCGATGAGAACAAAGCCGCCTTGATCAGTACTCCATGCCCCGGACCGCAGTTTGGCCCCCGCTGAAATGATGCTTGCGACAGGCCATTTCCGTGACGATATCCGCCTGCTCCACAAGCCAGTTTGGTGCATCGCGGCCGGTAAGCACCACATGGGCGCCATGCGTGGCCGCGGTTTGCAGCATGTCTTTTAATTCCTGCGCAAGGATCAGTCCCTGGTGCAAGGCGCAGATGGCTTCATCCAGGATGCAGACCTGAACGCCCGAGGCCACTTTTTCCCTCGCCCAGTTCAACGCCTCCAGGCTTGCTGCCCGGTGTCTGGGATACTCTTTCCGGTCCCGGAAAAAGCCCAGTCCTCCGGCCAGGAAATCATCCTGCAGGAGTTGCTTCAAGATGCGCTGTTCGCCGGCCACGCCGTCGCGTTTCATGAACTGGACGCAGGCCACGCGCAAACCGTGTCCCAGGGCCCGGATGACCTGGCCCAGAGCGGCGGAGGTCTTGCCTTTGCCCTCCCCCGTATAGACCACGATCACTGCTGGCCAGCCCCTGGAATCTTTTCCAGACCGCGGCCCGGAAGGGTCTTGCCGCAATGGCTGCAGTCCCCATCCCGCAACCCGACGTTGCGCACGGCAAAGCCCATCCGTTTCAGGAGCACCGCCCCGCAGTCCGGGCAAAAAGTGTTCTCGCCGTCATGGGCGGAAACGATGTTGCCCAAATAAACATAGCGCAAGCCGGCCTGCTTTCCGATGTCCCAGGCCATTTCCAGGGTTGCCTGCGGGGTGGGGGGGCGATCCAGAAGCACATGATCCGGATGAAACCGGGACAAATGCCAGGGCGTGTCCGGCCCCAGCTCCTGGGCGATGAAGCCGGCCATGTCCCGCAGCTCGGCCGGGTCGTCGTTCAAACCTGGAATCACCAGGGTGGTCACTTCCAGCCACCATCCCAGTCCGCGGATGGCTTTCAGGTTTTCCAGAACCGGCTTCAGCCTGGCCCCGCACTGCTCGTGATAGAACCTTTCCCGAAAGGCCTTGAGATCGATGTTCGCTGCGTGGATCAACTCTCCCCAGGCCTCCAAGCATTCCGGACTCTGGAACCCGTTGCTGACGATGATGTTTCGCAGTCCCTCCTTGAGGGCCAGGCGGGCTGTTTCCGCCACCAGTTCAAAAAAAATCGTGGGCTCCGAATAGGTGTAGGAAATGCTCGCTGCATGGGCCTGTTGGGCCAGGGCCACGATCTGCGCTCCGCTGATCCGGTCGCCCCGGATGGCCTTGCCCTGCCTGGGAGACTGCGACAGGCCGGCATTCTGGCAAAAGGTGCAGGAAAGATTGCAGCCCATGGTTCCCAAAGACAGGGTCTTGGTTCCTGGAAAAAAATGATACAAGGGTTTTTTTTCCACCGGATCGAGATTCAGCGCCGCCACTTTGTCGCGAACCAGTGTCATCAAGCGCCCGTCCCTGTTTTCACGGACCCCGCAAAGGCCGCGCTCTCCGGGCACAATGACGCAAAAATGCGCACATAAACGGCACTGCACCTTTCCATCCTTCAACGGTTTCCACAACAAGGCTTCGTGCTGGCTTGACTCCATGGCAACCTCCTACTGCCGTTTTCGGGGAGTGCGCTGATCAGGCCAAGTGATCTCCGGGGAAATGAACACGGGGCCGATCAGCACATCCTCGTCCTGCCTGCGTGTCGGCGAAGGAGCGACACGCATGACCCGGTCGCCCGTTTCTTGATCCCGCCCAATGCCCGTTTCGGTCTCCTGGGGAACTTTATCGGAAGGGACCGCCTGGATCACCCGGTCGCCGGTCTGCTTGTCCTGGTCAATGACCAAAGTATCCCGCGCCTGGGCAATGAACATAGCATTCGGGGAAGAAATGTCGACCCAGGGGAAAAAAGGCGTGCAGGCAAGCAATGCCAGCACGGCCAAGACGGCGGCAAGGCTTACCGGCCTGGGACAACGATAAAAATGTTTTCCAAAAGAGTTAAACGAGGTTTTCCGCATGGTTTTTCTTGAGTTTGCCGGGCAACGGATTTATAGTGTATTATCATACAGCCGTCATTATCATCAAAGGAGTAGCTGTCCATGTCCAACCGTTTTGATGCGTATCAACAGGCCGGTGTCAACATTGCCGCCGGAAACGAGCTGATTTCCCGGATTAAAAACCTGATCTCCGGCACCTCCACCAAGGGCGTGCTCTCGGACATCGGAGGATTCGGCGGGCTGTTCAAACCGGACATGAACCGGTTCACCGAACCGGTCCTTGTGGCGTCCACCGACGGCGTGGGCACGAAGCTTAAACTGGCCTTTGCCTTTGATCGTCACGACACTGTAGGTATCGACTTGGTGGCCATGAATGTCAACGACATCCTGGTGCAAGGCGCCAAGCCTCTATTTTTCTTGGACTACTTTGCCACAGGCAAGCTTGATCTGACCCAGGCCGAACAGGTGGTCACGGGTATTGCCGCGGGTTGCAGACAGGCCGGGTGCGCGCTTTTGGGAGGGGAAACAGCGGAAATGCCGGATTTTTATGCCCCTGGAGAGTACGACCTGGCGGGTTTTTGCGTAGGCATTGTCGAGGATACCAAGATCATCGACGGATCAGGTTGCTGCGTCGGGGATCACCTGATCGGCCTGGCCTCGTCGGGACTGCATTCCAACGGCTATTCCCTGGTGCGCAAGGTTTTTGCCCGGTCAAAACTGGACGGGGAGGATACTTTTCCCGGACTTGAACGCAGCGTGGCCGACGTATTGCTCTGCCCCACGAGAATCTATGTCAAACCGGTACTCAACCTGCTGCGGGACCTGCCCATCAAGGGCATGGTCCACATCACCGGCGGCGGTTTTTACGACAACATCCCCCGGATCATCCCCCGCGGTCTTGTGGCCTCGATCCAGTTCGGCTCCTGGCCTGTGCCCCAGGAATTCCTCTGGCTCAAGCAATCGGCACGCCTGTCCTGGGAGGAAATGCATCAGATCTTCAATGTGGGGGTCGGCTTCATTCTTGTGGTGGACCAGGAGCATGCCGACGAAATCATCTCCCGGCTCCACGCCCAGGACCAGGAGGCCTGGCTGATCGGCAGCCTGCGGGAACGGGACGGTCAGGACAAGGAGCGCGTGCAAATTGTTTTCTGATTGCTTTCATTTTTCAAGATACGGATTGAAATAGCCAAAGCGCACCCAAGGCGCGGCCTTGGCCACGGTTTCCAGAAAAGCGATCAGTCCCATGGCCGGCCCCGGACCTTTCGGGTCCAGGCGCAGATACAGTTCCGGGTCCAGATTCATGTTGCGCATCTGGATAAAGTCCACCCGCTCCGCCCTGACCAAATCGATGAGGGCTTCAACTTCCCCCGCGGTGTCGCTGACGCCTGGGAAATACAAAAGATTGAGCGAAACGAACAAGCCGGACTTTTTCGCCTGGCGGATGCTCTCTTGAACCGCCTCGAATGCATGACCCTGAGGGCGATGGTAAGCGGCGTACCTCTCCGGGATGGCGCTGTTCAGGCTGACCCTGATGGAGGACACGCCGGCCCGCGCCAGGGGCTGGATCGTGTCCGGCAGACTGGCGTTGGTATTGATGTTCACTGTGCCCGGTCCCTTGACTGATCTGAATCTTCTCACTGCGTCCATGATCAAGACCGCTTCGGTCAACGGCTCCCCTTCGCAGCCCTGGCCAAAGGAAAAAATGGGCCGCTGCTCCCGGCGGGCATGACGCTGCATGATCTGCAGTATTTCCCCGGACGAAGGCCGAAAGGTGATCCGCTTTTGGGTCGAAGGAAACCCCGAGTCCGGCGGCTGCAGGGAAAGGCAGCCCAGACACCGGGCATTGCAGCTTTGGGATGTGGGCAACGGGGCCTCGAATCGGCCCAAGACCAGATTGCGGGCGGCCGGACACGAGGAAACCAGCGCGCAGTTGGTCAGGTGGCGCACCAGGCGATTGTTCGGAAAGGCCTTCAGCCACTGCCGCGCGCCCAGATGAATGCGCTCCCTGGAGATCCCTGCAAACCTCTGCCTGGGATCCTGGTCGACTTGTGCGGCGCAAACCCAGAACCGTCCTTGCGCATAGCCCGCGGCGGCATAGGCGAAAAGCGGCAAGACCGGCGCCTGCTCATCGCCCTGATAGGCGCAGATCGCCGTCAGGGTATGGCCGGGACTTACAAACGCGGCCACGGCCGTTTGCTCGTGCACCACCAGGCAGCGGGCCCGCTCGTCCCACCCCATGGCGCGCCGGCCGGGCAGCAAAAACAGCTCGCATTCCCCGGGCAGGGGGATCAGTTCTTGCGGCCGCGGGGGCCGCAGCTCCTCCCCCAGACGGCAGACCATGTTCAGATCCGGCTGATCGAAAATCCGCCCCCGGGCGTCGGCATAAAGCATCCGGGGAAGTTCATTCAACATCCGTGCCCTTTTGTTCGGCCCGTGCAAACGCACGGGATCGATGCACCATTCAGCGGCAATGTCCTCGCCTGTGCGAGCAGGCCTGATCGATCCGATAAAATAAAAAAGGGGTCCAACCTTTTTGTCGGAGCCCCTTTGATCTCTTTACTGGTGCCGAAGGGGAGAGTCGAACTCCCACGGGGGAACCCCCACTAGACCCTGAACCTAGCGTGTCTACCAATTCCACCACTTCGGCACGAAGAGAGAATTTCTACCCTGAACCGTAAGGATTGGCAAGGGGGGGATACACTTTTTTTTTCAACCGTCGAGACAAATCACGCTCTCGGGACGACCAGAATCCCGACCAAGTATTTTCCCTTGCCTTGGGAAATGAATGACAATCTCGAAGGCTGGCCTGGAGATGCATGACGAGCGCGGGTCTGCTTGACCGAGCTTGCCCTGCCCAGGGCAGGAGGGAGTCTGCAACGCGGGAAGAGCGTGTCCTGGCAGCCCTCTTTCCTGGTGACATTGAGACTCTTGCAAACGACTTAAACGGAATCCCGCCCGGAACGCACTGTTCGGTTGAAGGTCGGATGCGTTTGGGCTAGATATCCCAAATTCACGTGTGCCTGCTCTTGCACGAAACGTTGAAAATGCTCCCTGGAATCAACGTTTCGTCCCGCAATGAAAAGAATCCCGGGCCGCCTTCCCGGCCACGGCGAGCAACGCCGACGCGATCATTGACCGTTCTCGGCGCGAAGATATCCATGGGTGCTGGGAGGGGAAAAGCCACCAGCCTTGAGAGGAGACTCACCAGGAATGCATGTATTGCACAACCTCCATGAAGCCCGCGAAGCGGTCAAGTCCTCCTGCGTGACCATCGGCAATTTCGACGGGGTGCACATGGGGCATCAAAAGCTGCTCTGGAGGACCAGACAAAAGGCTTTGTCCGTGGGCTTGGCCAGCGTCGTCGTGACCTTTGATCCTCATCCGCTGCGGGTCCTGGTGGGCACCCACACCCCGCCGTTCATCGCGCTCACTCCCCAAAAGCTCGAACTGATCTCCTCCTTGGGCATTGATTTCACGCTCTGTTTGGAATTTACCAAGAACTTGGCCGCTCTTGAGCCCGAGGAGTTCGTCAAGACATATTTGCTCAACGGCTTGGGGATGCGGGAGATGGTCATCGGCTACGACTACGCCTTCGGCCGCAACCGCAAGGGCGACTTTGCCCTGCTCAGTGAGCTGGGAAGACGATTCGCATTCCAAGTCGAGCAGGTCGGCCCCGTGCTGATCAACGACGCCGTTGTCAGCTCGTCCCGCATCCGGGACATGGTCCAGGCCGGTCTTGTCTGGGAGGTGCGCCCTCTTTTGGGGCGCTTTTACCGCGTGGAAGGCAAGGTGGTCGCCGGTCGCAACCGGGGAGGCCGGCTTCTGGGGTTTCCCACGGCCAACCTGCGCCTCAAGGATGAATTGTTTCCCCAGACCGGCGTCTATGCGGTCTGGGCGGAACATGCGGGGCAGATCCTGCCGGCCGTGGCCAATATCGGCTTCAATCCCACATTCGGCAACCATGTTCTCTCCGTGGAAGTGCATATTCTTGATTTCGCCGGGGACATTTACAGCCAGGAGGTGCGCATCCATTTTGTCCAGCGTCTGCGCAGCGAGCAAAAATTTCCTGATGTGCAGGCCCTGACCTCCCGCATTCGGGAAGACATCCTGCTGGCCCGGCGCATCCTCGCCTCGCCGGAGGCCCATCTTGTCGAGGTCGAATCCCGAGGATAATCGTTCTTCCATGTTTTTGACGCTTCGATTTCAAATCCCCCCGAGATGCGCGCATGAAATTTGAAATCCAAGCCAAGCTCTCTTCCATGAGCCGGTGGGGCGTGCTGTTCATCTCCATCGGCTTGGTCGCCGGACTGGGATCCATTGTTTTTCACTTTCTGTGTGAAATCGGGATCCATTTTTTCATGGATATTCTGGCCGGCCACCACCCCCCGACCCCGGCCGGGGAGGAGCGCATGTTCGCTTCCTCCGGCCGCGAATTCAATCGCTACATCCTGCTGATCATCCCCGCCGTGGGGGGGTTGATCAGCGGATGGCTGGTGTACACCTTCAGCCCGGAAGCCGAAGGACACGGCACGGATGCGGCCATAGACTCCTACCACAACAAGGGTGGTTTCATTCGGGGCAGGGTGCCGATCATCAAGACACTGGCCTCGGCCATTACCCTGACTTCGGGAGGTTCCGGGGGCAGGGAAGGGCCCATTGCCCAGATCGGAGCGGGCTTCGGCTCTTTTATCGCCACCAAATTGAAACTGAGCAGCAGGGAACGGAGGATCATGCTCGCGGCGGGCGTGGGCGCGGGCGTGGGCAGCATCTTCAGGGCGCCCCTGGCCGGGGCCTTGTTCGCAGCGGAAGTGCTCTACAGGGACCCGGAAATGGAAACCGAGGTGATCATTCCAGCCGGATTGTCTTCTGTCATCGCCTACTGCACCTTTTGCATGGTTTTCGGCTGGGGAGCCCTCTTCCAGGCCCCTCCGATGACTTTCCAAAACCCTCTGGAACTCGGTCCCTATATCGTTCTGGCCCTTGTCTTGGCTGCTTTCGGCTGGATGTACGTTAAATGTTTTTATTCCATAACCCGCATTTTTCGAAAACTGAAAATCAAGAACCATTTCAAGCCGGCCCTGGGCGGCCTGTTGACGGGAATCATCGGGTTTTTCCTGCCCCAGACCCTGTCTTTCGGTTACGGATATGTGCAGCAGGCCCTGAACAACGAACTGACCGTCATGGCGCTCTTGGCCTTGGCCGCAGGGAAAATTTTAACCACCTCATTCAGTATCGGGTCCGGAGGAAGCGGAGGCGTTTTCGGCCCGTCAGTGGTCATCGGCGGAGCAATCGGCGGAATGGTGGGGAAAATTTTTCACGGTCTTTTCCCCGCACTGATTGCGCAGCCCGCCTCCTTCGTCATCGTAGGCATGGCGGGTTTTTTCGCCGGAGTGTCCAACACTCCCGTTTCAACCGTCATCTTCATCAGCGAAATGACCAGCTCCTACCACCTGCTGCTGCCCAGCATGCTGGTATGCTCCCTTTGCTACCTGGCTTCACAGGGCTGGACCATTTTTTCCAAGCAGGTCAAAAACCGCACCCAATCCCCTGCCCATATGGGCGACTTTTTCGTGGACATCCTGGAATCCATCAAGGTCAAAGATCTGGAGAAGAAAATCGAAATTCCTTCCCTTGTTCCTCAAGACATGCGGCTTAGTGATTTCAAGAAAATCTTTCAGTATACCAAGCAACATTATTTCCCGGTGGTTGACCCCCAGGGAAGGATGCAGGGCATCTTTTCCAGCACCGATGTCCGGGAATTTTTGTTTGAGGAAGGATTGAACAGCCTGATCGTCATGGACGAACTGGCCCAAAAACAGGTGCTCAGCGTGACCCTGAACGAAGACCTCAGCAGCGTCATGCGCAAATTCACCGCCAAGAATATCGACAGCATACCGGTGGTCAAAGAAGACGACCCGCAAATTCTGCTGGGCATGCTCAACCGCAAAGCGGTTATTGAATGTTACAACAACAGACTGCAAAAAAGAAAACATCATGAAAAGTGACCGAATCTCACCTCGGCGACCACAAGCACCGTGCCCCCTTCACGGTCAGCCAGCCCAGGGGTAATTCCCGCCAGTAAAGACCCATTGGCCCGGCATGAACGCCTTGGGCCAAATGGGCTGGCAACGGCAGGCTGCGCCCCTGGAGCAGGGCTTGCAAGTCCCGTATATCGTCGATGCGCAGCCCGGCTTGTGAATGAAACTTGGGAAGCAACAGCCGCAATCTGGTGTTCAGGTGAAGGGCACGGCCGTGCACACGACCGAGTTCAAAACCTTGCCAAAACAACGTCTTGGGAAAAAAGCCCGTTTTTTCATGAAGGAAAACAACTCTCTTGTTGAACTTGACTATCCGCCCGGGAGGCAATTTTTCCCAGGAAACCGACTCATGGCCGTAAAAAGCACGGACGTCAACGGGTTCGCCGAGCATGTCGAATCGCACATGGTGCCCGGCATCCTCCAGGTCGGCTTGGCCCGGTTTTTCCAGAAGGGCGAAGAAAAAGCCTTGTCCCTCTGAAACCTCCGCATCCACCTGCATCCATGATCGATGCCCGGATCGTGAAACAGCGGAAGAAACGCCCGGCAACACCGGCATTGTTGAAGCCGAAAGATCAAGGCTGTCCAGAGCCCATTGAACCTGCTCCTGGTTTTCCATCGCATTGGTGGTACAAGTCGAGTACAGCAGCCGCCCTCCCGGGGCGAGCATCCGCGAGGCTTGACGCAGCAGCTCGCGTTGCAGGTCCACAAGCGGTTTGAGCTTGTGCTCCGGCCAAATTTCTCGAATCCGTGGATTGCGCTCCGCAGTCCCCCACCCGCTGCACGGTGGGTCCAGCAGGATGTACGGCATGCTTCCCTCGCGCAGGGACAAGCGTTGCCCCGGATAGCAGCAGGTGGCGACCTGGGCCAGGTTCATGGCGGAGAGGTTGTGGCGAAGCGTGCCCAAACGACGCTCATTGGGCTCATTGGCCAGCACCAGACCGGCTTGCCCCACAAGCTGGGCCAGCAATCCGGACTTGCTCCCTGGACTGGCGCACATGTCCACGACCAGCCCTCCGTCGGGAGGCTGCAAGAACAGCGGCGCTAGCATGGAGGATCGATCCTGGATGTAGATCAGTCCGAACGCCGCGGCAATGGAGGCGCCAAGGGGCTTGGGCTCGTCCACCAACCTGCGCGCCCAAGGCGAAAACGGCACCGGGGTGAAGGAGTACTCCTGGGCCCGAAGCAGGTCTTCCACCAGTTCCATGTGTTCAACGGGACAGACTAGGCGAAAGTATCGAGGCATGATTGAAAGGGAGCAGGGCTTGAAGATTGTTGGCGCGCCTGGCGCTTAAAAGAATTTGCCTTGGCTCTTGAAAGCGACTAAAATATATGCTCTTGTTTAATGCGTGACCAGCACATCATGACAAACCCTTGTGCGCCAGCACCTTTGCAGCCGTTCCCGGACAAATCGACCGGTTCACCGCAAGCTGCTTTGTTCGCGGCCCTGTATCAAACCATGCATCTGTGCCCCTCCGGGCGCCGAAGCCCCATTCTCGATCTTTTGGAAACCCGGCTGGGTTCACTTTATGATGATTTGAACAAAAAATTCTCCATGCTCTTGGATGCGCCTTCCATGTCCCTGGAGGACAAGATTTACGGGTTGTGGCTGCTGTACTTGTCATTTATCGTCTTTCCCCGGCACATGCCCGGAGTGCAATTCTGGCTGGGCGCGGACCTGTTCAGCGATGATCAACACGAATGCCTGCGCATTCGCGGTCCGGCAACGGCCCTGCCTGAATCCCGTGCATTGGAATTGGACCTGTCCATCCTGGCAAAAGCCGTGAATCAAAAGGTTATGGCCAAGGTCAGGCTTGTTGCTCCTGATCAGCTGTCCGTCAGCATAGGAGAACACCACGCAGCATGACATTCGAACCCCGCCTTGTCTTGTCGTTTTATGCCTGTTTTTCAAGGAGATGCCCATGCGTTACGCTCTGAAACTCATGTTTTTCACCCTTCTGATCCTGTCCTGTTTTACCCCGGCCAGGGCTGAATCCCCAAGGCGCTTTGCCGTTTTGCCCTTTGAAGTCCATGGTCCGGATCAATTCGCATATCTCGGCCAGGGCATTCAATCCATGCTTACCTCTCGCCTGAAATGGACCGGGAAGTTCGAGGACCTGGACAAGGCAAGCAACACCCAAGCCGGCATGGCCCTGCCCGAATCCATGGAACAGGCCCGGGCCGCGGTGACCGAGATGGACGTGGACTACCTGATCTACGGCAGCGTGACCATCCTGGGCGAACAGGCCAGCCTGGACATGCATCTCGTGGATCGCGAAGGTCAGGATAATCCTCAGGCTGCTCAAGTAGCTCTGAACGACTTGATCCCGGCTTTGGAGAATATCGCCAAGCAAGTCAATGCCCAAATTTTCGGAAGACCCGAGACCGCCGCACCGGCACCCCAGGCGGCCAAGCCCGCCGGCCCGACCCACCCGGACCTGATCTACAACGAATACGGCCCGGAGCGAACCCAGTACCATCTGAACCCCGAATTCCTCTATGCCGGCGCGGCTGACTCCCCTGGGCGCTGGCGCAGCCAGGCCCTGCCCTTTTCCTCCCTGGGCATGGTTGTAGGTGACGCGGACAACAACGGCAAGAATGAAATTTTCATCCTCACGGACAACAAGGTCATGGCCTACCACGTGGTGGAAAACCGGCTCATGCCCCTGGCGGAATACGCGGCGCCGATCCGTTTTCAATGCCTGAACATCAGTCTTCTGGACCTCGACCGCGACGGCTTTCAGGAAATCATCGTCTCTGCGATTCTGGAAGAGATGCCTCGATCCTTCATCTTGAACTTTATTGACGGCAAATTCGTCCTGGTCGAGGAACGCATCCCCATGTATCTCAATGTTGCGCGCATTCCTCCCGAATATTCCCCCACGCTCATTGGACAAAAAAAAGGCCGCCAGAGACTTTTTGACACCAGTGTGCATGAAATGTTGCGCATGGGCGGCGCGTTGGAACCTGGTCCGACCATCAACCTCCCCAAGGGAGCCAATGTCTTCAACTTCACGTTTCTGCCCCAAGGCGACGACTTCAAGGTGGTGGTCGCGGACCACAGCGACAAGCTCCGGGTTTTTTCCTCGCAAAACACCTTTCAGTCCGTCACCGAGGACTCCTACGCCGGCTCGGCCCTGGGGCTCACCGTGGATGTATCACTGCCTGGAATCGAGCAGGACCTCGACGGGGATTACCAGGATTTTTACTATATTCCGTCCCGCCTCGTGCCGGTCAATCTTTCCCCGGATGGCCAACGCTGGGACCTGCTGGTCAACAGAAACATCTCCGTGTCGGCCCAGTTCTTCGCCCGGTACCGGTACTTCCCCCAAGGCGAAATCCACGCCCTGTTCTGGGACGGCATCAACCTGAACATCAACTGGAAGACCAGAAGAATCCGGGGCACGGTGGTTGACTACGGACTGGTCGATCTGATGAATGACGGCCGCACTCAGCTCTTTGTGCTGGTGAACACCCATCCCGGCGTGACCGGCTTCACCCAGCGGCGAACCGTTCTTCTGAGCTACGCCCTGGAACTGGAAACCCTCCAGGAAGACGGGGCCACCGTGGATATTGGATTGGAATAGTTTTCGATCAGCCCGGAAAAACATCATGCCCGGGGTGAGTTATTGGCGGGTTGAACCCACGGAAGCGGGCCAGAAGCTGCTCCAGTTTCTGGCCCGCCGTTTTGACCGCGGCATTCCCTCCGCGGCGCTGCAGCGGTGGATTCGCACCGGCCAAGTCCGGGTGGACGGCGCCAGGGCCAAGCCAAACACACGGCTGCACTCCAACCAGGAAATCCGCATCCCCCCATACGTATTGAACCAAACTCATGTCCTTGCGCCGCCCATCGGGGACCTGACCATCCTCCACGAAACCGAGGACCTGTTGATTGTGGTCAAACCTTCCGGATTGCCCGTGCATCCGGGCAGCAGCCACTCGGACTCGGTGGCCTCGAGGCTCAAGATCCGTTTTGAAGCATCCAGATGGACGCCGACCCCGGTCCACCGCCTGGACCGGAACACTTCCGGTCTGCTGGCCGTGGCCAAAAGCTATGCGCGCCTGCGCGAACTGCACGAACACTGGCGCTCGGGGCTGGTTTGCAAGGCCTATCTGGCCTGGGTGCAAGGTTTGACCGGCTGGGATGAACCGACCCGGATCGCTGATCTGTCATCCAAAAAACATGACGGCCGCCTGGAAAAAATGGTCCTTGGGCAAGGTCGACAGACCGTCTCCGTGGTCCAAACCATCCTTCGGCGGGAAAACGGCAGCCTGCTGCTTGTTGCTCCGCTCACCGGACGCACCCATCAGATTCGCGTCCAACTTGCCGGCCAAGGCCATCCCCTGCTGGGCGATCAAAAGTACGGAGGTCCGCCCGTTTCCACCGGGATGCTGCTCCATGCCTGGTATCTGGCCTGGCCCGGATTTGAACAGACCGCCCTGCCGCCGTGGACATCGCCTTTGCCTGTGGCGAAGCTGATCGCTGTGGAAACATTGCAAAAAACAACGCGGGATCTTTTCCTGGAACACAACCCACCCCACCCTTCATGAACACCGCTTTTCGCTCCCGCCTGGTGGTCCTCGGTTTGGACGGCCTTCCCTTTTCCACGGCAGTTCGACTATGCCGGGAAGGCCGGTTGCCCAATCTGGCGAGACTGGCCCTGTCGCCCCGGGCCTGTCCCATTCAGGCGGAGTTGCCCGAACTGTCTCCGGTGAACTGGACCTCGTTTTTCACCGCGGCCGGACCAGAGGAACATGGAATCTTCGGTTTCACGAGCCTGGACCCGCACTCCTACGCTTTGCGTTTCGCCGACGCCACCCAGATCCGCGTCCGGACCATCTTTGATCGCCTGGGGGAACGCGGTCTGTCCAGCCGGATCGTGAACCTGCCCAACATGTATCCGGCAAAACCCCTCAAGGGCATGCTCGTAGCCGGTTTCACGGCCCCGGAACTCTCCCGGGCCGTGTACCCTCCTTTTCTGGCCCATCAACTGCGCGACCGGGGTTACCTTTTGGAAGCGGACACCGATCGAGGCGGACATGATCCCCGATACCTCCTGGAAAGTCTGGAAAGCACTTTGCGCGGCCGCCGGGCCGCCCTGGACCTGCTCTGGCCGGACCAGGCCTGGGATTTGTTCGTACTTGTGCTTACCGAAACGGACCGGCTCGGCCATTTCCTGTTCCCGGCCCTGGAAGACGAGCACCACCCATGGCGTGAGCCCTGCCTTGACTTTTTGACCAAATGGGACGCCCTCATCGGCGAGGTGCTGGAACGTTTCGCCGACCTGCCCGAGCCCAAGCGGCTGATGGTCCTCGCGGACCACGGCTTTGCCGGCCTGATCGCGGAGACGGATCTGAATGCCTGGCTCAAACAGCAGGGGCTGCTCGCCCTGGGACGTGCACCGGACAATGAATGGGATTGCCGACATATCACCAGGCAAACATTGGCCTTTGCCCTGGACCCCGGCCGAATTTATCTGCATACTCCCAGATTTGTCCGGGGTCGCCTGTCTGAATCCAGAGCGGAAGCACTTCGAGAAACGCTGCGTCAAGCCCTTTTGTCTTTGACCTGGCAAGAAACGCCCGTCATGCAGGCGGTGTTCCACGGCCGAAAGCTGTATCCCGGGGCAGACTCTCCGCTTGTGCCGGACCTGGTCTGCCTGCCCCGACCAGGATTCAGCCTGCGGGCCAAGTTCAACGCAACCAAGGTTTTTGACAAGGCTCATCGCCAGGGGTGTCATACGGCACACAACGCCTTTTTTTTCGACAGCGCCGGGAGCATTCCCCAGCGTGTCCGGGATGTGGGCCGCGAGGTGCTGCATTTTTTCCAGGCGGACGCCCCCTTGATCCTTGTGCGCAACCACTTTGAAACCCAGACATGATTCCTTTTTTTCCGGAATGATCATCCCTGACAATACTGCCGATGACCATTGACTTCACCAGCCACCTCAATCCCGCCCAATGGGAGGCGGTCAGCGCCGCACGGGGCCCGCTGCTGGTCATTGCCGGCGCGGGCAGCGGCAAGACCAGGACCATTGCCTTTCGCCTGGCCTACCTCGTGCAGCAGGGCGTGGCCCCGGAAAACATCCTGCTGATGACCTTCACCCGCAAGGCAGCCCAGGAAATGCTCAGCCGGGCAGCCCATTTGATCGGCCGAGAATTGGGCGGCGTGGCCGGGGGCACGTTTCATTCCTTCGCCTGGACCGTACTGCGCCGCTATGCCCCGGCCCTTGGCTTTCCCGAAGGATTCACGATCATGGACGCCCCGGATATGCGCGAAATTGTGGGCCAGATCCGCACGGAACTCGGGCTGGGCAAAAAGGACAGGGCCTTTCCCAAGCGGACCACCATCCTGGGGCTGATCAGCAAGTCCAGAAACAAGGAAATCGACCTGGCCGTTCTGCTGGAACAGGAAACCCCGCATCTGATCCCCTATGCCGGGGACATCCTGCGCATCAGCCAAGCCTATGCCGCGTTCAAAACACGACACGGTTTGATGGACTACGACGACCTGCTTTTCAACATGGAGCGGCTGTTGCTGGAACGTCCCGACCTGACGGAATTCCTGCGTATCCGACATCCCCATGTGATGATCGATGAATTCCAGGATACCAACAAGGTGCAGGCCAGACTGGTGCGCCTTCTGGCCGCGGACGGCCGGGGCGTGATGGTCGTAGGCGACGACGCCCAGTCCATTTACGCCTTCCGGGGGGCTGAAGTGCGCAACATCCTCTCATTTCCCACGCAGTTTCCCGAAACCGTGATTGTCCGTCTGGAAGAGAACTACCGTTCCTCCCAAGCCATCCTGGACTTGACCAACGCAGTGCTCAGGGGTGCGGTCAGCAGATTCGAGAAAAACCTGTTTTCCCGGAGGGCGAATGGCCGCAAGCCGCAGTTGATCCACACCGTCAGCGACCAGACCCAGGCCAGGATGGTGGTGGACAAGGTTCTGGAACTCAGCCAAAATTATCGATTGCGGGACATCGCCATATTGTTCCGAGCCGGATTCCAATCCTATCCCGTGGAAATGCTCCTGAACCGGATCGGTCTAAGGTTTCGCAAATACGGCGGACTCAAATTCACCGAAGCGGCGCACATCAAGGACGTGCTGGCCTATATGCGCTTGATCCTCAATCCGGCGGACCTGCCGGCCTGGTTTCGGGCCGTGTCCCACGTCAAGGGACTGGGCCCAAAGACCTGTTCACGCTTCTGCCAGGCAGTCCTGGAAGGCGACCAGGCCTTCATCGCCCAATTAGCCAAAAAATTTCCCGACGTGGACCAGGCCTTTGCCTTGATCAACTCCTTGCGTGCGGAAAAACCCGCGCCCGATTCCGCCCTGGAACGGATTCTGGAATTCTATTCACCCATTTTCCAGCTCCGCTATCCCGATGACTACCCCCGCCGACAGGCAGGACTGGAGCAACTCCAGCAAATGGCCGCCGCATTCGACGACCTGGACGCCTTTTTGACCGAACTGACCCTGGAAAGCCCGGATCAGGACGACGAGGAGATGGATGACCATCTGGTTCTGTCCACGGTGCATTCGGCCAAGGGCCTGGAATGGTCCGCGGTGCTGGTTATCGATCTGGTCAACGGTCGGTTTCCCTCCCGACATGCCCTGGAACGCGAAGAGGACATGGAAGAGGAGCGTCGCCTGCTCTATGTGGCCTGCACCCGGGCCAGGGACTATCTGGCCTTGTTTGTCCCGTCCTCGGTCTACAACCGCTTCCAGGGAGGCAGTGAACCGGCCGTGCCCAGCCTGTTCATCAGCGAATTGCCTGAGCACTGTTACGAAGAGTGGCGCGAAAACTATCTGGGCCAGCTTCATTTGCGCCATTCGAGTCGGCAAGACCAAGCCCTTCCCCGGGGCCAAAAAGCGCTTCCCGGGAATGCGCCGGTCAAGTCCGCACCCAGACCCCTTGGTTTTTGTCGACACAAAATTTTCGGCCGGGGCAAAATCGTGGAAGTTCTTCCCCCTGGCCGCCTTCGAATCAACTTTTCCGGCTTCGGTCTGAAGATCATTCAGGCCGACTTTGTGATCCTGGAGGATTGATGGCCGCGCCCTCCGCTTCTTCCCTGCTCACATCCGAGGACGCCTTTCTGGCTTTGATCGACCGCTTTTTTCCCGTTGAGCATAACGGCCTGCTTCTTGGACGGGGCGACGACTGCGCAGTGCTGGACTGCCCATCCTCAATTTGCATGTCCACGGACCTGTTTTTGGAAAACGTGCACTTCCGGCGATCCTATTTTCGTCCAGGGGATATCGGCCACAAGACCCTGGCCGTGAACATCAGCGATATCGCCGCCATGGGCGCCGTCCCCTTGGGGTTTGCCCTGAATTTAATGGTCAATGAAAATCTGGAGGACGATTTCTGGAATGGTTTTTTCCAGGGCATGACCGCCCTGGCCGCCGAACATGGACTCTACTTGGCCGGAGGGGATCTGAGCCGCTGTTCATGCCTGGGCATGGCCGTGACCATTTGGGGCAAACAGGCTCCAGGCGGCCGTTATTTGCGTCGCGGCCAGGGGCGCCCCAAAGACGCGCTCTTTGTCATCGGCGATATCGGGCTGGCTCGCACCGGTCTTGAACTCCTGGAAAATGATCCCGGCCTCGCCAAGGACTTTCCCGCGGCAGTACAGGCGCATCTGCGACCCGTCCCGCGCGTGCAGGAGGCCCTCTCCCTGGCCCGCAACCTCGCTGTGCGAGGATTGATGGACGTATCCGACGGCTTGATCCGCGACTTGCCTCGCTTTCTCGGCCCTGACCTGGGCTGTCGACTAGCTCTTGAGCCAGGCGGATTGCATTCCGAAGTGCTGCGTTTTGCCCGGCGTCGCCACCAAGATCCCGTTGCCTGGGCCTTGCTGGGTGGAGAAGATTACGCCCTGCTCGGAGCTGTTTGTGCAAACCAGTGGCCGGCATTGCGAAAAGAATTTCCAGCGGCTCGTTATTTAGGTGAGATTTTGAGCAATCCTGGAATCTATCATCATGACAACATTCTACAATACAAAGGATTTGATCATTTTGAAACACTTTCCAGGGAAATGGATTCTTGAAATTTTCACTATTTTCCCATTGTACTTTGCCTGAGTGATTGGTTATGTTGAATTGTTTTTCAACCTTATGCTGGAGGCATGCAACCATGAAGAAACATTTTGTTTTTTTTCTGACAGCGGCTTTTCTATGCTTTTCAGGAACAGCCTGGGCCCAGGAGCCGATCAAAATCGGCGCCTTTTTCGCCCTGTCCGGGCCGGCCGCCCCCATTGGCACGCCGACCAAACTGGTGGCGGAAATGGTGGTGGAACAGATCAACAAAGACGGCGGGATCAATGGCCGGCTAATGGAACTGGTGGTTGCGGATACGGAAAGCGACCCGCAAAAAGCGCTTCTCGCAGCCCGTCGCCTGGTGGAACGCGAAAAAATCGTGGCTTTGGTCGGTCCGACGCGAACGGACACCGGCATGGCCGTGAAGGCCTATTTGCATCAAAAGCAGGTGCCCACGGTGATGACCGTGGGCGGCGACCCGGTAATCATGGGCGGACGTTTCGGCGATTTCGACTGGATCTTCAAGAGTCCGCAGCGCTCCTCAGTGGCTGTTCGTCGTGTCTACGAATTCCTTCAGTCCCGGGGCGCGTCCAAGGTCGGACTGCTTACGGCCAGCGACGGTTTCGGCAAAGACGGTCTGTCCTGGCTCAACAGTCTGGCTCCGGAATACGGCATCACCATCGTATCCGAGGAACAGTTCGCGCCCACGGATACGGACATGACCACCCAGCTGGTGAAAATTCGCGAAGCCTCTCCTGACTTCATCATCTGCTGGACCATCGGCCCTGCTGCGGCGTTGGTCAGCAAGAACGTGCGCCAGCTCAACCTGGACATCCCGCTGATGCACTGCCACGGCATCCCTGATCCCAACTTTCTGGAATTGGCCGGGGACGCCGCCGAGGGCGCCTACATGCCCTCCACCAAGCTGATGGCCGCGGATCAATTGCCCGAGAACGATCCGCAAAAGGAAATTGTCCAGGAATTCATCCGGTTGTACAAGGACGTCTATCAGGTGGAACGACAATATCCCATGAACACCCATTCCGGGTATGCCTGGGACGCCATCATGCTGATCGCCGAAGCCCTGCGCAAGGCGGGTCCCGAGAATCCGGAGGCCCTCCGCAAGGCCATTGAACAGACCTCCGGCTATGTCGGCGTCAGCGGGACGTTCACCCTCACTCCGGAGGATCACAACGGGCTGGATACGGATTCCCTGGTCATCCTCAAGGTTGAACAGGGCCGCTGGATCGTTCAACCCTAGCCAGGACAACCACAACAGCCATCATGAATTCGACCACGGAGAACGAGGCAGGGATTTCCTTGTTCTCCGTGGAGTCATCTGTTTTTTCATCGTTCATCCTGCAAACGCAACCAACCACCCTTGAGGAGCCATTCGTGACCTTGCCCGAAATGCCCAAGAACCTGCCCGAGCCGGTCCTCCCTCCCAATGCCGAAGTTGTTCTGAAAAAACGCTACCTGCGCAAAGGAGGCCAGGGCGAACTGCTGGAAACCCCTCGGCAAATGTATTGGCGCGTGGCCTCGGCCATCGCGGCCGAGGAAGCCAAATACGACAAGTCCTCCTTCTCCGTGGACGACCTATCCCGGGCATTCTACGAGCTGATCACCACCTATCGGTTTCTGCCCAACTCCCCGACGCTGATGAACGCCGGCACTGAATTGGGCCAACTCGCAGCCTGTTTCGTGCTGCCCGTAGGTGACTCCATGGAGGAAATCTTCGACGCCATCAAGTACGCGGCGTTGATTCACAAATCCGGCGGCGGCACAGGATTTTCCTTTTCCCGCCTGCGACCACAAAAAAGCCGTGTCGGCTCTACCGGAGGAATCGCTTCCGGTCCGATTTCTTTTTTGCGCATCTTCAACACCGCCACGGAACAGGTCAAACAGGGCGGCACCAGACGCGGTGCGAACATGGGCATTTTGCGGGTGGACCATCCGGACATCATCGATTTCATCCGGGCCAAGGAACGCGATGGCGACCTGAACAACTTCAACCTTTCCGTGGGTCTTACCGAAGCCTTCATGCAGGCCGTGGAAAAGGATGAAGAATATCCTCTCGTTGCTCCGCACACCGGCCAGGTCAAGGCACGCATGAAGGCCCGCGAGGTTTTTTCCCTGCTGGTGCAAAAGGCCTGGGAAAGCGGAGATCCGGGAATCATCTTCCTGGACCGGACCAACCGGGACAACCCCACGCCCAAGCAGGGAGAAATCGAAAGCACCAATCCTTGCGTCACCGGCGACGCGTTCGTGATGACGGATGCCGGGCCCCGCCAGGTTTGCAACCTGCTGGGGCAAGCCACGAACCTGATTGTCAACGGTCAGACCCATCCTAGTACGGGGCGGGGTTTTTTCTCCACGGGCAAAAAACCGGTATTCCTTCTGCGGACCAAAGAGGGGCACAGCCTGAAGCTCACAGCAGACCATCCGTTGCTCCGGGCCGCATCACCTTCACGATATTCGCTGAACACACAATGGACTCAAGCCAGGGATCTGGCCCCGGGAGATAAAATCCTTCTCAATGATCACCGGACCTTGGCCGGGTGGCCAGGTGCATATGGGCAAACAGAAGGATATCTGCTCGGCTTGCTGGTGGGGGACGGCACCTTGAAGGCAGACAAGGCGGTACTCTCCGTCTGGCCCGCCTCAGCCGAGGTCAACGGTGATGACGAGTGCGGCGTTGAGGGGATCATGGAAGCCGCAAAAACTCATGCCATGGCCCTGCCGCATCGCCCCGACTTTCAAGGTTGGCAACATTTGCCAGATCGCGGCGAATTCCGGATGAGCCTGAGTGCTGTTCGGGACATTGCATTTGAATTGGGAATGTCTCCGGGTTCGAAAAACCTTACTGAAAAGCTGGAACAGACTTCCTCGAGCTTTTATCAAGGGTTTTTGGGAGGCTTGTTCGATGCCGATGGTTCTGTTCAGGGCAGTCAACGCAAAGGCGTCAGTGTCCGGCTCTCCCAGAGCGACCTGACCCGCCTTTTTGTCGTCCAGCGCATGCTCCTGCGTCTGGGCATTGCCAGCACCATTTATCAAAACAGACGGCCAGCCGGTCAGAAGGCATTGCCAGACGGCAAGGGCGGCGTCAGACTCTATCCTGTCCAGGCCCAACACGAACTGGTTGTATCCGGCGGGAACCTGGAAAGGTTTGCCGATGTCATCGGGTTCAAAGACACCAGCAAGCAATCTCTTTTGGCAACATTGTTGCGTGCATATCGACGGACCCTGAATCGGGAGCGCTTTCTGGCCACTGTGGATTCCGTGGTGCCCGTCGGCGAGCAGGAAGTTTACGATGTCACTGTCCCCGGGATCCACGTCTTTGACGCCAACGGTTTCATGGCCCACAACTGCGGGGAACAGCCGCTACTTCCCTACGAAGCCTGTAATCTCGGCTCCCTTAACCTGTCCCGATACCTCAGCGACAATGAGCCTGTGGAAATCCTCTGGGACGACCTCAAGCAGGACATCCACTTGTGCGTGCGCTTTTTGGACAACGTCATTGACGCCTCCCGCTACCCCTTGGAAATCATTACCAAGGCCGTGCGCAAAAACCGCAAGATCGGACTGGGCGTGATGGGCTGGGCCGACATGCTCTTTCGCCTGCAAATCCCCTATAACAGCCAGGAGGCCTTGAACCTGGCCGAAAAAATCATGGACTTCATTCAGCACGAGGCCCGCAGCGCTTCCAAGGTGCTGGCTGAAGAGCGCGGTCCTTTTCCGGCCTTTTCCGAGTCGACCTATGCCGAGCACAATCAGGGCCCGTTCCGCAACGCCACCACCACGACCATCGCCCCAACCGGGACCCTGTCCATTCTGGCCGGCTGCTCTTCAGGAATTGAGCCGCTCTTTGCCCTGAGTTTCGTGCGCCAGGTCATGGACGGGGAACGTCTTTTGGAGGCCAACCCTTGGTTTGAAAAGGCCCTGCTAAATGCCCAATGCCACAGTCCGAAGCTGATGGAAGAAGTGGCGGCCAAAGGCAGTATCAGTCATCTGGATTACCTGCCAGAGGATATCCGCAGGGTTTATGTCACGGCCCACGACATTGAACCGGTCTGGCACTTGAAAATGCAGGCCTCCTTTCAAAAATTCACGGACAATGCGGTTTCCAAGACCGTGAACCTGCCTCATGAGGCCACGAAGGAGGATATCTGGAACATCTATTGGGTGGCCTACGAACTGGGCTGCAAAGGTGTAACCGTGTACCGGGACGGCTGCAAAAGCAGCCAGGTGTTGTGCACCGGCGATGGAGACAAGAGCAAGGACCCGGCAAAGACGCAGAGAAAGGTCAAGGAGCGTCCGGACGTAGTTTACGGCTTCACCCAGAAAGTCAAAACCGGATACGGTTTTCTCTATCTCACGGTGAACGAGGTGGACGGGAAGCCCTTTGAGGTGTTCGCCACCATCGGCAAATCCGGCCGGTCCATCACGGCCAAGGCCGAGGCCATCGGCCGTCTGGTGTCCTTGGCCCTGCGCTCCGGCGTGGACGTGGCTGACGTTGTCAGTCAACTCAAGGGCATCGGCGGCGAGCATCCTGTTTTTCAGAAAAAAGACATGCTGTTGTCCATTCCGGACGCCTTGGCCTGGATCCTGGAAAGCCGCTATATGCAGGGACGCAAGGCGGAAATGGATCAAGCGCTGGCCTCGCCGGAATGTCCGGACTGCGGCCAAGAATTAATCTTCCAGGAAGGATGCTTTATCTGCCAGGGATGCGGCTACACCAAATGCGGCTGATAAGCCCCTCCGGCCGCGTTGCCTGAATAATCAAACGCCATCTTGGATTGAACTGACCTTGACCGGACCGTATCGAATGCACCGTTCTCATTGGTTTTCACGTGATGCTAATAATGTTTTCTCCATACCGGCAGGGACGCATCTGATCAATGATTCACCTGCGCCATGTCTCTCATAACTTCGGAAGTCACTGGGCCCTGAAGAATTTCTCCCTGGATTTGGACAAAGGAGGATTTCTGTTTCTTGTCGGTCCCAGCGGAGCCGGCAAAACCACCCTGCTGCGCATCCTGCACGGCGCCATTGCCTTGCAGCGCGGCCAAGCCGTGGTATGCGGCTTTGACCTGCAGACCATCAAGCCCAAAGCCATCCCGCTGCTTCGCCGCGAGGTCAGCGTGGTGTTCCAGGATTTCAAAATTCTGCCGCAACGGACGGTTTTCGCCAATGTGGCCTTGGCGTTGGAGGTGCGGAACATGCCCCGCCCCCTTCTGCAACGCCGGGTCCGCGCCGTGTTGCGCGGCCTGGATCTGGAGTCAAAAGCGCACGTTTCCTGCGCCGAACTGTCCGGTGGAGAACAGCAACGAGTGGCCGTGGCCCGGGCCGTCGTGGTCGGCCCGCAACTGCTTTTGGCTGACGAGCCCACGGGCAATCTGGACCGGGAGCTGGCCATGCGACTGATGAGCCTTTTTCTGCAGTTTCACGCGCACGGCAGCACCGTCATTCTGGCCACTCACAATCAGGAACTTTTGTCCTGCCTGCCCGAGGCCAAAATCGTACACATTGAGGACGGCTCCATTGTCTGGGCCAACTGGTCCCTTACGGAGTAGCCGTAAATGCTGCGTATCTTGATCAAACTCATTGTCCAGGGAGTCACGGACATCCGGCATCATCCCTGGGTCCAGGTACTGACCTTGGCCGCCGTGACCCTGGTCGCCTTTCTGGCCGGCCTGTTCCTGCTGGTTTTGCACAATCTGGATCAGGAACTGAAGCGATCCCAGGGTGAAATCCAGTTCCAGGTGTACTGGAAACCAGGCGCTGAGATGGTCAGCGTGCAAGAACAATGGCGAGACCTGGAACGCTTGGACGGCCTCAAAAACCTGAAGACCTTCACCCCTGAACAAGGGCTGGAAGTTCTAACCGCCAGCCTGGGTTCGGGCGACGAATTCGCCTGGCTCAGAGGCCAAAGTCCGCTCCCGGCCACGGCCCTGATGACCTTTGCCGTGACCGGCGAGGACCACCACGCCTGGGCCAAGGCGATTTACCTGGATCTGGAAAGGATGCCGGAGGTGGAAAAGGTCAGCTTCAACCCGTTGCAGCTTGACCTGGCCCGCAGCTGGGGACATTTCAGCAACCGGGTGATCTGGCCGCTGATCCTTTTTCTTGGGCTGGTGCTGGCCTTGGTGGTGGGTAACACCATCAAGCTGGCCCAAGTGCATCGCCACCAAGAGGTGGAAATCCTTCGGCTGGTGGGCGCGGCCCGCTGGTACATCCAACTGCCCATGCTTGTCACCGGGGCCTTCCTCGGATTACTCGGCGGAACCTTGGCCTTGCTGATGCTCAAGGGGGTGCAACTCAGCCTGAAAGATCTGCTGCATTTCCCGCCCCTGTGGTTGCGCCTGGATTTTCTGCCCGTTGACCAAGCCCTGATCTTTCTGGCGATCATCTCCGGCATGGGCGTCGTCAGCAGTTGGGTGGCCCTGCGTGAAAAATAGCGCCACCTTGATACCATTTACAGCCATAACCCCCGGAATCCTGCTGTTGGTTTTGAATTTTTGCCGTTTACAAACATCAATTCGCGAGGAGTTCTCATGCGCAGCGACATAATGACCAAGGGTCTGGAAAAGGCCCCACACCGTTCCCTCTTGCACGCTTTGGGCCTGACCAGGGAGGAAATGCAGCGCCCCTTGGTGGGAGTGGTCAATGCGGCCAACGAGGTGGTCCCAGGGCACATCCACCTGGACACGATCACCCGGGCAGTAAAGGACGGCATCCGCTCGGCCGGGGGCACACCCATGGAATTCCCAGTCATCGGCATTTGCGACGGGCTGGCCATGAACCATGCCGGAATGCACTACAGCCTGCCCAGTCGCGAACTCATTGCTGACAGCATCGAGGCCATGGTCATGGCCCATCCCTTTGACGCCCTCGTTTGCGTGCCCAACTGCGACAAAATCGTGCCGGCCATGCTCATGGCCATGCTCCGGCTGAACATTCCGGCGATCCTGGTCAGCGGCGGGCCCATGCTGGCCGGAACATGGCAAGGAAACAGCGTGGACTTGATCTCGGTTTTCGAAGCTGTGGGACGGGTACACAAAGGTTTGATGAATGAAAACGCCGTGAATGAACTGGAGGTCTGCGCCTGCCCAGGTTGCGGTTCCTGCGCCGGCATGTTCACGGCCAATTCCATGAACTGTCTGTCCGAGGCCATTGGACTGGCCCTGCCCGGCAACGGGACAATTCCCGCGGTCACCGCGGCCCGGGTGCGCCTGGCCAAGCAGGCCGGAGCCCAAGTAATGGATTTGCTGTCCCGTAATCTGCGGCCGAGGGATATCGTCACCAAAGCCTCGGTTCACAACGCCGTGACCGTGGACATGGCTCTGGGCTGCTCCACGAACACGGTGCTGCATCTGCCGGCCATCTTTGCCGAGGCGGAACTGGATCTGACCTTGGACATTTTCGACCGGATCAGCCGCCGTACCCCGAATTTATGCCGCTTGTCTCCTGCCGGCGAACATCACCTCGAAGATTTGCACCAAGCCGGCGGCATCCCCGCGGTCATGACCGAACTGGACCGGGCCGGCCTTCTGGACATAAGCGTACAAACAGTCACCGGAAACACCCTGGGCGAAAATCTCCAGACAGCATCGGCCCGAGTGCTGGACACGAATGTGATCCGATCGCTGAGCGCTCCCTACGCCTCGGAAGGGGGCATCGCCATCCTGCGTGGTTCCCTGGCTCCTGACGGCGCCGTGGTCAAACAATCCGCCGTGGCCCCTGAGATGCTTAAACGCAAGACCCGGGCCAGGGTCTTTGAAAACGAGGAGCAGGCTGTGACCGCCATTCTGGACGGAAAAATCCAGCCCGGGCACGTAGTGGTCATCCGCAACGAAGGACCCAAGGGCGGCCCCGGCATGCGGGAAATGCTCACGCCCACCGCGGCCATCGCCGGAATGGGACTGGACAAGGACGTGGCCTTGATCACAGACGGCCGGTTCAGCGGAGGAACCAGGGGGGCGGCCATCGGCCACGTCTCCCCGGAAGCTGTGGAAGGGGGACCGTTGGGTCTGGTCAGGGACGACGACGTAATCGTCATCGATATCCCCGGCCGCCGATTGGATCTGGTGGTGGAGGAGAGCGAGCTGGCCGAAAGGCGCGCCACCTGGCGACCAGTGGAAAGAGTCATCACTTCTCCCTTTTTGCGTCGCTACGCCAAGCAGGCTTCCTCAGCGGCCAAGGGCGCTGTTCTGGAACGGTGAACCCAGAGTATTTTTAAGAAATCCAAGCCATTTCAGGAGGAGTTATTCCCGAACGCATTGATCGACAGCAGGCCGTGGTTTATGACCGTTGGCACGAGACCGAGTCCGGCACCTTTGCCCTGGCCCAGGAAAAACGCCTCTTGCAGCATTTCATGACACCCTGGACCAGACGGCAGCAGCGCCTGTTGGAGGTCGGCTGCGGTACCGGCCGATTCCTGCAGTTTTTCTGGGAAAGCGGCTTTGACGTTGCCGGCCTGGACGCCTCCCCGGCCATGCTCGAACTGTCCCGCGAACGAATGGGCTGCAAGGCCGATCTCCATGTCGGCCAGGCCGAGCATCTGCCTTTTGAGGACAAGGAATTCGACGTCGTGGCCCTGCTCACTCTCTTGGAGTTCTGCAACGACCCCGGCCAAGTCCTTGAAGAGGCCCTGCGAGTAGCGCGCAAGGCCATTCTGGTCACCTTTTTGAACAAGCAATCCCTCTACGGAATGGCCAAGCGCCTGTCCCCGGCTCGGCAATCCAGGGGGTTTCCAAGCAAGACCCGCTGGTTTTCCTGGTGGGAAATGCGCCGCCTGGTGGTTCACCATGCGGACAAGAGGCCCATGACCGCGGCATCGGTGCTGCTCGGGCCGCGCCGGACATGGTCGGCCAAGTCCTCTTGGCGGCGTCTCAACTGTCGGCTTTGGCCGCCCTTTCTGGGAGCCTATTCAGGAGTGCGCTGCAATCTGGTGGGCGAGGCCCCGCTCACACCGATCATGGCCTGGAAGGAAAAGGCCGCGTTGCGCCCCATGGAACGCCCCGCCTCTTCCGGGGCCAATCGAAGCAGGTAGCCTTTCTTCCACATTCTCGGCCCTCTAATTCCCTAGACTTTGCAGCGGCGCTGGGATGCGACCGCCTAAGGTTATGAATTTTTCCGAGCCAGCGGCGCCCGGCACGGGCATGATGGTCGCCTCCCCCAGCAGGCCTCCAAAATATGCCTTGTCCCCGGCCTTTTTGCCGGGCACCGGAATCAACCGGGCCGCCGTGGTCTTGCGGTTGATCACGCCGATGGCCATTTCGTCAGCAATGATCCCTGCCAGGGTCTCGGCCGAGGTGTCCCCCGGCAAGGCGACCATATCCAGGCCCACGGAGCAAACGCTGGTTAAAGCCTCCAGCTTGTGCAGAGTCAAATGGCCCGCAGCCGCGGCCTCGGCAATGTTCAAATCCTCACTCACCGGGATGAACGCTCCGCTGAAACCTCCTACGGAGGAACTGGCAAAGGCCCCGCCTTTTTTCACGGCGTCGTTGAGCAGGGCCAAGGCCGCGGTGGAGCCAGGCGCACCGATATGGGACAGTCCCAGAACCTGAAAAATCTCGCCCACGGAATCCCCCACGTTGGGCGTGGGCGCCAGGGACAGATCCACCACACCAAAAGGCACGTTCAACCGCTTGGCCACTTCCCGGCCGATCAATTCTCCGGCCCTGGTCACCTTAAAGGCCGTACGTTTGATGATCTGGGACACCTCGTCCAGGGACAGGTGCGCATCAGCCTGCATGGCTCGCTGCAAGGCCTTTTTGACCACGCCCGGACCGCTCACGCCCAGGTTGATCACGGCATTGGGCTCGCCCACCCCGAGATAGGCTCCGGCCATGAACGGCACATCCTGCGGGATGTTCGCAAACACCCCCAGCTTGGCGCAGGCCAGTCCGTCCCTGTCCGCGGTCAAGGCCGCGGCGGTCTTGATCGTCTTGGCCAGAAGCAGTACCGCGTCCATGTTGATTCCCGCTGCCGTGGTGGCCACATTACAAGACCCACATAGGCGGGACGTGGACGTAAGCGCCTCGGGCATGGCCTCGATCAGGCTCAGATCGCCCCGGGCCAGCCCCTTCTCCACCAGGGCGCTGAAGCCGCCAATGAAGTCGACGTTTACCGCTTGAGCCGCTTGGTCCAGGGCCATGGCCGCCAGAACCAGTTCCCGCGAGGAAAACGGCGCACCAACCACGGCCATGGGGCTGACCGAAATGCGCTTGTTCACCACGGGAATGCCGTAAATGTCACCCACCTCGTTGCACACATCCACCAGTGACGAGGCCATGCCCGTAATACGAGCCTTAAGCCGGTCCCGGAAGAGGACGCTGTCGTGGGTCGCCAGATCAAACAGGCTGATGCCCAAAGTCACGGTGCGCACGTCCAGATGCTCGTTGCGCAACATTTCCAGGGTGCCCAGGACTTCCTTTTCGGTCAACATGTTTCACTCAAGAGTTTGTTCATTTTTTGAGTCGGCCGTTGAAAAATTCCTTGTGCAGGAATCAAGAAAAGCCGTCCAGGGCCGTCCCGCTCAAACCATTCAGGCCGCAACGTACCTGGCGGCGTTGATTTGCTTTTGCACATCAACCATGGTCGAAGCGTCGTTAAGCCTCCATGAAAAGCTTGTACTTTCTCCCCGACGCAATAATTGGAGAATATCCAACGGGTTGAGCTACACCCGGTGCACGGCCTCGAAAATATCTCGATGTTGCAGGCTGAGTTGCTGTCCCAGGGTCTCTGCCCTGGTGTACAGCGCTTGCCTGAACTGTTTGCGGTCGATGCGCTCCGGCACGTCCACCTCATAAATCATCACCCATTGAGAGGCATCCTCGGTTTTCACATTGGCCCTCAGGTCGGTAATGTTCACTTCGAACTGGGCCAATATTTCAGTGATTCCGGCCACCAAACCCACTTGGTCAGGACCCGTGGTGGTGATCACGAACGGCGCGGTTGCCACCGAAGCCATCGGCATGGTTTCATCCTCCACCGGGGATGTCCAAAAAATCAGCTCCTGCTCCTGAAAGTTCTTTTCCAGGCGTTGTTGCAGATGGTCTTGAGCCAGGGTTTTCATGGATCGGACCACGAACATTCCGGCAAAACGTCCGTGCAAGAGGGTTTGGCTGGCATCCTCGATGTTGCAACCCATTCGCGCCAACAGACCGGACACCCGGGCAACGATGCCTGGACGATCCCGGCCAAATACCGCGATGACCAGCTTTCTCGTTTCGTGATTGCGTTGCGACTGTTGCATGGTTTCCTCCGACTGATCAGCATGGCCGAACAAGGCGCAAACCTCGGTGTATGACGTTCTCCATGGCCATGCACAAAGGTCCATGAACCGTGAAAAACGATCCGCCGGGATGGCTCGCCGCCTTAATCCGTGGGGAAAAACCGCTGCCAAATCACGGCCGTGCCGATGTCGCAACCGATATGGCGTGCGATGACAGGGCACTTTGCCTTTAAAAGGAAGACAATCGGCTTGTTCACATGGGACAATGTTTCGAAATTCCCCTGGCCTTTAGCGATAACGAAATCGGCATCTTCAAACAACCGCAAAAAATCCGCGGAACATTCGCTCAGCACGGTGCCTGGAGCATCGGACCCGTTGTCAACAACATCAACCAGACCGGTCATGCCTGTTTCCTCCGCGTCGGCAAGAGTGGCATCGTTGATCACTGGCCCACCTCTGACAGCATAGAAAATGCGGTCGGCGGAAAGCTTTTCAATGAGCATCCGGTCAAAAACAATTTCTCCGGCATTGTCGCCGAGATACAATATCTTTTTTCCAGGAAAGACAAACTGCTGCAGCACATTACGGCTCCCGCAAAGGGAATCCGTCAGGGACCGCTCAATGGTTGCTTCTATAATTTCTGGGCTTATTTCGTTGTTTACGCCAAAATCAATAATGTTGCCGGCAATGGCAAAACGCACTGCGGTTTCAACGGGGGCAGCGGATTTCTCGATTTTTTCTTTCAGCAAGGGATACATTTTCAAGGCAAAACGGTTGCTTGCCGCCTTGACGCTTTTGTACGGATCGTCATTGCCGGATATTTGACGAACCAGGCGATGAATCACTTGACCCATCAACGGAGGAGACTGCTTCAAATCCATGTCCGCGGCAGCGGTCAATACCCGTCTCAAGACGGATTCATGAACGTCCTGATCTGATGTCGCAAAACGGACGGCTTCCAGGGCCTGACGAATGAAACAAGGCAGGCAATCGTGGGTGGTCTCCATTCAGGCCTCGCCGTCGAGAGGTTCTTGGCCGCAATGCAATTCTTCTCTTTCGTGCAGATACATTCTAACATTCACCAAGCAAGAGGCAAACATTTTTGAGCCGGCCAGCACGGCAAAGGGGTTTTTCCCATCTCCGCAGCATTGGGCGAATTCAGGACCAATGGCCTGGACCGGCTCAGCGCCGGTCTGAAGTCTGGTCATGGCCTGAACGTAAAGCTCGAGACGCGACCTCAGAGTCTGGAAGTAGTCGACTTCGCGGCCAATGAGCAGATTCGTGGCGTGAGACAGATTTTGGGAAAACTCCCGGACCATCTGCCAGTAGGGCTCCAGAATATTGTTCTTCGTATTCTCTCCCGCCAGGTAATAGGAAACCGCCCACCCCACGCTGACGATCTTCAGCAACTGCAGTTCATACTCCACGGTGTTCGAATCCACCCCGGCCGTTTGCGGCATGCTGTTAAGCAGCCATTTGATGTCCTCGCGATCCAAGGCATAATCAAAAAGGTCCTGAACGCGCTTTTCATCACTGATATCTGAGTCCATGCCGCTTCATCCATCTGTCCATTCCATGACCCGGTTCCCGGAAAATGAAGACCTTGTCAGGCACTCTTGTTGAGAGAGAAGAAAAGGCAAAATACACAAAAAAGGGGCTGCGTCAAATGGCACAAAGGGCGGCCGTAACCACGGCAGGCGGGGCATTCTCGGACCTGGGAGACGCGAGTCATGCAAACACCAACAAGATGATTTCACAGCATATCATCCCCATGGCCAGCACCAAGGCCAAGGCAAGGGTTCTCAAGGACACCACGAATATTGGCATTACAGCCCTGGAGGAACTTTGTGAAGATGCCGAAACCCTGCCAGACCACGGCCTTCATGAAGACAAGGGTAGAGCCTCTCAACCTCAATCCAAGCCGAATGTTGTCCAGATGCCAACGCCCCAGGCTGCGCCTCAGGTGCAGACCTGGCACGGAACGACGATCGCTTACATCCTGAACGTCCTGCGTGAGCTTGGCCAAGTTGGCCAGGTGGGCACGTATGGGCTGTATCTCGAACGATAATATGGACATGGTTTGTGGAACCTCGACAGCGATCAAATCCGCGAGCAATTCGTTAGTTTGAGCCGCTGCAAGCGCGATTCCGCCATGCTCAAGCAGCTTCTGGACTACTTCGCGCTTCCGGAAAACTTCAAGAAGGCCGCGCAGGAGGATGAGCAGAGCCGGGGAAGTCCTGAAAACAAAAGGGCTTCTCCGGTTTGTTTTTGAGTTTGTTGACATGGTTTGGAAAGTGGGCAAAACGTTTGCAAGCTTCATACAACTTGAGCAAAGACGCCACTCTCGCAGGCGTTGACGATGGCTTGCAACCGCCCTTGACCCACTCTGCCTGGTAACAACCGTTCTCTCCACTTTCCCGGGAGTCCCGCGCATGGCCCAGAAGAAACACCCTGAGACATCCCTTACCCAAGCAGGTTTTTCCGACGCCCAGGACATCCTGGACCATGCCCCTATAGGCGTATTCACGTCCACGCCCGAGGGCCGCTACATCTCGGCCAACCCGGCATTGGCCAGGATGTATGGGTACGAAAGCCCCGAAGAACTGATTGAGTCCATCACAGACATTGGCACGCAGGTCTACGCCGACCCGGAAGATCGAAAGGAATTCATCCGGTTGCTGGAAGAACACGGCGAAGTGACCAACCACGAGAGCCGATTTCGCAGCAAGGACGGGACGGTTTTTTGGGTGTCCAGAAATGCCCGTGTCGTCGAGGACAAGGACGGGCTGATCGTTGCCTATCAGGGATTCACCACATACATCACCGAGCGGAAACGTGTTGAGGAAGCCCTTGGGCTTGAACGAGAAAGGTTTTTTTTGCTGCTGGAGACATTTCCTGGATTTATTTATCTCCAATCGCCTGATTACTCAGTGCGATACGCCAATAAATACTTCATCGAACATTTCGGCAATCCGAAGGGGCGGCTTTGCTATGAGGTGATGTGGGGGCGGACTGCGCCGTGCGAAACATGCCCAACCTTCAAGGTTTTTGACATGAACATGCCTCAGGTGTGGGAATGGTTACAAGCTCCCGACGGCAAATCATATGCCATTCATGTTTATCCATTCATTGACAGTGATGGATCGAAACTTGTTCTTGAGGTAGGTATTGACATCACCGACCGCAAGCAGGCCGAGGACGGGCAACAGGCCCTGGACTTGCTCGCAGCACAGGATTTCGACGTGATCCTGATGGATGTCCAGATGCCGTTGATAAACGGGGTTGAGGCGACCAAGGCGATCCGCGAGTCTGCGTCCCTTGGCGACAAGAAGGACATCCCAATAATCGCCCTGACCGCCTACGCCATGACCGGGGATAAAGAGAAATTCTTGGGGGACGGAATGGACGACTACCTGGCCAAGCCGGTGAAGATGGAGGATCTGGCGAAGGTGCTGGAGCGGGTGGTCGGCACAAAGCAAGAGTGACGGTAATAATGCTCAGCCGGGAGAAGAACGGCGCAGTCATCTCTACTTTGCGTCCTGTCTCATGCTTGCGCAAAGTCTTTCGAAGTTGCGCATAAGACGCCTCGCGGGCAACCCGCGCAGCTGAGGGGATCTGCATGGATCTTTTACCTTCCGCCATAGTTGCCCTAGTGTCCTGTCACATCTCTAATGTTGGATAAAGACGGTTCAGTTTGATCCGGGCATCTTCAGCAGTGAACTGCCAGTTAACCCCGGCCTTCATTCCGTTTCTTGTCGACTCCCATGCCTTGACC
>Ga0209614_1000246_pt1:0-35000 | contig 50359 bp, 54 predicted proteins | sample BlaSprsedimmetaG_FD_185484 | JGI IMG/M metagenome (GOLD analysis project Ga0209614, IMG submission 185484) | Hot spring sediment bacterial and archeal communities from California, USA to study Microbial Dark Matter (Phase II) - Blank Spring... ...
AACGTAGGTTCCGGGGACCCATGGTCTGAGACGGAATGGTCGGCTGAGGGGTACTCCCCGAAGACGAAAGATGGCCTCGGAAACATCCCGAACATCCACCATGGCCATCTTAAGCCGTCGAAGAACACCGAAGTGGTGAGCGGTGATTTATGCCCTCTGGGTACTTGTGCCCGAAAGGGTACTCTTCAAAAGCCTTTCCCTTTTTAAACCAGAGTGACGTGCAAACCCACACAAAATGGAAAAGAACCGTTTTTTTTAATCCAGGAGTCGGACCTGATTGCCATAGGACTCTTTTCAAACCGCGGCCGTCGCCCCGGGTCACGCGGACCCGGGGCAGACAGAGGCGCTTTTTGTTATGAAATCAGTGCTTTTTGCCTTTCAGTTCGTCTTCGAGGAACGCTTGAGGCGAATCCATCTGCGAAACCGTGGCCGCAGGCGCCAGGATTCGCAACACCTGCGACTCGATCCGATACCAGTAACTGGCGGGATCATTGTCATCCGGGTTGGTCGTAAAATCCATCTCTTTTTTCGACAGCTTGGGATCGCCGGGGTCGCGACCGCCCGTGTAGTCGTATTCCACCACCTCGAACTTGTAATGCGAGAACCCTATGTTGTAGTCATCTTCCCGCGGATACACTTTAGCCCAGGCAGGTCCCACCTCCTGGCGGATTTCGTAATCGCCCAAACCACCTTCCAGAAATAACGTGACCTCTTTTTTCTGCAGGGTCTCCCAGGTCGCATCGGGATCGTAATGATCCGTGAAACGCAGGATCTTAGAGAAAAGCTGGTCATTGTTTACAAAAACCTTGTGGCTGGTCACCAGGTTCTGCCCCGCGAACACGATGGTTACTCGCACCTTGACCCGGGTAATGGTTCCTTTCTTGGGCTCGTCGTCCTTACTCGATCCCCCGCTCAGCAAAACCGCCAGCAGGGCCACCAGGGCCACGCCGCCCACCAGCAGCAGCACGGGGAATTTCTTTTTCTTTTTTTTGGCCGGGGCCACGATTACACCGTTGTCCGGCGGCGAGGGCGCGGGTTCGGGTTCCGTGGCCACGGCCTCTTCGGTCGGCGCTTCAGCTTCCATCATGGCGGCCTTGGCCTTTTCGCGGGCTTTTTGCACCCGTTGCGCGAACTCCACGTCCACTTCCCGGTTGTCAAAGGCGGGATAGGTTTCAAAAACCTTGCGCAGATTCTCGTCCACCTTCTGGTCTTCGCCCACGGTGTAATAGACCTTGGCCAGCAGGTAGAATGCCTCCGCCACGTTCTTTTTCTGGGCCACGATGGCTTTCAACTTGGAAATAAAATTGTCCAGAACATTGATCGATCCCTCGTAGTCACCCTGCTGGTACAGGCGGCGCGCCTCCAGGAGCTCATCTCCTTCATCCTGCTGACCGGCCCAGGCCAGGTCCGCGGTGAGCGTAAACCAGGAAAACAGAATCAATGCAACCATACCCGCAATTCGCAACGATTTGCCACCAAGCATGTTAAAACCTCCTCTTGAGAATAATTCGGCCTTCATAAGTGCCCACCGCATAGGACAAGCGCCAGTCTTCCACGCGTACGGAACGACCGTCTCTGTCTCTTGGAGGGGGCAAATGCATGGAATTGAGTTTTTCCAGAATCAAGCGCCGCACCATCAGCGTACGCTCACTGGGAGTGACCACGATATTGGCGTCAACCGCCTTAACCACGCGCACCGCGCCGTCCGCCTCCACGTTCAGCTCCAGGGTCATATTGCCGACAACCTTGATCTTGCGGGGCAGTTGATTGACAACGATGCGATCCAATTGCCCGCTGAATTCCTTGACCAGGTTGGTTGCAACCTGGATAATCTTGACCGTTTCCGGTTTGGCAACCACAGCAGGCGGGCGTGCATCCGCCTGCTTTTGCAACGGAACGGGCCGGGGTTTTTCCTCGGGTGTTGAATCCTGACCTGTTTCGCTTTGCCTTGAGGCTTTTTCCGCCTCCCGGACGGGCGGCTTTGTAACCGGAACCGCATCGGCTTCCGGACTCTTCCGGGTAACGACTTCCTCCGCCGGTTTCTTTGCGGACTGAGATGAATCACTGGAGTTTTTGTCCACAATTCCGGTCTCGTGAGTAGACCCGGGTGCCGTTTGTTCCGGCGCCTGGTCGCCTGCGGGAACGGCAACCGCTTCCTCCGCGGGAGTGCTGCGCCCGTCGGTATCGCCGCTATTCCCTTCAGGAAGATCTCCGCGCAATTCCGTCGGCCCTGCTATCGGCGATTGCGTGGGTGTTTCGGCTTTCCAGGGCTGCAGGACAACCAGCAGGGCGGTGGTAGCCAGTGCAAGCAGTACCGCCACAGTCGCGGCGGCTTTTCTGAATCCGCTGCGCTTTGTTAACGGTCTTTTCCGGCCGGAAAGATCGTCTGCATCGCCGGGTTTTTCCGGAACAGGCGCAATCAGGGTCGGTTCGACGGCGGCGGATTGTTCGCCGGCCGGTCCTGATTTCAACTCCCGCAATGCCTGAAGCAACCGGCGGCCATCCTGGAAGCGCTGTTCATTGTCTTTGGCCATCATCCGTTCCAACAGGGGCTGAAAACGGGCCAGGTCCGGGGGCAGAGACGGTACCGGATCATTGAGATGCTTCATCACCACGGCTATATAGTCCGTGGCCTTGTAGGGCACATCCCCCGTCAGCATCTCGTAGAAGAGTACTCCCAGGCTGTACAGGTCGGCACGTCCGTCCACTTCCAGGCCGCGGATCTGTTCCGGGCTCATGTAATGCGGGGTACCAATCGACATCCCGGTCTTGGTAAGCTTGGTGGTGGTGCCGATGGCCTTGGCGATTCCGAAGTCCACCAGTACCGGGGTCTCGCTGTTGCGGAACATGATGTTGTCGGGTTTGATGTCCCGGTGAATGTATCCCTGGCTGTGGGCATATTCCAGGGCCTGGGCCATGGACTCCAGCACCCGCATGGCTTCTTCCGGGTCCAGGCCTTTCCCTTTTTCCTTGCGGGTCTGCCGGATCCGCTCCTTCAAGGTTCCATCCAGGAATTCCATGACCATGTAGTAGTTTTCCCCAGCCTGGCCCACGTCGTAAATGGTCACAATGTTGGGATGATTCAGATTGGCCGCGGTTTCGGCCTCCTTGAGGAAACGCCGCGAAAAGTTCTCATCTTTGAGCAGGAAGCTCTCCATCACCTTGACGGCCACCCTGCGCTTGAGACGGGTCTGCATGCCGAAGTACACCTTGGCCATGCCCCCCTCACCCAAACGGTATTGAAGATGATAGCCGGGGATTTCAGGCAGTTTGTCCATGCCGATTGTCCGCCTCAGGGAAAACTCATCCAATGGTATCGGGTCTCTCCCCAAAAGTCAACCACAGGCTGAATTCAGCCGCCATTGCTTCTTGCGGATTCATTCCGTATAATACAGCCTGGGTGTTGGGATTTTCCTTCTACCCATGCATAACCGCATAATTGACAGGAGGTGGAAATGGACCGCAAGATATTCAGTGAAATAATTGATTTCGCTGTAGAAAGAGAAGTTGATGCCATCAGGTTCTACCAGGATCTGCAAAAAATGGTCCGCTTCAACTCCCAGCGTGAACTCCTTCACGAATTCGAGGAAATGGAGAAAGGGCACGTGGAGGTTCTGGAGAAAATCCGCGGCATGGAACCGGCCCGGATCGATGTCCCCCGAATTCAAAACCTGCAGATCAGTGACTACATGGTTGCTTCCCCGCCCACCGGGGACATGAACTTTGAAGACATTATCACCATCGCCATGAAGCGGGAAGAAGCGGCACAGAGACTCTATACCGATATGGCCGGCAAGGTTGACGACCCGCAGTTACAGAAACTTTTCCTGAGATTGTCCGCGGAAGAGGCCAAGCACAAACTCTACTTCGAGACCATGTACGATGACGAGGTCCTGGCGGACAACTGATCCTCTACCCCGCCCCAATCGGGCGACCCACACGGACCCGTTTTACAACCCGAGCAACCCTGCCTTGAAACCCTCACCCGGCCCGGGTTTTTCGCCGATCCAGCAGGCAAAAAGAGCGTCGGCGAAATCTTTGCCCGCAATTGTGCCCTTTACCGAGCCCTTGACGCTGACTTCCGTCCCCTTGCCCGGAAGATAGGTAAATATCAGCTCATCGCCGCTTTTCACATCTTCCATGAAACCGGCCAGGGTATCAAAACGCTGTTTTAGATCCGCTGAATAGCCCGGCGTGTTGGCTTCCAACCCTTCATACCAGGCACCATTGACTTTGCCGGCGCCCACGCTGCGCACGAAGTGCATCACCGTGCGACGGGGAGCGTCGGCGGACAGGATTTTGCGGGCGTCCGATTCCTTTTCGGGAAGGTAGAGTCCGGCCACATACACCTTGAATATGACTTTCTTGCGCAGGGCCATTCCATTAAGTACCATGGGCTGTTCAGCTATTGTTATCCGGTCCGGCATCTGAACGCCGCGGAGTTCAGCGGCCGAAAGCGGATTAACCAGGAATCCCAGCAACAATCCCGTCAGAATCAAGCGCTTCATCTTCACCTCCTGAATCTGTTCACGCAAGCCGTGAAGTCGACGATTCACAGGGACTCTACGCTGTCGCTGACGGAATGTCAAGCCGTGCGTGGACATCCCCGATTAGGTGTGCCAGAATATCGTTCATGATCATCACGCCCCCGGAACTTCAGTCGCCGGCCGCCGAGATTCGTCGTTGGATCCGCGACGGGTTTCGTCAATACGGTCCGGATCCCTGGCTTTTTATGCGGGAGCTGGCCCAGAACAGCCGTGATGCCGGAGCACGAACAATTGAAATCCGGGCGTACCGAGATGCCCGGGACCGGGAGTGGCTGGAATTTTGCGACGACGGCAACGGCATGACTCGCCAGACCGCCAAGAACTACCTGTTCCGCTTTTACGCTTCTTCCAAAGAGAAAACTTCAGGAGCGGCCGGGCGTTTCGGAATCGGGTTCTGGTCGGTGTGGCGATTCGGGCCCTCCATGTTGCGTATTTATTCCCGTCACAAGCGCAACGCCTGGTCCGTGGAAGTAGACGCGGAGTTTCGTGTCAAGGAGCTCACGCCGGCGCAATTGGAGCCAGGCACCCGAGTCATATTGCAACGCCCGGCCGTGTTTGAGAACGAAACCTCTTTTCAGGACGCGGTAATGCAGGCCGCGTCCCACTACTGCCGTCACCTGATGCGCCGGCGTCCCGCCCATCGCAGCCTTCCCGTCAAGGTGAACGGACATCCGGTCTCCCGCCCCCTGAGGCCGGCCGGCCACTTCGGCCACTCTTTTCGCTATCGCCACATCAGTGGAGGAGCGGCCCTGGGGGAAATACCGGAGGTCCGCGTATTCAGCGGAGGATTGCCGGTATGGCGGGGAACCTCAATAGCGGAAATCACCGGAGAGGAGGAACGCCAGGCCACAACGCGGATATCAGCCCACAGCCTCTACCCGGTTATCTGGATGGAGTGCCCGGGCATCAAAGTCAACATGTCCAGGCGCCACCCGATACACGGCACCCGATTGGCGCTGTTGCGCCGCAGGGGCGAGAAAGAGATCACGCGCCTCTTTTCCCGTATCCTGGACCAGGGAGAAGGCAGAAGCCCGGCCGAGCGAGTTCGGGATGGACTGGAAAACCTGGCTTGTTTTCTCCGTGGACGCACATGGCTTAAAGCCGGGCTGATACTGCTGTTGCTGATCCCGGCTGAAATCATTTTACTGCGCCGTTTGCCGGCACCCGGTAACGCACCTGTCCTGGAACGACTGACCCGCGAAGACATTCACTATACCCGGACAACGGTGGATGATAACGCTGTCGGAGCCGCCCCCGATCTGACTTATTCTCCTCAAACAACCCTTTACTTCCGGCTTTTTTCCGCCCAGAAATTTGATTCGAAAAGAGGCTTTGTGTACAGCCCGGGAATTGCGGAAAAAGTTCCGGAAACGGGGCGCGCAACAGAATCCATTCGCGTGCGTCTCGAAACAACAGGCGCCCCGGACAGCTTGCTGCCCTGCCCATCCGGGTTAGAGGTGGATCGATCGAGCCTGCGTTGGAACAGTGAACCGTTGCGTGCGAACCTCCGCCGTGATTCGGGCGCCCGCCTGATCGACCTGCCCCCTGGAAAAAAGGGACAATTGCACTATACCTGTTTTCCCGCCGAACAAGCCAACCGGTTGAATGCGAATCATCGGCGCATCCTCCTGTCACTTCCGCCCCGTGGAGAATGGCCGGGTGAAATCCGTACACTTGTGGGAAAGGCCCGCAATCTCACCATTCCGCAACGGGTCACACTGGTAAAGGATTTCATCGCCCAAAAACTCATTCCGGAACCGGCCGAGGACACCGCGCTGCGTTTCCGCCGCCTGGAAGCACAAGATTGGACCCGCCGCGTCTTGACGATCGGACGGGGCGATTGTGACGTAATCAACGGATTCGCCGTTCTCCTGCTGAGGCATCTGGACATTCCGGCGCGCATGGGTATCGGCTGGGTCGGAACCAACGGCCGCCTGGCTCCCCGCCTGCATGCCTGGATCGAGTATCACCATAAAGAATGGCGTTACCTGGACCTGTCCATTCCGCCGTCTTTGAGCCCGGCAGACTCGATCGCACCCACACCCACGGATCCAATCTCCGATTCGCAATCTTACTGGATCCCGGTTCTGGTCTCTGCGGCGTTCGCAGGCCTTGTGCTGGTGATTTTCCTGCTGCGACGCAAGCGGCGAATCAAGCATGATCCCGAAAGAGACGCGGTGTTATCTCGCCTGGTGCTGGGCGCATTGCTCTACCCCGGGCGCTGGGGATCCCGAAGCAGTTTGTGGACTTCAGCCGTTCTCCCCTGTATGAACGGCAGCCGCATCTCGCTGAGGCGCGCATTAGCGAGAATCCACGTCAAGGGACTTTTTTGCGCTTCGCCGGGAAACCCCATTGCGCGTCGCAGCCGGCGCATACTGGATGCCGGTAATCCCCATTTCCGCCATCTATACCGTTTGATCTACGGAATCGTGGACCTGGATACCGTTGCCGAAGCCGGGATCAACCCCGTCATGCCGCTCGACCTGGAAAAAGATCATCTTCTGGAGCGCCTGACTGTTCTGGGGAAAAAAATGAAACGCCGGGGCTGGCGGGTCGGCGTGACCGGCAACCCGGAAGCCATGCCGCCCCAATGGATCGACATTTCTTCCCTGGGAAAGAGGCTTCCTTCTTTCTGGCGCCGGCCGGTACTGGCAATCTCAGTGAAGCATCCCGCCTACACCAGGGCGGCCGCAAAGGTGAACCGCCATGAAAGAGAAACCATCTTCGCCTTGATAAACAATTCCCTGGGGGAAGCTCCGGTTCTGTTCGGTCATACATTCGAGGTCCCTTCCTGCCTGGCGCACCGGTTTTTAAAAAATCAATCATGATCAACCACGAATGGTTCAGCGTAGATGCCCGGGCGCATATGCGCAAGTTGTCGGATTTTCACTTTCATCATCCGGGCGGTTTTATTCTGGATTTGATCCGCGGAGCCGTTAAGCGTGGAGCACGGCGGGTTCGCGTCGAATTAAGCCCCGGGTGTGTCCGCGTGGCGGACAATGGCTCCACTCCGTCGAGGCAGACCCTGGAGTCGCTGCGCTTACTGGCAAAGCCCGGGATCAATGAGAACCGGTTGGAGCATTTGATCCACGAGTTGCTCGATCCGCCGGGTATCGGCTGGTTGGCCGTATTCGCACCCTCCCCGCTCCAGGCAACCATTCGGGTTCGCCGGGAGTCACAATGGAAACGAATCGATCTTTTCCCTTTTCACAAGAGTCCACAAGGAAACAGCCAAACTGACGTCATGACGGGCATGAACACGGTGGTTTCCGTATTGATTCCCGAAAACACATTGCCGTGTTCTCTCAGCCGGCTCCGCGAATCCTGTCGGGCGGCAACCGCCAGGATAGAGGTGAACGACCAATTGGTGAAACAGGGACATTTGTTATCCCATACGTTTCTGGCGCGACAATTGCGGCACAGGTCAAGTGCCGCACCGGCCATCATGGCTCTGCCTGAGAAAGGAGAAGCTTGTCGCCTGGTTTTGACTGATACGGGAATCCCCTGGGATGAAATGAACCTGCCACCCCTCGGGGGATTGGTGTTCCACCTTCAGTTCGAGCACCCCCATCCACCCGGAACCGAATTTCTTTCCGTCTGGACGGCCCCGGCACGCCGCCTGTACAGCCTGGCCGCCGCTGAATTCAAGCACCTCAAGCCGAATCACCGTAAACGCCTCGAAGAACTCTTTTTCCAGTTGTACCGTCAGAGCGGCGATGATTCACTTTTTCGAAACGCTCCCATCTTTACCGGGATGAAAATGAAGGGACCTATTTCCCTGGCGGACATTGAGTTTCTGGCCGCGAGCGCGCCCATCTCATTCCGGCTGCATCACAACCACATGCCCCCAACCATAGAGCGGCACACACCGGTATTGCACTTGACGTCCCTGCAACTGGACTTTCTCAACCGCAAGGGGTTACGCTTACGCAAAGCACCGGATCCGGTTATCCTGAAAGACTCTACTTACCGGCGCGTCTGCTTTCTTTTGAAAAAAGCCACCATCCTTCTGACGCGATTGCGTTTCCGCGACACAAAGCCATTGTCCCTTGAGCAGCTCTTACCCCAAGAGCGCGCTCTGGTGAAATTGTTGTCTGATTCACTCTCCCGGCCCGGCCCCGGAAGCCCGCCGGGTACCCTGCCCCCGATCTGGAATCCGGTGGTGTTGGATTGCCGGGCATGGATACCCGTATGGCCGGGCGCGAAACTGGGAGATTTCAACTTCCGCGACCTGATATTCGCGCGGCGCCATCCTGATTTCCACACAGCGGCCAGCCGCCTGCAGCAAGCCCCGCATGAAAAGGACCTGATATGCGCGGCGTTCCGCCCGGCGGTTCGGAATACGGGAGTGGACAGAAAAACAGAATAACCCGCCTGTCTCTATTCAGCGCGGCGGTTCCGTGGCCCTCCGTTAACCTGCGTTTCTCACCGGGATTGTCGCGAAATGGCGGAGATGGTTGCAGTGACAAGGCATGCGACGTGAATTCTTCGAAGACATAGCAGCGCTATGGCTGAAAAGAATGACCGAGCATAACGCCGTCAATGCGGCCATATCCGACATTGCAGCAGATCGTTGTGAGAAATGCAGGTTAAGTGAGTTTGAACTCCAGGCGGATCATTCCGATGACAATTTCATCGCCATCGGCGAGGACCTTCTCATTTTTCACCTTTTTGCCCTTGACGATAACGGAATCGGCAGGGTTCAGGCTGCGAATTGTGTAACGACCTTTCGCGAAACGAATCTGCGCATGTTCGCGGGAAACGGATGCGTCCTCCAGAATCACTTCGCCTTTCACCCGGCCGATGCGGGTATTGAAACCCAGGGCAAAGGCTTTCCCCGCCAAAACACCTTTATTGATACAAAGTTCAGCCGCCGGGTCGGGCCGCTTCCTTGTTTCTACATCCCCCATCTCGTGGTTGATCTCCTCCATGCTGACCTGGCGGGTGCGGAGCCCCCCGTTCACTGCGGCAAGCGTTGGCACGGCGGCATGGTCGGCATGCGCAGAGTTACGGAAAATACCCGGCAGCCGGACCAAACGGGCGATGAGGCGGCGGCGCAAACGGGCGGATGAAAGGCGACCGGCGTCCGCCGGCAGCTTGGGCCGGGTAGAAGAGAATCGCGGTTTGCCCGCGGAGGCCAGAACCACGGTGATGTTGTCGGCACCGCCGCGAAGCAGGGCCAGATCCACCATTAAACGCGCCGCTCCGGGCAGGTTGCGGCTGTGGTTGACAATCCGCCACATATCCATGGCATCCAGGTAATTGGACAAGCCGTCACTGCACAGCAGCATAATGGAGCCCGGGGGAACATCCAGAACGTCCACCGGGTCCGGATCGAATTCCCGTGACCCTCCCAGGGATTTGTAAATCACGTTGCGGTAGCGGAAATTGCGTGCTGTCTGCGGAGTTAAAACTCCACTATCCAGCAAATGCTGGGTCATGCTGTGATCACGGGTGACCTGGCGAACGCCGTCATTACCCAGCAGATAGAACCGGCTGTCGCCAATGTGACCCAGGAACACTTTGCGGGAATGGTCAGGGGAACTCTCATTTTCCCTAATCGCCGCAAATGTCAGGGTGGTACCCATGTTGATATTGCCGAAAGACGTTTCTCCACGGTGACGGATGCGTTCATGCGCCAGCACAAGGCAATCTTCCATGATTTCATTCATGGGCAAACGATCCACATTCAGATGGATCAGACGGGATACCGTGTTTACCGCCAGCCAACTGGCCACTTCACCACCGGCCGCTCCGCCCATGCCGTCCGCCACGGCAACCACAAGCCAATTCGAAACTTTCTCCAACAGAAACTGGTCCTCGTTGTTGGTACGCTCCCGGCCGATATCGGATAGGGCGAACATGCGACGTTGGTTACGGATTCCCATCTCTTGTCAGCAACCGCGGGCGGTGTGCCCGCAGTCAGATTCCCATGTTAGGCGAAGTTGCGCGGAAAGTCAACGAAAACAAAACAACCGAAACTTCGCGCAACTGGCTAAGACCGGAAGGTTGTATCGGCGTAACGCTTCTTCCATATCTTGATTGCCGCATAAAGAACCAGCAGGATGCCACCGACGCCCGCCAATCGCGGCCAATGCAACACTTTCCCCAGACGGTGGTATTCGCGCAACGCCTCCAGGATCAAAAACATGGCCAACATGTTGAAGATCGAGTCGTTCTCTTTGACAATGACCCGCCGCCATTGAAAAACCGATTCAGCTGGGCGAAATTCACTCTTGCCGGGAATGATCCGGGGGACTCTCTGTGTGTATTCTTGGTATTTGCTTGCATATTTCCGGTGCAGATAGGATTCCTCTCCCAGGATAATCAAGGTATATTGCCCGCAAAGGAAAGCCAGCATTAAGAAAAAGGCCCAGGGATTCCCCCAGAAAAACAGGATCCCGCAATAGATCAGGGTATTTGCAATATAAAGGGGATTCCTCACCAACGAATAGGCACCCGTTACATTCAGGGCGTCCGCGCGCAGGTAGGACTCTCTTCCGGAAGTCCCGTGGTGGACGAATCCAACCGTCAGCACGCGCACGGCCTCGCCCAGAAAAGCCGTGATTACTGCAGCCGCCGTGATCCAGGGCTGGGCATCACCGTAGTAACGCGGCGGGAAACAGACCAATACCAGCACGATCATGGGCAGCGGGGAGTACGAGCGATGCCGGAACAGCCACATCCCCAGCTGCTGAACTTTGATCCTCATCCGCCCCCCTGCCGGATTCCCACAGACCAACCGCGGCGCGAGAGCAGTTTTTGCAACCGGGGCAGATCATCAAGTGCAACCGGCGTCAGGCACACTCCGTGGATTTGCTCCGGCAAACGATCCAGGAGCCCAATCAATTCATCTTCAGGCACATATTCACCGCTTTGCCAATCCCGCCACTGGATTTTCACCACCAGTTTGTCTTTGCACTTAGCCGCGGCCCGGGCAACCATGCGGGAAAACAACTCTGCGGCATCCGCGGCGGACAAGCCCAGTTCAGCCGCCATTTGACGATGGTAAGCCATCAGGAACACGTGGTCTACGCCGGTCGCCAACAAGAGATCCAGGTCATGCGCATACCACTCGCGCGATTTCTTTGCTTGCAGGGGCGTCTCGTAGTAGACATTTACGCCAACGCGAATATCGGGGTTGCGCTGCTTGCAGATGCCGACAATCTGCGACAACACCTCCGCCACCCGGCGGGTTTTGACATCCACCCAGCGGGAATGTGCAAAAGAACGCGGGTCCAACATTGAATCCATTTCGGAAGGATTCCCGGTTTTCAGAACATAGTGAGCCCGCCCCCACGAAGAAAGGCCCTCGCAACTGCGAATAACCAAATCGTCCTGGATCATGATGCCTTTGATTCCGCTTTCCGCCAGTTGGCCAAAAACCGCCAGGACGCGTTTCATGGCATCCGGGTTAAACAAGTCCAAACTCGGAATGACTTGCAGGGCACCGGATTGAAAGCTGCGATCCAGCAAACGTGAATCGCCAATCCAGTCAAAACGCCGTGTGATCATCCAGGCCCAGATGCTGTCATGCTTGGGTCGCGTACGCTGAATCAGGTCCGCCAGCAGCGGTTTAACAACCTGAAATTCAGGGTTTTGAAAAAACAGCCCCCCCTGACTGGATTGGTTGCGAAATACCCGTACGACCAAGCGGTCGATTCCGGCAGCTTGCCATTCCAGCGGATCCAGTTGGGCGAACACATCCTCGCCATGGAATTGTGCGAACACAACCGGCCGTGACGCCGCAGCCAACCCCTGCACCAGGCTACAAAGACAGATTCCAATCGTCGCCGCGGTACTTGTCCACCAGGGCGTCCAGCATCCGGGGATTTTGGGCTTCAATATCGAACTCCTCGAAAGTCTCTTGGGTGAACGCCAAAAAAGCGTCTACTATGGCCCGGGTCAAGGCGTCTCGGTTCAGTTGGGGTTGAACATCACCCAATGTGGTCATGCTGTCACGAATGCGGTCCGGGCGCATTCGCGTTCCGCGGGCATAGAGCTCATAGTTCATGGAAAAGGGAATTGAACCATGTTGCAGCAACGCCTGGTGATTGCGTTTCTGCGCCGACCCGATGATTTTTTTGTCGCCGATCTCAATCTCGTTGGGAGTGGGAAACGAAAAACATGGGTGATCGCTGCGGGCCAGGGCGGGTTGACGGGCCGTGGAGAGCTTGGCTGGAATGTTCAAGCGTTTCAAGCCATCCACCAGGATCTGCGCGATCAATCGATAGGACTGCAGCAAGTCGTGATCTTTGTGAAAAATTGCCTCAGAAGACACCACGGCATAGGTAATCTCGTCGTCATGAAGAACGGTCTTTCCACCGGTAATCCGCCGGACCAGGGGATGATTGCCGTCGTTGAGAATGTTCAGGTCTACGGCCCGAGCGGATTTCTGGGAAACGCCGATGGAAAATGCGGGACGCTCCCATGCATAAAGCCGCAGTATTCCCGCTTCATGGGTTTGGCACCAATGGAAAAGGAACTCGTCCCGTGCCATGTTGACAGCGGCTGAAAGGGGCGTTTTGTCCAGGAGCAGGAACCAACGGGACATGGCTGTGGTTCAGGAAGACTTGGAGCCTGAAGCGGATGTAGTTGTATCCGGTTTATCCGCGGCGCCATCCTTGGGAGCCATGTCGATTTGGCCCTTGAATACCGCACCGTCCGCCAACATCATGCGGGGGGATGCCACATCGCCAAGCAGTTCGCCACCGGCTTCAATGTTGGCCCGGTGACAATCGATATCACCCTGAACTTTTCCACGAATCACGATTACATCGGCCTTGATGTTCGCGGTTACAATTCCGCCGGGTTCCACCACCACGGTTCCGCGCACATTCATGTTGCCGGTCACTTTGCCCAGGACACGGACTTCCTCTTTGGCGCGGATGCGCCCGTTTACCGTCAATTTCGGACCAATAATCGTTACCTGTTCACTGGGTTGAAGCCGGGTTGAACGGAAACCGGGTTCCGGACTCCGGGTTTCAATGTTATCCTTTGCGCTTTTGCGTTTGAATACGGCCATGGATCACCCTTTTTCCGGCTGGGGGTCAAAGCGGGCAACGGGGATCGAACCCGCAACCCCAAGCTTGGGAAGCTTGTACTCTACCATTGAGCTATGCCCGCTTACCCTTTGCCTTGCCTTTATCTTTGGACTTTTTCTTAACCTCGAACTGATGGTCCACGAATTCGAGTATGGCCATTTCAGCGCCATCGCCCCTGCGAAAATCCGTGCGCAGGATACGGGTGTATCCCCCGGGACGATCCATGAACCGCGGGGCCACATCGTTGAACAGGCGGTGAACCGCGTCACGCTTGTAAAGGAATGCCATTGCCCGGCGCTTGGCTGCCAGGGTTCCGGTCTTGCCCATGGTAACCATTTTTTCCACGATGGGTTTCACGGCCTTGGCCTTGGCCAGAGTGGTCTCGATGCGGTCGCGTTCGATCAGGCTTTGCGCCAGATTGCGCAGTAAAGCCTTTCTATGGGCGGGGTTGCGTCTGAGTTTGAATCCGCCTTTAAGATGCCTCATGGTTCACTCCTGAATATCAATTGAATTCATTACTTGATTCACATACCGGGAAGCCGGAAAGCCCTGAAAGTATACGCCAAGCTATCCCGAAAATCCAGTCTCATCGGATTACTCCTCTGCGTCGCCATCATCCTCCCGCACAGGAGAAGTATTCAGCCGATCATCCAAATCGACTTTCATAGATTCCGGAAGCTTCTGGCCCAGAGCCAGGCCATTTTCATCCAGTTTGATGAGGATCTCTTCCAGAGATTTCTTGCCGAAGTTCTTGGAATTCAGCAGTTCGTGTTCCGTTTTTTCAACCAACTGGTAAATATAGTCCACACCGAGGCGCTTCAGACACTTGAGCGCCCTTACAGATAACCCCATGGACTCAACATTTTTTTCCAGAACATCGGTTTTCTTTTCAATCACCACGCTTGTCTCCGGCTCGGCGGCGGTTCCCCGTCCGGTTTCATCCGCCGCATCCAGAAAGATGGCCAAGTGGTCGCGCAGGATTTTTCCCGCGTGGGCCAGGGCATTTTTGGGTGAAATGGATCCGTTGGTCCACACTTCCAAAGTCAACTTCTCGTAATCCGTGCGTTTGCCGACTCGTGCCGGAGAGATGGTGAACTTTACTTTCTCTACCGGATTAAAGTTGGAGTCAACGGGAATATAATCCACCGGCAGGTTCTCATCGTAATTCTGTTCCGCCAGATGGAAACCGACTCCTTTCCGTACCAGTATTTCCGCACGAAACTCCGCCCCTTCTTCAAGATACGCGATATGAATGTCGGAGTCCAGTACCTCAACATCGCTGTCGGTCACAAAGTCTCCGGAAACGATCTCTCCTCCGCCCGATTTCTCGATGCGCACGATGCGGGGTTCATCTACATTCAGTTTTAAAGGCACACCCTTCAGGTTCAGGATGATATTCAGTACATCTTCATAAACCCCCGGAATCATTGAGAATTCATGCAGCACGCCGTCAATGCGAACCGCGGTGATGGCGTATCCCTCGATGAGAGACAGCATCACACGGCGGAGCGCGATGCCGATGGTGTTCCCGTAGCCTCTTTCAAAGGGCTCAGCGACAAACCGGCCAAAGTTCTCGGTCAGTTCTTCCACTTCCAACCTGCGAGGCCGTTGATAGTTGAACTCCATCATCTCCTCCTTATTTCGAATACAACTCGACGATCAGGTGTTCTTCAACCGCCAGGGATACATCCTCACGGGCGGGCAGGCTGTTGATCTTGCCGACACCTTTCTCGGGATCAAAAACGATCCAAGCCGGGACATCCACCAATCCTTTTACGTCTTCCAACATGGCTTTTATGCTGTCGCTTCCCGCCGACTTTTCTCTGAAAGTCACCACGTCGTTGAGTTTAAGGATGTAGGACGGAATAGAAACCTTGCGACCATTTACGGCTAGATGCCCGTGGCGAATCAACTGGCGGGCGTGGGCACGGGAATACGCCATATTTCCGCGGTACAAAACGTTATCGATGCGAAGCTCCAGGCTCTGAAGCAAATTCTCACCCGTAATGCCTTTGCTTTTGGTTGCCCGGTCGAAAAACAGGCGAAACTGCTTTTCACCCAGGCCATAAAACCGTTTTACTTTCTGCTTTTCACGCAATTGCAACTTGTAATTCGACTTACGGAACGAAATTCGGGCGCCACGTTGGCCGGGGGGATAATTGCGCCTTTCAATGGCGCACTTGTCCGAGAGGCAGCGCTTGCCCTTGAGAAACAACTTGGTGCCTTCAACCCGGCACAACCTGCATTGGGAACCTGTATATCTACCCATATTGGCTTCCTCCTTACACTCGTCTCTTCTTTTTCGGCCGGCAACCGTTGTGAGGGATGGGGGTAATGTCCTTGATGGTCCGAACCCGGAAAGGTGTACCGGAAATGGTGCGCAGCGCACTCTCCCGTCCTGAACCCGGTCCTTTGACGCGGACATCCAGACTCTTGATACCGAAACCCACGGCATCCTTGAGCGCTTTTTCCGCCGCCAATTGCGCCGCGAAAGGAGTGGATTTCCGGGAACCCTTGAACCCGATCATGCCGCCGGAAGACCAGGTCAGCACATTGCCGTCACTATCGGTAATGGTCACGATGGTGTTGTTGAAGGTAGAGTGGATGTACATCACGCCGTGAGATACAACCTTCTTTTCCTTTTTCTTAATCCGCCGCTTCACCTGTTTTTTAACCATTCTTTTCCTCCAGAAATGCGCCTTTATCTAGGGTGGTCATTTTCTTTTCTTGATCATCGCGCCGCGGGGTCCCTTGCGTGTCCGGGCATTGGTCTTGGTCCGCTGGCCGCGGGCGGGCAGCCCGCGCTTGTGGCGTTGACCCCGGTAGCAATTGATATCCATCAGGCGCTTGATGTCCTGGTTCACTTGCTTGCGCAGATCCCCTTCCACCACTTCCTGTTCCTCGATGTGCTTGCGGATGCGGGAAAGTTCATCGGCATTCAGATCCGTGACCTTCTTGTCCGTATCCACCTTGACTTCCTTCAGGATAGCCTGCGACTTTGAACGGCCGATACCAAAAATATATGTCAGGCCGATTTCTACCCGCTTTTTGTCGGGAATGTTCACACCTGCTATTCTAGCCAAGATTACCTCCTGTCGACTGATTCATTTATCTCTTTGCTCCTGTTCAAATATTGCATGTCAGCCCTGACGCTGCTTGTGTTTCGGATCTTTGCAGATTACCCGGATCACACCTTTGCGGCGGATCACCTTGCAATGATTGCACATTTTTTTCACTGAGGCTCGTACTTTCATGGCATCCTCCTATTTGTACCGGTAAATGATTCTTCCCCGGGTAATATCGTAGGGAGAAATCTCCATCAGGATCCGGTCTCCCGGCAGGATCCGGATATTGTACTTGCGCATTTTCCCGGAAGGGTGAGCCAGAATTCGATGATGATTCTGGTCCAATTCAACCAGGAACATGGCATTCGGCAGCGTTTCGATAATCACTCCCTTCACCTCGATTACATCCTTGTCTTTGGCACTCATAATCCGTTACAACCTCGTTAGAATTTCGGGCCCGTTGTCCGTCACAGCCACCGTGTGTTCAAAGTGTGCCGCCAGGCTGCCGTCAGCAGTCACAACCGTCCATTGATCATCCAGCGTGCGGACCTGCCAGGTTCCAGCCGTGATCATGGGCTCGATGGCCAGGGTCATGTTGGTTTTGATGCGGGGTCCTTTCCGGCCGGCGTCGTAGTTCAGAATCTGCGGCTCCTCATGCAATTGGCGTCCAATACCATGCCCGGTCAGGTCCCGAACAATCTCGAATCCCCTGGGCCGGACATAATGATCGATGGCCAGGGAGATGTCACTGATCCGGTTTCCCGCCGTCGTGGCCGCGACCGCCTTTTCCAGGGATTCCCGGCATACCGTCATCAATCGCTCCGCTTCAGGGGACACCGAACCCACTGCGTAGGTTCTTGCCCCGTCACCGTAATAACCCTCATAGATTGAGCCCACGTCGATCCCCACGATATCGCCTTCCTGCAGAAACCGGTCCGGTGAAGGAATCCCATGGACCACTTCTTCATTTATCGAGATACACAGTGTGGCGGGGAATCCGTTGTACCCTTTAAATCCGGGGCGGGCATTCAACTCCAGGATGCGCGCTTCCGCCCATTGATCCAACTCCAAAGTGTTGACCCCCGGGCGGATGTGGCCGGCGATTTCCTGCAGGATCACGGCGATAATGCGGTTGGCTTCCCGCAGCAAGCCCAACTCGTGACGGGTCTTGAGAACGATCATGACACGATCTCTTCAATGGCCCGTGCCACCTGATCCATAGGCAAAGCCGCGTTTACATAATGCAAGTTGCCCTTGTCACGATAGTAATCCAGCATGGGCATGGTGCGCTCCTGATACACCTTGAGCCTCTCGCGGACGGAGTTTTCGCTGTCATCGGTCCTTCGCATCAACGGTTCACGGCAATGATCGCATTGCCCCACCTTCAGAGGCGGACTGACTTCCAGGTTATATACGGCACCACAATTGCCGCAGGTAATCCGGGACAAAACCCGTTTGACAACCAGTTCTTCGTCGTCAATATCCAGAAGAATGGTAATTTCCCTGGATACTTCCAAAACGGCCAGTGAACGGGCCTGGCCGAGAGTGCGGGGGAACCCGTCCAGAACGTACCCTTTTGATACGTCCGTGCGTTCCACTTGTTGACGCACCATTTCCACCATTACGGCATCATCGATGTAACCGCCCTGCGCCAGGATCGGTTCCACTTGTCTGCCCAATGGGGTTGCCTCGGCCACTTCAGTGCGGATCAGGTCTCCCGTAGAGATATGGCGGTACCCGAACCGCTGTTCCAGCCGACGGGCCTGAGTTCCCTTTCCGGAACCGGGAACCCCGAAGAGGATGATGCGGATCATCCACGTCTCCCGCGGATTCGCCCCTTGCGCGAAAACGAATCGTAATTGCGCATGGTTAACTGCGCTTCGATCTGCTGCACGGTATCCATGGCCACTCCCACCACGATCAGGATGGAGGTGCCGCCAAAGTAGAACTGAACGCCAAGGCCTTCCTTAACGAAACCGGGCAGCACCAAATCCAGCCAATCTCCGATCCAGGGGAGTGCCTGGAAGCGGAAACCCGTCATGAGGAATTCCGGGATCAAGGCAATCAGGGCCAGATAAATCGCGCCCACAAAGGTCAACTTGGATAATACGTTGTCGATATAGGCCGACGTGTTCTTGCCCGCCCGGATCCCGGGAATGAAGCCGCCGTGCTTTTGCAGGTTATCCGCCACGTCCTTGGGGTTAAAGATGATCGAAACATAGAAGTAAGTGAAAAAGATGATCGACGTCACGTAGAGCAACGTATACAGGGGCATGCCGAATCCCAATTGCGCGGCGATCTTCTTGGCGATGGGATGGTTGACAAAGCCGGCGATTGTGGCGGGAAAAGTAATCACCGAAGATGCAAAGATAATGGGGATGACCCCGCCGGTGTTTACCTTGAGGGGCAGGAAAGTACTCTGACCGCCGTACATGCGCCTCCCCTGAATGCGCTTGGCGTAAGATACGGGAATGCGGCGTTGCCCCATCTCCACAAAAACGATGAACCCGATCACCGCCAGCATGAGGGCCAAAAGGAAAAGGATCTTGATCGGACTCATATCTCCGGTTCCCAGTCCTTGAACCGTGCGTACGGCACTGGGTACCAGGCCGATTACAATTCCGGCGAAGATGATCAGCGAGATGCCGTTGCCGATGCCGCGTTCCGAGATCTGCTCACCCAACCACATGATAAACACCGTCCCCGTAGTCAGGGTCAGAATCGCAACAAAACGGAACCCCCATCCGGGATTCAGCACCACGGGCAGACCGCTGGGATTCATCTTTTCCAGGGCAATGGCGATACCAAAAGCCTGCACCAGGCAGATCAAGACTGTTCCATAGCGGGTGTACTGGGTGATTTTGCGCCGCCCCAGTTCGCCCTCTTTAGAGATCCGTTCCAGGTAGGGCCAGACAACCTGCAACAGTTGCAGGATGATGGACGCACTGATGTAGGGCATGATCCCCAAGGCGAAAATGGTCATGCGCGACATGTTGCGTCCGGAAAACATGTCCAGGAACCCCAGGAATGTTTCCTTATTCTGCTCAAAAAACTGCTGCAGCGCCTCGATATTGATACCGGGAATCACGATTTGTGAACCGATACGGTAGACCGCCAGCATCAAGAAGGTGAATACCACCCGCTTTCTCAGTTCGGGAATCACGAAGATGTTGCGCAGAAAGGTGATCAATTTTCGTCTCCTCCAAGAGTAACGGCTTCACCGCCCTGTTTCCGGATCTTTTCAAGCGCGGATTGGGAAAAAGAGTGGGCATGCACACGAACCTTTCGGGTCAGTGTTCCGTTGCCGAGGACTTTGATGAGAACATTGCGGCCGCGAACCATGCGCGTCTGCGCAAAATCCTCGGGACGGATCTCATCCAGTCCGGATTTTTCAATGCGGTCCAGGTTCACTACGGCGTACTCGATGCGGAACTTGTTGGTGAAACCCCGTTTGGGGACACGGCGCACCAGGGGCATCTGGCCCCCTTCAAATCCACGTTTGCGGGCATACCCGGAGCGGGATTTCTGTCCATTCATGCCTCGACCGGCGGTTTTTCCCAAGCCGGAACCGATACCACGGCCCACACGTTTGCGCTTTTTAATGGCGCCGTCGGCGGGTTTCAGGTTTGCCAATGTAATCATTTTTCCACCTCCGTGACTTCAAGCATGAAATCGATTTTGCGCACCATTCCCATAATCTCGGGACGTTTCTCCCGGATAACGGATGATTGCAACTTGTTGAGGCCCAGGCCACGAACCACTGCCCTCTGGGCCGCCGTGCGGCCAACCAGGCTCTTTACCAGGCGGATACGCACCTTGGGGAAGGATTCCGTTTTTTTTACTGCCATAGTTCTTCCTCCTTCTGGTTCCGTTTGCTCCGGACCTCGTCAGGTCGACTCAATTCTTTGAGTCCCTCTATGGTGGCCCTGGCCACAGTTAAAGTGTTCTTGCTGCGCAGGCTCTTGGTCAGGATGTTTTTGATCCCGCCAAGCTCCATGATCACACGCACGGCTCCGCCTGCGATCACACCCGTTCCCGGAGAGGCAGGCCGCAATACGACCCGGGCTGCTCCAAATTCTCCCACCTTGTAGTATGGAATGGTCTGATTGATGATGGGGACGTTGATCAGGTTTTTCTTGGCATCCGCAACGGCTTTCTTGATGGCCAAGGGTACTTCACGGGCTTTGCCCGTACCCAGCCCCACACTGCCGCCTTTGTCACCAACCACAACGGCGGCGGAAAAACGCAGATTTTTGCCGCCCTTGACCACCTTGGTGACGCGACGAATCTGGATGACCTGTTCCTCGTACATGGGTTCCATATTTTCCATTTCCCGCACTTTGATCTCCTTAAAACTGGATTCCACTTTCCCGGGCCGCATCGGCAAATACTTTGACCCGTCCGGAGTACATGCATACGCCGCGGTCGAATACAACACGGGTGATCTTTTTCGCTTTCAAGCGTTCCGCGATCACCTGGCCCATCAATTTGGCTGCTTCTTTGTCTTTTGTGCTCTTTAACTTCGCCCGCAGATCCTTCTCAAGCGTAGTGGCGGCCGCCAGCACATTGCCGTTGCGGTCATCCACCACCTGGGTGTAGAGGAACTTGTTGCTACGGACTACAATCATACGCGGTCGTTCCGGTGTACCATTGACAAGTTTTCGGATCGACTTGCGTACACGGTCACGGCGGCGGCGCTTTACAATGTATTTATCGGTTATCATGTTACACTCCAGCGGTTTTACGGACTTTCTGACGCAGGTATTGACCTTCCAGACGGATTCCCTTGAGCTTATATGGCTCCACGGGACGCAGTTTCTGGATGTTGGCGCACACCTGTCCCAGCAGCTGTTTGTCGTGAGAATGCAGGGTAAAAGAGCCGGGATTTTCCTGGGAAGCGGTAATTCCTTCCGGAAGTTCAAAATTAACCGGATGGGAATGCCCCACCTGGAGGTTGACCACATTTCCCTTGACCTGGGAGCGCCAACCCTTGCCCACGATCTCCAGCTTCTGAGAAAAACCCTGGGTGACACCGGTGACGGCGTTGCGAATCAGGCTCCAGATCAATCCCTGTGCCGCTCGGTAGCGCTCTTCCTGGCGTTTTACCCATATCTGGCCGGGTTCAGTGCTGACATCCACGCCCGCGTGCAGGGGAACAGACAACTCGCCCTTGGGCCCTTTAACCCGGACCTTGTCGTTCCCGATTTCGATGGTCACCGCGGACTCAAACGGGATGGGTTTGGATGCTAACCTAGACATTCTTCCTCCTACCAGATATGCAGCAGTACTTCACCGCCGATCCGGTTCTTTTCACATTCACGCCCGGTCATGATGCCCTTGGACGTAGACAGCAAAGCCACGCCAAGTCCACCCAGAACGTTGGGAATCTCATCCGATGAGGCATAAACACGGCAACCCGGCTTGGAGATCCTTTTCAATCCTTCAATTACGCTTTTCTTACCGCTGTACTTCAATTCCAGGATCAATTGCGCTGGAAACACGCTGTTTTCCACTTTGAAATTGTGGATAAAGCCTTCGCGCTTGAGAAGCTTGGCGATTTCCAGTTTCACCTTGGAAAGCGGCATCTCGGCTGTCGCCTTCTCCACCATGGCGGAATTGCGAATCCGCGTCAACATATCTGCGATTGGATCAGTATGGGTCATAAGATATACTCCTACCAGGACGATTTCGTGATCCCGGGGATTTCGCCTCTTAGAGCCAATTCACGGAAACACAGGCGACATACTTGGAACTTGCGGTAAACCGCCCGGGACCGACCACAAAGGCGGCAGCGGGTCTGATTGCGCACGTTGTATTTCCGGGGTCGTTTAGATTTTGCGATAATCGATTTCTTTGCCACGAATTCCTCCTTTAACGGAAAGGCATGCCCAGCTCTTTGAGCAGGGCCAGGGCCGCTTTGTCCGTTTTGGCCGAAGTCACAATGGTGACGGCCATTCCTTTCTGGTTATCCACTTTGTTGTAATCGATTTCAGGGAAAACCAGTTGATCTTTCAACGCCAGGGTGTAATTCCCGCGCCCGTCAAAAGAGCGTGGCGAGATCCCCCGAAAATCCTTAATCCGGGGAAGCACAACGCTGATCAGGCGATCCAGGAAATCGTACATGCGCAGTCCGCGCAAGGTCACCGTGGCGCCCACGGGCATACCCGCACGCAAGCGGAACTGAGCAATCGACTTGCGCGCCCGGCGCATTGTGGGCTTCTGCCCGGTTACAATGGCCATCTCCTCCATCACCTTGTCCAGGGCTTTGATATTCTGGGTGGCTTCACCCACGCCTGAGTTCACCACGATCTTTTCCAGCCTCGGCACCATCATGACGTTTTTGAGTTGCAGATCCTTCTGCAGGCTGTTTCGGACCGTTTTCTTGTATTGTTCGTACAATCTGCTCATACCTGTTCTCCTAATCCAACACGGTCCCACACTTGCGGCAAACCCTTACTTTGCCGGAATCGGACACCTTGTAGCCGATGCGCACGCCCCGCTCACATTCCCGGCAATAATACTGCACGCTGGAAAGGGGGACGGATCCCTCTTTGTCTACGATTCCACCCTGGATGTTTTTCTGGGGATTGGGACGCACATATTCCTTCATTACGTGGACTTTTTCCACTACCACGCGGCTCTTTTCGGGGACAAAACGCAGCACCTTGCCGATTTTGCCTTTGTCCTGGCGCTTGCCGCGGATCACAACCACGGGATCATTTTTCTTGAGCTTGGTTTTCATTCCGGGTTTGTCCGTCATCAGAGCACCTCCGGAGCCAGAGATATGATCTTCATAAAGCGTTTTTCCCGCAGTTCCCGTGCCACCGGTCCGAACACGCGCGTTCCCACGGGTTCACCCTGTTTGTCGATTACCACCACGGCGTTGTCGGAAAAACGGATGTAAGAACCGTCACGGCGCCTCACTTCTTTACGGGTACGCACAATCACGCCGCGCACGACCTCCCCGGACCGGATCTTGGAGTTGGGTTCAGCTGTCTTGACAGATCCCACGAACACATCTCCCACCCGGGCAACCTTGCCGACCGATCCGCCAAGTGCACGAATAAACTGAATCTCGCGAGCTCCGGAGTTGTCGGCCACCTTTAACCGAGTATTCATCTGGATCATTTGCTTACCTCGTTCTCAATCTCGTCAGGTGAGTGACCCGGTGTGGATGACACGATCTCCTGCAACAACCACATTTTGCGGCGGCTGATGGGACGGACCTGGCGGATGCGCACCACATCACCCATGTTGCAGCGATTTTCTTCATCGTGAGCCAGATACTTTTTTTTGAATCTCACGGTCTTGTGGTACATGGGATGCTTGAAGATGCGTTGAACACTCACCGTAACGGTTTTTTGCGCGCGGTTGGAAACCACCACACCGGTAAGTATTCCCGTGCTTTTCTCTTTAGCGCTTTCGTTATTTGACATTTTCTGACCTCTTTTCGGCAAGAATCGTGATCATCTTGGCGATGTCCCGGCGGGTGGAGCGAATCTTGAAAGGGTTCTCCGCCTGCCCCAGGGCCTTCTGCATCCGTTGTTTAAATATCTTGTCGCGGGACTCCACCAGCTTGTTTTCAATCTCATCAACGGTCATGGAACGAATATCTTTGGCCTTCATCACATTGCTCCTACTTGTTGCGCGTGATAAAACGCGTACGGATGGGGAATTTCCCCTGGGCCAGGCGCATGGCCTCTTTGGCCACTTCTTCGGATACGCCTTCCAATTCGTAAATCACGGCTCCGCATTTCACCACGTCCACCCAGAATTCCGGGTCGCCCTTGCCCTTGCCCATACGCACTTCAATGGGCTTGGCGGTTACGGGCTTATCAGGAAATAGGCGGATCCATAACTTGCCGCCCCTTTTGATATAGCGGTTGATGGCCACACGACCGGCTTCAATCTGCCTGGCCGTAATCCACGCGTTCTCCAGGGCCTGCAAACCGAATTCACCGAACACCAGGCTGTTGCCTTTGGTGGCTTTGCCACGGCGTTTACCGCGGAACTGCTTTCTGTGTTTTACCTTCGCGGGCATCAACATGGCTATTCTCCTTTTTCGGCGATTTCAAGGGGTTGCGCGCGGTAGCGCTCCTTTTCTTTGTCGCTGGTATAGACCCAGGTCTTGATCCCGATCTGGCCGTAATCCGTAAAGGCTTCGGTAAAACCGTAATCGATATCGGCTTTCAAAGTCTGAAGGGGCAACTTGCCCACGAGGTACCACTCGGAACGCGCGATCTCGGCACCACCCAGACGACCCGACAACTTGATCTTGATGCCCGTGGCACCCGCCCGCAGCGTGGAGTCGACCGCCTTGCGCATGGCCCTGCGGAAAGAGATGCGGCGCTCAATCTGGTAGGCCACGCCTTCGGCCACCAATTGCGCCACCAGTTCAGGATACTTGATCTCAATCACATCCACCAGGATCTTGTCCAGGGTCATACCCGTGATCTCACCAATCTCTTTCTTCATTTTCTGAATGCCGGACCCACCCTTACCGATAATGATTCCGGGCCGGGCGGTATTGATCTGGACTCGAATGGTATCGGAAATGCGTTTGACTTCAATGGATGCGATTCCCGCGTGCTTGTACCGCTTTTTAATGGTGTGCCGGAGTTGCAGGTCGCTGTGGAACAGGTCGATATACTGCTTTCCCTTGGCATACCAGAGGGATAGCCAACTTTTATTGAAACCCAGACGGAATCCGTATGGATGTGTTTTCTGTCCCATTATTTCTCCTCTCTTTCATCTAAATAAACCGTAATATGGGCGAATTTTTTCATGATACGCACACCCCGGCCCCGGGGAGCGGCACGGAAACGCTTCAACGAAGGCGCCTGATCCACGAAAATCCGGGAGATATACAGGTTGTCCACGTCCACGTTGGGGAATTTTACCTGAGCGTTGGCAATGGCGGAATTCAACACCTTTGAAATCTGGCCGGCGGCTTTCTTGCGACGGCTGAAGTTCAAGATGGTCAGCGCTTCTCCAGCGTCTTTGCCGCGGATCAAATCCGCCACCAGCCGGCTTTTCTGGGGTGATGTCTTGACATATCGACCTTTAGCAATTGCAATGTGACCCATAGGTGCGCCTCCTTACCTCTTGCCCTTGGATGTATGACCCTTGTAGTTGCGGGTGGCAGCAAATTCACCCAGTTTGTAGCCCACCATGTTTTCGGTCACGAAAACGGGAATAAACTTTTTGCCGTTATGAATGGCAATGGTCATTCCCACCATTTCCGGGACAACCGTAGATGCCCGGGACCAGGTTTTGATGACTTCACGGGACTTGGTGTTTTTTACACGCAAGACCTTCATGAACAGTTTTTCATCAATGAAAATACCTTTTTTAATTGACCGTGGCATGGATCACTTTCTCCTTCTTCTGACAATGAACTTCTGGGTGCTTTTGTTTCGCCGTGTGCGGTACCCCTTGGTGGGCACACCCCATGGCGTTACGGGAATGCGTCCGCCCTTGGTCTTGCCCTCACCGCCGCCGTGGGGGTGATCAATGGGATTCATCACCGTACCCCGCACATGGGGACGGCGGCCCAGCCAACGCGTCCGACCGGCCTTGCCCACCTTGATGTTGCCGTGTTCAACGTTGCCCAGTTGACCGATTGTGGCCCGGCACTCGTTAAAGACTTTGCGCAACTCTCCGGAAGGCATTTTCAGCAACGCATACCGCCCTTCTTTGGCCATCAGCGTAACCGATGAGCCGGCCGTACGAGCGATCTGACCACCGCGACCGGCGGCAAACTCCACATTGTGGATCACAGTGCCCACGGGGATGTTTTTCAACTGCAGGGCATTGCCTGAACTGATTTCCGCCTCTCCGTCACTGGATATGACGGGGTCACCCACTTTTAAACCAAGAGGCGTCAGAATATAACGACGTTCTCCATCGGTGTATTTTACCAGGGAGATCCGCACGGATCGGTTTGGGTCATACTCGATGGTTTCAACCACACCCGAAATATCCAACTTGTTGCGCTTGAAATCGATAACGCGGTACTTGCGCTTATGACCACCGCCCCGAAAACGCAAGGTGATGCGTCCCTGGTTGGACCGGCCGCCACTCTTCTTTAATGCGGTGACCAACTTGCGATAGGGCTCTTTGGCCGTGATTTCACTAAACGTATATCCCGTTTTGCCCCGCTGCCCCGGGGTGACGGGATTGAATGCCTTTATCGCCATCATACCACCTCGAAATATTCAATCATCTTCGCACCTTGCTTCAATTTGACATAGGCCTTTTTCCACCCCGGGCGGCGACCGCTGAAGCGGCCATAACGCTTCTCTTTTCCCTGGAAATTCAGGAGGCGCACACTGCCCACCTGGGTTTTAAACAAGGTTTCGACCGCTTCCTTGACCATGATCTTGTTGGCCTGAGGGTGAACCTTGAAGCAGAGGGTCTGCTGCTGGTCTTTCAAATCCGTAGATTTCTCGGTAATGAAAGGCGCCACGATAATATCGGTGTGTTCCAGTTTCATTTGAGCACCTCTACCAATTGGTTCACCGCATCCAGCGAAAACATGATGGTTCCGTAATCCAGAGAATCATACACATTGATCTCGGAAAAATCGATGGCTTTGATGTTGGGGATATTGCGTGTACTTTTCAACAACTGGGTGTTTTCACGCTTATCCACGATCAGCAGCTTTTCGAAAGAAAAGTTTGACAGAGTTTTCACCATTTCCCGGGTCTTTCCGGAAGCCACATCCAGTTTATCCACCACCAGGATCCGCTCGTTGCGGACCTTGTCGGAGAGAACGGATTTCAGCGCGTTGCGCCGGGCCTTGCGCGGCATTCCCAGGCCGTAGTCGCGTGGCTGGGGTCCGAACACGGTGCCGCCACTGCGCCACAGCGGGCTGCGGTTGGAACCCGCGCGGGCGCGGCCGGTGCCTTTCTGGCGCCAGGGCTTGCGGCCGCCGCCGGACACCTGGTGACGGGATTTCGTGCTGGCATTGCCCTGGCGGCGAGCCGCCATGTGGCTTTTAACCGCCTCGTAAATCAGGTGCTCTTTCAAGGGATAGTTGAACACCTCTTCGGGCAGTTTGACCTCGCTGACCTCTTTATTGTGCATATCCCTGACCTTTAACTTGATCATGGTTGTCTCCTTTTAAAGGAATCCTTCAGCACCATTACGTAGTTGCCGTTGAACCCGGGAACCGCCCCGTGAACCAGGATCAGGTTGTTGGCGGCATCAACCCGCACAACGCGCAAGCCTTTTACAGTTTTGCGTTTGCCGCCCATACGGCCCGGCATCTTTTTACCCTTATGAACTTCTCCCGGATAAGCGCACATACCTGTGGATCCAGGTCGACGGTGGAACATGGAACCGTGGGTGGCCCGGCCGCCGCGGAAATTCCAGCGCTTGACCACACCCTGAAATCCTTTGCCCTTGGTGGTTCCCGAAACGCTGACCGATTCTTTCTCTTCGAAAATATCCACTTTCACGGTGTCACCGACCGCAATGGTTTCGTCATCCAAAAAAACTTCCCGCAGAATTCTTGTCGGCGGCACACCGGCTTTGTCGAAGTGTCCTTTCAGGGGACGGTTGATGCCCTTGGTTTTTCGATTCTCAACCAGTCCAATTTGGACTTTGCGGCCATGTTCGCTGCCGTTGGACTTCTTCTGCACCACCACGCAGGGACCTGCCTGGATTACCGTTACCGGATGAACCCGGCCGTCCTCGTCGAACAACTGGGTCATGCCGATCTTTTTTCCTATCAGTCCTTGTATCATTGATCTCACCTTTCATCCACGCCCACCGGCGCGGGCCGCTAGTTTGACTTCACCTCAACTTCGACACCAGCGGGAAGATCCATCTTTTTCAGTTCAGCAATTGTGTCGTCATTGTGTTCGCGGATCTCGATCAGTCGCGAGTGGGTGCGGCGTTCAAAGTGTTCACGGGATTTCTTGTCCACGTGGGGTGAACGCAGCACGCAAAACTTCTCGATCCGGGTGGGAACCGGAATCGGACCCGCCACCCGGGCACCCGTACGTTTGGCCTTGGCCACGATTTCCGCGGAAGACTTGTCCAGGATGCGGCTGTCAAAAGATTTCAACTTGATGCGAATTTTGGTTGCCATAATTGTCCCTATTCAATAATATCGGTCACGGAGCCGGCGCCGATGGTGCGGCCGCCTTCGCGGATGGCGAACTTCAGGCCCTTCTCCATGGCAATCGGCGTGATCAGCTCAATTGACAGGTTCGCGTTGTCGCCGGGCATGACCATCTCCACGCCTTCGGGAAGATTAACCGAGCCCGTCACGTCCGTGGTGCGGAAAAAGAACTGCGGACGATAACCCGTCACAAACGGCGTGTGACGACCACCCTCATCCTTGCTCAATACGTACACCTCGGCCTTGAACTTCGTGTGCGGCGTAATGCTGCCCTTCTTGGCCAACACCATGCCACGCTCCACGTCCTTGCGGTCCGTACCACGCAACAACACACCCACATTGTCACCCGCACGCCCCTCATCCAACAACTTCTTGAACATCTCAACACCCGTGACCACCTTCTTCTGCGTATCACGTATGCCCACTATCTCTATCTCGTCGTTAACCCGCACAATCCCACGCTCAATACGACCCGTTACCACCGTGCCGCGACCGCTGATCGTGAACACGTCCTCAATCGGCATCAAAAATTCCTTGTCAACCGGACGCTCAGGCAACTGAATGTAGTCGTCCACCGCATCCATCAACTCCACAATCTTCTTGTTCCACTCGTCTCCAGGATCACCTTCACTCTCCATGCTCCGCAACGCACTGCCGCGGACCACGGGAATATCATCACCAGGAAACTCATACTCACTCAACAACTCCCGAATCTCCAACTCAACCAGATCCAGAATCTCTTCATCATCAACCATGTCCACCTTGTTCATGAACACCACAATCCGCGGCACATTCACCTGACGCGCCAACAATATGTGCTCACGCGTCTGCGGCATCGGACCATCAGCCGCACTCACCACCAGAATCGCACCATCCATCTGCGCCGCACCCGTGATCATGTTCTTTACGTAGTCGGCATGACCCGGACAGTCAATGTGCGCATAATGACGCTTCACCGTGTCATACTCCACGTGCGCAATCTGAATCGTGATCCCACGCTCCTTCTCTTCAGGCGCGTTGTCAATGCTCCAAAAATCACGATACTTCGACGACGTACCCTCTACATTCGCCAAAACCTTGGTGATCGCCGCCGTCAACGTGGTCTTGCCGTGGTCCACGTGACCGATCGTGCCAATATTCAAATGCGGCTTACTGCGATTAAACTTCTCTTTCGCCATGGTCGACCTCCTAATTGAGTGAATATATTCCCAACTGGTTCTTTAATACATCCTGCATTTTTTCATCCGTCATGGGCGCGTAGTCGGCAAACTCCATGGCGTAACTGGCCCGACCCTGGGTCAGGGTGCGTAACGCCGTGGCGTAACCGAACATATTCGACATGGGTACCCGTACGTCAATGACGTGCAGGCCGTGGCGATTGTCCAAATGGGTTACCCGGCCCTGACGGGAATTCAAATCCCCCATCACCTCACCCAGGTAATCATCCTGAACGCGTATCTCCAGTTTCATGATGGGCTCGAGCAAGACCGGGTCTGCGGCCTGGAACGCTTTCTGAAACGCCATGGATGCCGCCACCTTATAGCCCAGTTCCGTTGAATTCTCTTCATCCAGGGATCCGCCCACCAGGGCCACAATCACCCCGGTTACGGGATACCCGGCAATGAAACCGAAATCCATGGCTTCACGCACGCCGGCTTCTACAGCGGCATGAAACCGCCGCGGCACCACATCATCCTTTATCGATGCCACAAACCGCAACTTGTCCGCTCCGTTGGTCGGCCGCAGCTCCAATACCACGTGACCGAATTGAGAATGCCCGCCCGCCTGCTGAAAATACTTTTCTTCACCACGAGCCACTTTGCGTATGGTTTCCTGGTACGCCACGCGCGGCTTGCCCAACTTGGTTTCTACGCTGAAATCGCGGCGAATGCGTTCCCGCACTACTTCCAGGTGCAATTCTCCCATACCGGAAACGATCTTCTGTCCCGTTTCACGATTGATCTTAACCGTAAGGGTGGGATCTTCGACCTTTAACTTGTCCAGCACTTCGTCCAGTTTCTTGTGGTCGGAAGTGTGACGCGGCTCAATGGTCGCTGAAACCACGGGTTCGGGAAAAGAAATGGCATCCAGGATGATCGGGTTGCGCTCATCACAAAGCGTGTCTCCGGTCGACACATCCGCCATGCCAACCGTGGCGGCGATATCTCCGGCGCCGACCTCCTTGACTTCTTCCCGCTTGTTGGCGTGCATCTTGAGAATCCGCGTGATGCGCACGCGTTTCTTTAAAATGGGGTTGACCACCACGCCGCCCGCCTTCATGGTTCCGGAGTATACGCGGAAATAGATAAGATGTCCCATATAGGTGTCGCTCATTATTTTGAAAACCAGAGCGGCCAGGGGCTCGGTGGTCGACTGTTCCCGGGTGATTTCTTCACCCGTGCGCGGTGAAAACCCGCGGATCGCGGAGACATCCCGGGGAGAGGGAAGAAAAGCCACGATCGCGTCCAGCAACATCTGGACCGCCTTGTTTTTAAACGATGAGCCGATGAGCACCGGAATGGCGGCCAACTCGAGCGTAACGCGTCTCACACCCGCACGCAGCATGGTTGCATCCACCAATTTTTTTTCGATGAAGTGCTCCATGACTTCAAGATCGTGCTCGGCCACCTGTTCGACCAGCCGCTCCCTGTAGAGTTCGGCTTCTTCGTGCAACTCCGCGGGGACGGCAACCTCTTCGTGGGTAGCGCCCAAAAGATCGCTGCCGTAGCGATACGCTTTCATCTCGATCAGATCAATAACGCCGGAAAAATCGTTTTCCGTTCCCAGGGGAAGCTGAAGCAACAGCGGATTGGCCTTTAACTTGGTCTGGAGCTGCTCCATCACATCAAAATGATCCGCTCCCACCCGGTCCATCTTGTTGATGTACGCGATACGGGGCACGCGATATTTTTCCGCCTGGAACCAGACTTTCTCTGTCTGGGGTTCGACGCCGCCTACGGCACAGAGCACAACAATTCCTCCGTCAAGCACGCGCAGGGAACGCTCCACTTCGGCGGTGAAATCCACATGCCCCGGCGTATCGATGATGTTGATCTGGTAGTCTTTCCAATGGGTGGTGGTACAAGCGGAAGTAATGGTGATACCCCGCTCCTGCTCCTGATCCATCCAATCCATGACCGCCGTGCCGTCATGAACCTCCCCCATCTTGTATGTCACACCGGAATAGAAAAGGATCCGCTCAGTAGTGGTGGTTTTGCCGGCATCAATATGTGCCATGAAACCAATGTTGCGGATTCTTTCAACCGGTATTGTATCCATGATGATCCTGATTACCAGCGATAGTGAGCAAAGGCCCGGTTGGATTCCGCCATCTTGTGTACGGTCTCCCGCTTCTTGATGGCGCCACCGCGATTGTTGAACGCGTCCAGCAACTCTCCAACCAGCTTTTCCTGCATGCTCTTGCCGCCACGCTCACGGGCATACTGGGTCAACCAACGGATGGCCAGGGCGTAGGAACGATCCTTGCGTACTTCCATGGGTACCTGGTACGTGGCCCCGCCTACCCGGCGTGAGCGCGTCTCGATCTGTGGGCGAATGTTTTCCACAGCCTTTGTCACCACTTTCAAGGGATCTTCCTGCAGCTTTTCCTGGATTTCGTTCATGGCCCCGTATACGACCTTTTCAGCCGTGGCCTTTTTCCCGTGTAACATGATGGAGTTGACCATCTTGGCCACAACGGAAGAGTTGAACACTGGATCAAAAATCTGATCCTTTTGTTTACGCAGTTTTCTTCTGGGCATTCATGACTCCCGAATCACTAAACCTTTTTCTGCCGGCGGGTGCCGTACTTGGAACGCCCGCGCTTGCGGCTGTCCACACCCGTTGAATCCTTGGCACCGCGTACCACGTGATAGCGTACGCCGGGGAGATCCTTGACACGACCGCCGCGCACCAACACGATGGAGTGCTCCTGAAGAGAGTGCCCTTCACCGGGGATATAGGCGCTGACCTCTATCCCGTTGGTCAGGCGCACGCGGGCCACCTTGCGCATGGCGGAATTGGGCTTTTTCGGGTTGGTGGTAAACACCCGGGTGCACACCCCGCGCTTCAAGGGACAATTCTCAAGAGCCGGAGACTTGCTCTTTACTTTCTGCTGTTTCCGGCCAAACCGTATCAACTGATTTATGGTAGGCAAATAGACCTCCTATATCGGGTTTTTTTTCGTATCATGGATAACACTACGGAAAAAACACCATGCGAATGGATGAATATATCAGAAAAATGGAAATACGTCAACAAAACAACGGCCCGGATGGGTCCATCGGTGGGTTGGTGGGGAATTCCTGGAAAATGGATAAAAAAAATCCCGGTGACGACCTACTTTCCCACCCCGTTTCCAAGGCAGTATCATCGGCACTGAAGAGCTTAACTTCCGGGTTCGGAATGTAACCGGGTGTTGCCTCTTCGTTATGGTCACCGGGAATATTGCGCGGCTTTTTATCATTATTGCTGAGTTAGATTTGTCGGGAGTAAGGCTGCGTAAACAAATGGTTAAGGCTCACGACCGATTAGTACTGGTCAGCTAAACACGTTACCGTGCGTACACATCCAGCCTATCAAACTCGTCGTCTACGAGGGGTCTTTAGTCACCCGAAGGTGAAGGGAGATATTATCTTGGGATTGGCTTCCCGCTTAGATGCTTTCAGCGGTTATCCATAATGAATGTAGCTACCCAGCAATGCTCCTGGCGGAACAACTGGATCACCAGAGATTCACCCATCCCGGTCCTTTCGTACTAGGGACAGATTCCCTCAAATCTCCTGCGCCCACTGTGGATAAGGACCGAACTGTCTCGCGACGTTCTGAACCCAGCTCACGTACCACTTTAATCGGCGAACAGCCGAACCCTTGGGACCTGCTCCAGCCCCAGGATGTGATGAGCCGACATCGAGGTGCCAAACAGCGTCGTCGATATGAGCTCTTGGACGCTATAAGCCTGTTATCCCCGGAGTACCTTTTATCCGTTGAGCGATGGCCCTTCCATACGGAACCACCGGATCACTAAGCCCTGGTTTCCCACCTGCTCGACCTGTCGGTCTCGCAGTCAAGCACCCTTATGCCTTTGCACTCTACGGCTGATTTCCAAACAGCCTGAGGGTACCTTTGGGCACCTCCGTTACTCTTTGGGAGGTGACCGCCCCAGTCAAACTACCCGCCTAACACTGTCTCCACGGAGGATAACTCCGTGGGTTAGAATCCCGATACGACAAGAGTGGTATCCCAAGATTGGCTCCATCCCACCTGGCGGTGGAACTTCAAAGCCTCCCACCTATCCTGCACATACCGCACCAGAATTCAATATTAGGTTGCAGTAAAGGTTCACGGGGTCTTTCTGTCCAGCAGCGGGTAACCGGCATCTTTACCGGTACTACAATTTCGTCGTGCATCTCCTTGAGACAGTGCCCAAATCGTTACGCCTTTCGTGCGGGTCGGAACTTACCCGACAAGGAATTTCGCTACCTTAGGACCGTTATAGTTACGGCCGCCGTTTACCGGGGCTTCAGTTCAGAGCTTCGCCGAAGCTAACCCCTCCCTTTAACCTTCCGGCACCGGGCAGGCGTCAGTCCCTATACATCGATTTCATCTTAGCAGAGACCTGTGTTTTTGATAAACAGTCGCTTGGGCCTATTCTCTGCGGCCTCCTCGAGCTCAGTTGAAAAACGTCACCCTAACGAGGCACTCCTTCTCCCGAAGTTACGGAGTTAATTTGCCGAGTTCCTAAAGGAGATTTCACACGTGCGCCTTAGTATACTCAACCCATCTACCTGTGTCGGTTTACGGTACGGACACCTCAACAACTCCTTAGCGGCTTTTCTTGGCAACATAGTTTCAGCAGGTTCATCCGGCAAAACCGAATTTCCCGGGCTACCTCAGAATTCCGGCCCTGATTAACGAGCCCTTCCTTGTCACCCGCCGTGCTCAACCAACGGCACGGTCTGCCTGACTTATTGCGTCCCCGCATCGTACAAACGCTGTTGGGGTGGTGCAGGAATGTTGACCTGCTTTCCATCGCCTACGCCTTTCGACCTCGGCTTAGGATCCGACTAACCCTGAGAGGACTGACCTTGCTCAGGAAACCTTGGATTTTCGGCGTCCCGGGTTCTCACCGGGATTATCACTACTCATGCCGGCAGGATCTCTTCCTGGTAAACATCGAACCTCACGATTCGAATCCAAGACCAGGAATGCTCTC
>Ga0209614_1000246_pt1:40000-50359 | contig 50359 bp, 54 predicted proteins | sample BlaSprsedimmetaG_FD_185484 | JGI IMG/M metagenome (GOLD analysis project Ga0209614, IMG submission 185484) | Hot spring sediment bacterial and archeal communities from California, USA to study Microbial Dark Matter (Phase II) - Blank Spring... ...
TGACCGTGTATTTACCGTTAAGCGAAAAGAATCCCCCTGCAATAAAAAAAGACTGAACCCGGAGGAAAGAGATGTTGCGAACGATGAGGAACAATTTGAAAAGCCTGTCTTGGGTACTGTGGCTGGTAATCTTTACTTTTGTCGGTTTCGTGTTTGTGGAATGGGGAACCGGCGGCATGAGCCTCAAGGGAGCGAAAAACACCGTTTTGTCCGTGGATGGAGAATCCACTAGCGCGGATGAGTTCCAGAAACAATTGATGCAGGCCATAGACAACTATCGCCGAAATTTTAAGGAAAACTTTAACAAGAACCTGATCCAACAAATGCAGTTGCCCCAGCAACTGCTGCAACAATCAATCAACTCCATTATTGTCAGGAAAGAGGCCCAGCAGCTGAAACTGCGAGCCAGCGATGAGGAATTGCGGCGCCGTATTGTCAATTCGCCGGGATTTCAGCGGGACGGACGCTTTATCGGCGTCAAAGCTTACGAAAATCTGCTGGCGTACAATCGCATTGATGTCAAGGAGTTTGAAAAATCCCTTCGTCGCGAAATCGTGCGCGACAAATTCGAATCCCTGTTAAGCGCAGGCCTGGCGATTCCTCCCGATCATTTAGAGGACCTCTATCACCGCGAAATGGACAGTGCCGAACTGGATGTGATCCGCTTGAGCCCGGATCGCATCAAACAGGAAATCCCATCACCCGATACAGAACTTCAGGCCTTCTACAATGCGAACAAACCACTGTTTAAAAGCCGGGAACGCCGGGCCGGCACCATTGTGGCCTTCCAATTCAGCGATTTTGAATCGGAGGTGACAGTCGACCGCAAGGAAAAATTCGATTACTACAAGGAAACCCGCGAAATGTTTAAAATCCCGGAAAAGATTCGGGTTTCCAGGATACTGCTCGAATACGGCGAAGATGATCGTGAAACAGTCTTGACTGACGCCCAATCCCTGGCCGACAACGTCACCGCAGACACATTCGCCGCCACGGCCAAAGAACGCTCCCAAGGCGAGAAGGCAACTCAGGGCGGTGACTGGGGACTGCAGGCATGGCGCACGTTGACCGCCCAGGAGCAACGCATCATCAACAGCCTGGCCCAGGGTGAGATATCCACTCCGGTGGATACCGGCGATGCGTTTTCCATTCTTCTGGTTACAGAGAAATCCTCGGAAAAAACCTCTGACTTCACTGAAGTATCTGAACGTATTGATTCGATTCTGAAACAACGCAAGGTCAACGCCCTGGTCAGAGAAAAACTGGAAACCGTACACAACCGCGTCGCCAAAAGCGAGGATCTCGCCGCTGAATGCCGGGCCATGGGCATCACCGCTATTCAGACCAAAGCCGTGACCAATGGAGAAACCCTGGAAGAACTCGATGACATGGGCATGATTTCGCGCAAACTCTTCAGCATGGAAGAAGGAGAAACCGCGTTTCCGGTGGAGTTCGGTAAAGGCATGGCCATTGTTCGTCTGGATCGAATTGAAACTCCCGAGGTCCAACCCTTTAATGAGGTCAAAGAGAAAGTCCGGGAAAAATACGTCCAGGCACGTCGGCTGGTACTGCTGCAAAAGCAGGCCGTGGAGTTGATGCAGCGTCTCAACTCCGCGAAAAACGAGGATGCGCTCAAGGCATTGTTGCAGCGCCGCGACCTGGAGATCGAGCCGGTAACGTATAAACGTGGAAACCGCCTCGCCGAAATGGCGCTCAAACCGGGATTAGATGAGCGGATTTTCGCCCTGACGCCGGGAAGTTTTGCCGAACCCATTGCGTATGAAAACGCAGTCGTCATGGTACGGCCCACTTCCATCCACGTGATGGCGGAAGAAGATTTCAAGAACAGCCGCGAAGCTTTTTACCAGCGCAAGCTGCAGGAGCTGCGCAACCGGATTGTGGCCTCGTTCATCTATCAGAAAAGAGAAGAGTACGACATCCGTTTTAATCAGGATTTATACGAAAAAGCCACAAACAAGGCCATGTCGAGACTGAACTAGGAGGCCGGATGGTACATGAGAAGCTCTGCCAGTCCGTTGATATCCTGAATGAGATCGGAGTGGATTGCTGGATGACCGTGGACCAGGAGTCCGGGGTCCTCTCGGATCCGGTCATGGATTTCATTGTCGGTACCGGCGTGACCTGGCTTTCCTTTTTCCTGGTTTTGGCCAACGGAGAAACACATGCCGTGGTGGGTAACCTTGACGGCGAGAAGTTCCAGCGCCTCAACCTCTTCCGTTATGTCCATACTTACCGGGATTCTCCAAGGGAAACCCTGGTTGAAATCCTGGACAAGTACAATCCGCGCAACATCGCTTTGAATTATTCACTGGATTCCGCCGCGGCAGACGGGTTGACTCATGGAAAATTCCTGAAACTCGAGCAATTGTTGGCCGAAACTCCCTATCCCGACCGCTGGATAGCGGCGGAACCGGTGATCGCGGCATTGCGGGGGCGCAAATCCGAAGAGGAAATCCGGCGCATTCGCAAGGCCATTGATATCACTTTGGAAATCTACGATCAAGTCACCCGCCAGGTGCGTCCGGGTTGGACGGAACGACAAGTGGCCGAGATGATCACCCAGGCCCGATTGGAGCGGAATCTGGAACCCGCCTGGGACGAAGAGCACTGTCCATCCGTGTTTACCGGCCCGCAGGAAACAGGGGCCCACTCCGGTCCAACGGACCGCCTGCTGGAGCGTGGCCACGTGTTCAACACCGATTTCGGCGTCCGGGTGGACGGATATTGCTCGGACCTGCAGCGGACCTGGTATATGCTGAAAGAAGGGGAAACGGAAGCACCCGAGACCGTCATCCACGGATTCGACACGATCGTCGGATCGATCAACGCCGCCTTTGATTGCATAAAACCGGGGCTTCGCGGCGTAGACGTGGACACGATCGCCCGCGAATACATCATTTCGCGGGGGTATGGGGAATACCCGCATGCTTTGGGTCACCAGGTAGGTCGCGACGCGCACGATGGCGGCGCCTTGCTGGCCCCGGCATGGGAACGCTATGGGAACCTTCCTTTTGCGCCCCTGGAAAGCGGACAGGTTTTTACCATTGAGCCCAGGCTCTACTTGAAACACCACGGCGTGGTCACCATCGAAGAAATCGTGCAGGTCACCCCTGACGGCGCCCGCTGGCTTTCCCGGCCCCAGAACCGTCTCTATCTGATCTCATGAAAATCATTGGCGACTCTGCCCGGGAAACGCACAGGCGACAAAACAAACCCCGCTGGCTCAAAGCCTCGATACCGGGGGGAAGAGAATTCACCCGTATCCAACGGGCCCTGGATCAGCGTGGCCTGCATACCATTTGCCGCAGTGCCCGTTGCCCCAACATCGGCGAGTGCTGGAACCACGGACACGCCACCTTTTTAATCATGGGCGAACATTGTACCCGCGATTGCCATTTCTGCGCGGTACCGCACGGGAGCCCCCGCCCCCTCGATCCCGATGAGCCGGCGAAACTGGTCGAGACCGCCCGCGTCATGAACCTGCGCTATGCGGTAATCACCTCCGTCACCCGGGATGATTTGTCTGACGGCGGCAGCAGCCATTTTGTGCGGGTCATTTCCACCCTGAAGAGAGAAATCCCCGACCTCCTGGTGGAAGTGCTCATTCCCGATTTCAGCGGAGACGAAGCGGCGCTGAATCGCGTTTTGGACAGCCAACCCCATGTGCTCAATCACAACATTGAGACCGTCCGTTCACAATACCGGCGGGTGGGCAGGCCATTGGAGCAATACGAACGTTCCCTGATGCTGTTGCAACGGGCAACGAACCGAGGGGCGATCACGAAATCAGGAATCATGGTCGGCCTGGGTGAAACCCGGACTGAGTTAAGGCATTTGTTTTGCGAGTTGTTTAACCGGGGGGTATCCCTGCTGACCATCGGCCAATACTGCCAACCCACCACGTCATCCGTTCCAGTCGAACGTTACTATGCCCCCGAAGAGTTCGGGGAACTGGAATCCGAAGCATTGAAAATGGGGTTTTCCGCTGTGGCCTCGGGACCATTGGTAAGAAGCTCCTATAATGCCCGTGAACTCTACGAGACGCACCGGGACGGCAAAAAGCCACCCATAAAGAACGGGGGGGGGTAAATGAAGACCACCCCGCGGGGAAAACGGTGAAATACCTTATTTTCAGCGATATCCACAGCAATCTGGAAGCATTCGAGGCCATGTTGGAACACCCCGCGGCCCGCAAGGCATCCCGTTCCTGTTTCTCGGAGACCTGGTGGGATATGGCCCCAACCCCAATGAGGTGATCAGTCGCTTTCGCAAGCTCGATGTATCCAGCCAGGTTCGCGGAAACCATGACAAGGTCGTGGCTGACCTGGAGTCATCCTCCCTTTTTAACCCCGTTGCCGCATTCTCCGCCGAATGGAGCAAAATCCAGGTGAATACGGATAACCAAGCTTATCTGAAACACTTGCCCAAGGGGCCGGTAATGGTTGAGCGATTTATCACCCTCTGTCATGGATCCACGTTTGACGAAGATTATTATGTATTCTCTAATTTTGAGGCCGCGGAATCCTTTAAGTTCATGGAGACAGCCATCGGCTTTTTCGGGCACACGCATTTTCCCGTTATGTACCTGATGCGCAATGAAAAAATCCAATCCGTGCCCCTGAGTGAAAAATGCCGCATTCGATTGGACCCCAACACTCGCTACCTCATCAACCCGGGATCTATCGGACAACCCAGAGACAAAAATCCCATGCCCAGCTTTGTGCTTTTTGATGCGAATAAGCGCGAGGTCCAGTTCATACGCTTCTCTTATGATTATCGAAAGACTCAGAAAAAGATTCGCGGCGTCGGCCTGCCGGAAATCCTGGCAAGCCGGATTGAATCCGGGATATAATGGTAAACGAAAAATGAACCAAACTGGCCATATCGCGCCGGAAACGCAAAGGAGGCCATCCATGTCCGCAGACAAAATCAAGCGACTGATTGAAACCATTCTCAATGAGAAAAAGGGGCTTGTCGTGGCCCAGGTTCACGAGATCCAGGAAAGCATCATGCAGCAATTGGAAAGCATCAAGAAGATCCATGGATTTGACGCTTTTCAGGTTCCCCGGGATTTGGTCCCCCCGGTTACAAACGCCGACAACGTGGTCAAGTTGATCCATGAGCAAGTGATGGCCATTGCGGCCTCTGAAAACCAGTTAAAGTTGATATCCAATCTGCTCAACGCCATCAACCTGTTTTCCAGCCGTTCCGCCCTCTTTCTACTTCGGGATGACAAGTTGGTGGGATGGCGGGGAAAGGGATTCGACGATCACGACAGCAACGTAAGCGACAAAGAGATAAAAACCGTCTTTTTTTCCCTTTCAGCGGACACGGTTTTCCGGCACGTGCTGGAAAACCGCAAGGCCTATTCCGGCGCGCCGGCACCCCGTGGAGATGACCACCTGATCTTCAGCCGATTTGGGGGAGCCGCTCCCAAAGAAATTGTGGTGTTGCCTTTCTTTGTCAAAGGAAAGCCCCAGGCTGTCATTTACGTGGATGCCTTTGAAGGAGACGCGAAGATCGGCCGCAAAGAGATCGAGATCTTTGCCAAGACCGGAGAAATGAGCCTGGATCTTTTGCCCCTGCGTCAAAAGATCCTGGCCCGGGTCAAAACCCAGGAGTTTATCGGCGACTCTGAACCCCAGCCCGAACCCGACACCGCCGCCGACTTCGTCCCCGCCACCAAAAAGACCAAAGGCCCCTCCCTGCTGAGTCACGATCCTGAGCGCAAAGCCAGGGTGATTCTCAATGACATTATCCTGTACAATCAGAAAGCGGTGGAAGACGGAATTGAAAGTGGGGATCTATACGCCGCCCTGCGCGACACCATCGACCAGGCCCGCGAAGAGTTCATACGCAAACATGACGAAATGGAAATTTTTGAAACCCAGCTGATCAAGATCCTGGCCAAGGGGAACCGGGGCGTATTAAAGGAATACCCATTTGAGGCGATTTAGGTTCCGGTTTTTGCGCTCCCTGCTGCACCTGGAGTTGCTGCTCGTGGTCTCCATGGTCGCGGCATGGGGGGTATATCGCTTTGTTCCCGCCCCGGCTCCGATTGCAGCCGAAAAGCTCAATCCCCACCTGATTAGCAACTATCAAATCCTGCGCGCCGTCAAGCGGCAGATATCACGCCTTGATGCCGATACCGGCGAACCGGATTGGCAACAAAAACTGGTAAGCCTGCCCGCCACCCGCCCGGAAAAGCCGTTCCTGCAGGCCATCATGCGACTGGAACAAGCCCGAAAACTGCAAAATCGCGAGATTCCCGCCCAAATGCCCCGGTTCCTGCGAACAATATCCAGCCGAAATCCTTTTCTGTGGCAAGAAAAAAACGAACTCATCTATCGCTGGCTGGATCATTCCCGGCAATACGCCAAAATGGCGGAACGAAACCAAATTCACCCGCCGCGTTCCCCAGCCCTGCGTATCCGTGTTCTCAAAGCACTTGCGCGCACTGAAGGAGCTGATGCCGCATCTCCGCTTTTGCACGAACTGTTTCCCCGGACTTCGCTGGGAAGGATTCTGGAAGGACTGCCCATAAAACTGCAGCGTGAACTAAAAACAGCCGTCACGACAAGAGACTGGGAAGCACGCTTTCAGCACCTCGCCGGACTGGGGCGGTGGTCCCAGATCATCCAGGAAGCCCGCAACTGCACGGACAACAACATCACCCAGTATTATCATGCCGCATATCAATACCGTCGCCGTCACTTCAACCAATGTCGCCGGCACTTGGACCGCGTGAATCATCCCCGTTTCAGTGCGCGCAAAAAAGCTTTGTGCATTAAAATGGACATCCGCGCCGGGCGGACCGCTGATATCTGGCAACGGATCGGGGCACTGGCGGCTGAGCCCCGAACCCACGCGGATTTGCTGGAAGATGTGGCCGGACTTTTTCTCGTGGACAACCAGTTGGACCACGCCTCCCGCGCCTACACAAAGCTGGTTCAAGTTACCGCAAAGAAAGATACACGCCATTGGAAAGCCTTGTGGGTCAACGCCTGGATCAGAATCAAGCAGTACCGCATAAAAGAAGCACGCCGCCTTTTTCAAAGGGGAACCCACGCGCCTGAACCGGGCTACCGCGTCGCCTCGACTTTCTGGTACCGGCACCTGGGAGGGGAGAAAGAGTTCCCGCTGATCAGCGCGCCTTTTACCTACTATTTCGTGCGCACGGAAAAGGACCACATACCGGGCCTGCAAAGGGGACTGCAAACATTTGCCGCGCGGCTGGATTCAGCAATCGCTCCGGAAACCGAACGCCACCTGCAACGCAGCCTGGCGCTGATGGAATCAGGGCTGGTAAAGCCGGCCCGAAACTATCTCGAATGGGCAAGGGCATCCGTGCCGCCCCATTCAGCGGACGCCGCCCTCCTGACCCTGACCATCTCATTGCTTGAAATACGCCTGAACCGGCACTACCACGCATTCGTGGCTTATCGCAAGGGGTTTCCGGATTACCACGCCATGCGTCTGCCCCGATTCCTGCGTCACATCTTATGCCCGCTTGAATTCACCGAAATCATCGCACGCCACAGCCGCGACCATGATTTGGATCCTTTCCTGGTGAGCGCCCTGATCCGCGAAGAAAGCATGTTTCGGCCCGACAGCCGCTCTCAATCCAATGCCTTTGGTCTGATGCAGATGTTGCCCAGCACCTATGCCCACATCAGCGGCAAACGCCTGACCTCGCGGCTGCGCCGGGAACTGGTCCAACCGGCAATCAACATCCGCTGGGGCACGCGATACCTGCGTCAGTTGCTGGATAAATACGACAACCGCATCTACCTCGCGCTGGCGGCCTACAACGCCGGCGATCACCGCGCGGACCGTTGGTTGCGGCAGTTCGGCGACGTTTCCGAGGAACAGTTCATCGAGATGATCCCTTTCAGCGAGACCCGCAATTATGTCAAGAACATTCTGCGCAACCGTTTCTTTTACGCGTTTTACCATGCCGATGCCTTTGGCGAACGCGATTTTCCCGCTCCTTGACACCCCGGACGCTTTCATTTCCGTTGCGGATCTGCTATATCATGAGTGCCTCCGCCACTCAGGCGGATCGGCCAATTTTTTGAGGAGGTTTGCATTGAGTAAAATCATCTGGATTGTTTTTTGTGCCACGGCATTGTTGTTTTTGTTTGCAACCATGCCTGGATGTTCGTCCTCGGAAGAAAAACCGCAGGAAACGGAGAATCCCTTCTTTACCGACCACGGGACTCCTTTCGAGACCCCGGCATTTGACCGCATCAAGGTCGATCATTACGTTCCCGCGGTCGAGAAAGCCATCAAGCTTGACCAGGCGGAAGTGGATGCCATCATTCAGAACACGGAGGCCCCCACTTTTATCAACACCATGCAGGCCCTGGACCGCACCGGTGAGTCCCTGGAACGCGTGGCGAGTGTTTTTTACAGCCTCATGAGCGCGGACACCTCCCCGGAACTCCAGGCCGCGGCCAAGGAGATCGCGCCCAAACTATCCGCCCACAGCGACAACATCTCCCTGAATGAAAAACTGTTTGCCCGGGTCAAGGCCCTGCACGATCAGGGGGACGAATTGGGCCTGGATGCCGAACAGGCCTACATGCTGGAACACACCCATAAGGATTTCGTGCGCAGCGGCGCTTTACTGAATGATGAGCAGAAAACGCGCATGCGCGAAATCAACCAGCGGCTTTCGCTGCTGGGGCTGCAATTCAATGAAAACCTGCTGAAGGAAACCAACAGTTCCCATATCGTTATCGAAGATGAGGCGGACCTGGCCGGGTTGCCTGAAAGTGTGGTTACCATGGGCAAAGAGGCGGCCGAAGAATACGAGATGCCCGGCAAATGGGTTTATACCACTCAAAGGGCCAGCATGTACCCGTTCCTGCAATACTCCAAAAACCGCCCCCTGCGGGAAAAGCTCTATCGCGCCTACTTCATGCGCGGAGACCGCGACAATGATCACGACAACAAGGCCGTGCTCAAAGAGATCATGCAACTGCGCATCGAGCGCACCGGGATGCTGGGTTATGAAACCCCCGCCCACTTCTACCTGGAAAACCGCATGGCCGGAACTCCCCAGCGGGTGGACGAATTCCTGATGCAGCTGTGGAAACCCGCGCTTAAACGCGCCAAGGCGGAGGCCGCCGAGATGCAGGCCATCATCGACCGCGAAGGCGGTGATTTCAAACTCCAGTCCTGGGACTGGTGGTATTACGCGGAAAAGCTGCGCCGGGAAAAATTCGAGCTGGATGATGCCGAGTTGCGCCCCTACTTTGAATTGGAAAACGTAAAAAAGGGAATCTTCCATTTGTGCAACCAGTTGTACGGCCTGACCTTCGAACCCCGCACGGACATCCAGGTCTACAACAAAGAGGTACAGGTGTACGAGGTAAAGGAAGCTGACGGCAGCCACCTGGGAATCGTCTACTTCGACTTCCATCCCCGCGCATCCAAGCGCGGCGGCGCCTGGAGCGGCGGTTTCCGCGACGGCTGGACCCGCGACGGTAAAAAGATCTCGCCGCTCTCCACGGTTACCGGCAATTTCACCCGCCCCGCCGGCGAGACTCCTTCCCTGCTGAGTATTGACGAAGTCACGACTTTTTTCCACGAATTCGGCCACGCCCTGAACACCCTGTTCTCGGACGGACGTTACCAGACCCGCCATATCCCCCGCGACGCCGTTGAACTCCCCTCGCAGATCATGGAAAACTGGGCGCTGGAACCGGAACTGCTGGCGGTTTACGCCCGACACTACAAGACCGGAGAGGTCATCCCGGACGAACTGGTGGAAAAGATCCGCAAAAGCAGCCTCTTCAACCAGGGGTTCGAGACCGTGGAATACCTGGCGGCCGCCATCCTGGACCAGAAATGGCACGGCCTGACAAGTGTTGAAGACATCGAGGTCAACGCCTTTGAAAAAAAGGTCCTGGATGAGATCGGTTTGATTCCCGAGATCCAGCCGCGTTACCGCTCCACCTACTTCTCCCACATCATCTCAGGCTACTCCGCCGGCTACTATTCCTACATCTGGTCGGGAGTCCTGGACGCCGACGCGTTCGCCGCTTTCAAGGAAACCAGCCTCTTCAACCAGGAACTGGCACAGAAATTCCGCCTCTACATGCTGGAGAAACTGGGGCGTGAAGACGCCATGGAATTGTACAAGAGATTCCGCGGCCGCGAACCCAAAACCGAGTACCTGCTGGAGCGCCGCGGCCTGCTGTAAGATTGATTCGTAGCGACTGTCTTAAAATTCAACCATTTTTTTAATTTTGATTCAGGTGGATTCGCATCATGGCATTGAGTCGGACGAGCAGTTTACGCATTAAAGCGGTGCTGGCGACTTTCTTAGGT
>Ga0209614_1000247_pt1 | contig 50083 bp, 37 predicted proteins | sample BlaSprsedimmetaG_FD_185484 | JGI IMG/M metagenome (GOLD analysis project Ga0209614, IMG submission 185484) | Hot spring sediment bacterial and archeal communities from California, USA to study Microbial Dark Matter (Phase II) - Blank Spring... ...
GGTCAGGTCTTCAATTTTAAGGGTTTTTGAATAACCCCTAAATTTGAAGTGTATGAAGACCTGACCCCGTTAAAGACGCGACCCCTAGCGTTTCTCGGAGCGTTTGCGGTCGTGTTTGTCCAGGATTTTTTTGCGCATGCGCATGGATTTGGGGGTCACTTCCAGGAGCTCGTCATCGGCAATATATTCTAACGCCTGTTCCAAAGAAAAATCCCGGGGGGGCGAAAGCTTCACGGCATCATCAGAGCCTGCTGCACGGACATTGGTAAGCTTTTTCGTCTTGCAAACATTCACCATGAGGCCCTGATCCTTGTTGTGCTCTCCTACCACCATGCCTTCATAGACCGGCACACCGGCACCGATGAAAAAGACCCCGCGATCCTGGAAACTGTCAATAGCGTAGGCGACAGAGACTCCCCCCTCAAAAGCGATAAGTGACCCTCTTGAGCGGCGGGAGATCTCCCCTTTCCACTCATCATAACTATGGAATGTATGATTCAGGATGCCTGTACCCCGGCTCAGGGTCATAAACTCATTTAAAAAGCCGATCAATCCCCGGGCCGGAATAATATATTCCAGGCGAGTGTAGCCGTCCTTTCCCTGAACCATATGAACCATTTCGCCTTTGCGCATTCCCATCATCTCAATGACAGCGCCGGCGTATTCATCTCCGACATCGATGGTGGCTCGTTCATACGGCTCCATGCGGATACCGTCAATCTCTTTAATAATGACTTCCGGTTTGGAGACCTGGAACTCATAACCTTCCCGACGCATATTTTCAATGAGAATGGCCATCTGAAGCTCGCCACGCCCCTTCACAGTAAAGGCATCAGGAGAAGCGGTGCGTTCCACACGCATACTGACATTGCCCCGTCCTTCTTTTTCTAAGCGTTCCCAAAGCTGACGGGACGTGACAAAACTTCCCTCTCTTCCTGAAAAGGGAGAATTGTTGACAAGGAATGTCATAGAGATCGTAGGCTCATCGATCTCTATGGTCGGAAGCGGATGCGGATATTCTTTATCGGCAATGGTCTTCCCTACTTCAACGTTGCTCACTCCCGCAAAGGAGACAATATCCCCGGCCCGGGCTTCTTCAATAGAAATACGCTTCATCCCCGTATAAGTATAAAGCTGAGTGATCTTTTCGAAAATCTTCTCTCCTCCGGGGGCCACACAGGCTACATCCATGCCGGCCTTCATGATACCGCTGTGAATCTTTCCGGTGCCGATCATCCCCACATAATTGTCATAAGAAGTGGCCGCCACCAACAGCTGAAAAGGATGCTCCCTGTCTCCGCTGGCATCGGGCACATGGGTGAGAATCGCTTCAAACAGAGGTTCTAAGGACTTCTTTTCATCTTCTAATTCTTTTACAGCATACCCATCCCTGGCTGAAGCAAAGACCAAGGGAAAATCAATCTGAGATTCCTGAGCCCCCAGGTCACAGAAGAGGTCAAAGACTTCACCGGACACCTCATTGGGCCGGGCATTAGGGCGGTCGATCTTATTCACCACCACCAGGGGATGAAGGCCCAATTCTAAAGACTTTTTCAGCACATATTTCGTCTGGGGCATGGGGCCTTCGGATGCATCCACAAGAAGAAGGACAGAATCCACCATCTTAAGGATCCGCTGGACCTCTCCACCGAAATCGGCATGGCCGGGTGTGTCTACTAAATTGATTCGATAATTTTTATAGAGGACAGAAGCATTTTTTGAAAAGATGGTGATGCCCTTTTCCCGCTCCAGGTCGTTAGAATCCATGATCCGGTCAGCGACCTGTTGGTTTTCGCGAAAAACTCCCGTCTGACGCAGCATGGCATCCACTAAAGTCGTTTTCCCATGATCAACATGGGCAATTATAGCAATATTTTTGATCTTATTCACGTGTTTCCTCCGGTTTGAGGGGGATTTCCCCCATTGGCTCTTTGCGTGCCACCGCATTGTAACAGAAAATCAGAGGAAAGCGATAAAAAACCTAGGGGTTAGGGGTCGCGTCTTGTATTTAGTATTATCAAGCAATTGTTTTCAACAGCACTCCATGGTAAAAAAATAATAATGAGAACACCAATAATAAGGGGAAATGAAGAATAGAGACCAAGTCCATAATAATCGCTGGGGGCATGGAACCGCCCCCAGTGCGATACTAATGAATGTGTTTTTTCGTCTTAACTTTAGTTATCTTTAATCAGTAATCGTATTGCTCTTATCGTTATAATACTAAATACAAGACGCGACCCCTATTCGACTGAAGTGTTGTCAGGAATATTTTCAGAGGCTAAACGGGCAAAGAACGTCGCGGAGTTTTCATTTATTTCTTTTAAGGCCGCGATGCCTTCTTCGGGATTTTTGTCCAGAGTCTCTAAAGCCTTTTCATAAAGCTTAGCATCTCTGATGAGCTCGATCTCATCGCTGTAGCCGGCTTGTACCCATTGGTCGGTAACCCACTTCTCTTTTACGCCGTCATCGACTTTTCCGATCCAGATCTTCACCCATCCGTCATCTCCCTCTTCTGTGATAAAGCCCAAAGTTCCCAAGGGAATTTTATAATAGAGACGGCTGTCCATTGTAGGCCGGACAAAACAATCAGTGCTATCCGCTGTAAAGACAATGGTCTTCAGGGCAAAGAGATTCTCCTTGGCATAGGCTTCCACTCCGTCGGCCAATTTGATATGATAAACTGTGAAAGTCTCTTCGTTGCTGCCCGAAGAGACCGTGACCTCTTCTTCTCCCAATTTCGTCACAGACTCGCATTTTGAAAGCACAGCGACAATTTCTTTTAAGTCCTTATCTTTATAAACACGATTGTCCCACTTCGCATACACTTTCCGGGGCTCCTGGTTCTTTTCAGCTGTTTCTTCCTCAGAAGCGGGCTGTTGAGAACAGGCAGCCAGCAGAGCCAACACAACCCCAAAAGACAAGAATAAACGTTTCATTATAGACCTCCTTATGATTTCCATAGATTATGCGAATTATAAGGGAGGAGTCTGTTTCCGTCAAGGCGTTTGTGCCCTTCCAAGGCCTTGACATTTATATTGCGTATTGCGAAAGAGATGCTATAGTGGGGCACGTACAAAGGAGCATCCATGAGCATGACTCATACCGACCTGACCCAGGGACCCATTTTCAAACAACTTGTCAAACTCTCTCTTCCCATTATGGCCACTTCATTTATGCAGATGGCTTATAATCTTACCGATATGGTATGGATCGGGCGTGTGGGCAGCGGAGCCGTGGCTGCCGTAGGCACAGCAGGTTTTTTCGTCTGGTTCGGCAATGCGCTTCATTTTTCTACGAAGATCGGGGCAGAAGTCAATGTCTCCCAATCTCTGGGACGGCGCGATATGGATGCCGCCGCCGGATACGGGCGCTCCTCTTTCCGCCTGGCCGTGTTTCTGGCTGCCGTTTACGGCCTTTTTCTTGTTGCGGGGGCCAAAGCATTGATGGGCTTCTTTGATCTCGGAGTCGATAACGGCTTTGATGTCACAGCGGCCAGTATTCAGTACCTCCGCATCATCGGTGCCGGATCTGTCTTTATGTTCGTTAATCCGACACTCACGGGGATCTATAACGGGTTAGGGAACAGCCGGCTCCCTTTTTTGTTTAATGCCGTTGGGCTTGTCATCAATATGATCATGGACCCTGTGCTTATTTTCGGTTTTGGGCCCTTTCCCGCTCTGGGTGTCCGGGGGGCGGCCATCGCGACAATTCTTTCTCAATTGACCGTCTTTTTTCTCTTTATACATTCCTTTCACCGCAATCGTATCATTGCCCTGAAAGAACTCTTCAAGAAAGCCCGAAGCCGCCGCATGGCGAATGTTTTAAAAATCGGAATGCCGCCGGCGTTGCAGAACATGCTTTTTGCTTTTTTTGCCATGATCATTGCCAAGATCCTGTCCGGTTGGGGGCCCATCCCCATTGCCGTTCAAAAAGTCGGATCCCAGATCGAAGCCCTTTCCTGGCTCACAGCCGGCGGTATTGCCACCTCATTGGGCGCCTTTGTAGGGCAGAATTACGGAGCCAAGGACCTTTACCGCATCAAACAGGGTTATAAGACGGCCATGGGAATCATGGGGGTTTTGGGGCTGGCGGCCACAGGCCTTCTGGTCTTCGCCGGAGAACCCATCTTCCGCGTCTTTATCAACGAACCCCACGTGATCCCCGAAGGAGTCCTCTATCTTAAGATCCTGGGTTACTCTCAGCTCTTTATGGCCATTGAGATCACCACAGCCGGGGCATTCAACGGAATGGGAAAGACCCTCCCCCCTGCCCTGACCAGCATCATCTTTACGGGTTTACGTATCCCCGCCGCCCTTCTTCTTACCAGCACCTCCCTGGGGGTGGCCGGAGTCTGGTGGAGTGTCAGCGGAAGCAGCATTGTCAAAGGAACCTTATTAGTCTTTCTCTTTATTCCTTACATTTCACATTTCAGATTTAGAAAAGGGCGCGCGAAAGCGCCCCCTTTGTCATAAGAGTTGAAAACCGGGCCGGATAATCGTCTGATCACGACGCGGGCCCACAGAGATAATGGAGACGGGGACTCCCAGATACTCTTCAATGAAACTGATATAGTCCCGGGCTTCTCCGGGCAGTTTTTCAAATTCTTTCACTCCGGATATAGGACTTTCCCAGCCTTTGAATGTCTTGTAGACAGGTTTTAATTCTCCCAGAGAAAGAATAAAGGGAGAGAACTCTTCCAAGGCCGCTCCGTCATAGTTATATTCCACGGCGGCCTGAATGGTATCAAAGGAATCCAGCACATCAAGGCGGGTCAATGCAACAGAAGTGATCCCGTTGATACGCACAGCATATTTCAGCATGAGAAGGTCCAGCCACCCACAACGTCTGGGGCGCCCTGTCGAGGCTCCGTATTCTCCGGCAATATCCCGGATCCTCTGTCCGGTTTCATCATTGAGTTCTGTGGGGAACGTCCCCTCTCCCACACGAGTGGTGTAGGCTTTCACAATGCCCAGGATCTCATTCAGCCGCTGAGGCGCAACCCCGGCTCCTGTCACAGCTCCTCCGATGGTCGTTGAGGATGATGTCACGAAGGGATAGGTCCCGAAGTCAATATCCAAACAAGTCGCCTGAGCCCCTTCAAAGAGGACTTTTTTCCCATGATCCAGAAAATCATTGGCCAGATAAGAGACATCATAGACAAAATCATCCAACCGCCGACCGTAATCAGCATACTCTTCCAGAAGAGACTCAAAGGAAAAGGGCTGGCCGCCGTAGATCTTCGTAATCAGATCATTCTTTAACTCCAATGTATATTTGAGACGCTCAGCTAAGCGCTTTTCGTCAATCAGATCCATGACGCGAATACCGATGCGGGCCATTTTATCCTCATAACAAGGCCCGATTCCGCGTTTGGTCGTTCCGACCTTACTCTCTGACTTTCTTAATTCCTGAAGCTCATCAATGCGTTTATGATAGGGCATGACCACATGAGCCAGCGGAGAAATCTTCAAATTCTCCGGAGCAACTGAATAACCGTGGTCTTCTAAGGTATTGATCTCTTCCATGAGGATTTCGGGATCCAATACAACCCCATTTCCGATGGCGACAATACAATTGTCATGAAGGATTCCCGAAGGAAGCAGGTGGAAAACATACTTGTCTTCCCCTACATAAATCGTATGGCCGGCATTGGCTCCCCCCTGAAAACGCACCACAAGGTCGGCCCGCTCAGAGAGCTGATCGACGATCTTTCCTTTTCCTTCATCTCCCCACTGGGTTCCTACAACAACTAATGACGGCATAACAATTCCTCCCTAACTCTGTAAAATAGAATCTAAAAGGGACAAGACATCTTCGATTCCCCGCTTTTTCAGCGCTGAAAAAAAGAGAAAATGCTCTTTTCCTACGCTTGCATTAAGCTCTTTAGTCCGTTGAGTGCGAAGGCTTTGATTAAGCTTGTCCATTTTGTTGGCAATAATGAAAAAGGGGATATTTTTCCCGGCACAATACGCTGTCATTTGAGCATCCAGTTCCGTCAGCCCCACTTTGACATCGATAATAATGATGACCAAACGAAGCCGAGGGGAAAAATTAAAATAGCGGTCGATGGTCTTTTTCCATGTTTCCCGCTCTCTTTTAGACCGTTTTGCAAAGCCGTATCCCGGAAGATCGGTAAAAATAAAATCCGCATTGACCACAAAGTAGTTTACTGTCGTCGTCTTTCCGGGCTTTGAACTGACATGAGCGATCTGCTTGCGTCCCAAAACAGCATTGATAAAAGAGGATTTCCCTGAATTGGACCGCCCCACAACGGCGATTTCGGGAAGATTCCAGTCAGGAACCTTTCCCTCACCGGCATACGAAGTCAGAAACTCAACAGAACGAATTTCCATCAAGCCGATTCTTCTTCCTTCTCGGCGTATATGAATTGAGGCTCACTTTTCCCTTCCACAGCCTTCTCATCGATAATACAGCGGCTCAACCCCTCCATCTCAGGAAGGTCATACATCAGGTTTAACATGACGCTTTCCATGATAGAGCGCAGCCCCCGGGCCCCCAGGCCTTTTTCCATGGCTTTGCGTGCCACAAGGCGCAGGCTTTCCGGCTTGAATTCCAGCTCTACTTTTTCCATCTCAAAGAATTTATGGTACTGACGGGTCAATGCATTTTTCGGCTCTGTCAGAATCTTGACTAAGGCTTCTTCATCCAGGGGATCAAGAACAGAGATGACAGGCATGCGCCCGACGATCTCAGGAATCAGGCCGAATTTTATAAGGTCTTCAGATTCCACTTTTTTTAAAAACTGCTGCTCTCCGGGCAATGTCGTCTGCCCTTCTCTCATAAACCCGACCACCTTTTTGCCTAAGCGGCGCGATACGATCTTATCCAACCCGTCAAAAGCCCCGCCGCAGATAAAGAGGATGTTCGTTGTATCCATGGGGATAAACTGCTGCATGGGATGCTTTCTTCCCCCCTGAGGCGGTATATTGGCCACAGTCCCTTCGATGATCTTAAGGAGAGCCTGCTGAACGCCTTCACCGGAGACATCCCGTGTAATGGAAGGGTTTTCCGATTTCCGGCTGATCTTATCTAATTCATCAATATAAATGATGCCTTTTTGAGCCTTTTCCAGATCGAAATCGGCTTCCCTGAGAAGGCGCAGAAGAATATTTTCAACATCTTCTCCCACATAACCGGCCTCGGTAAGAGTCGTCGCATCAGCAATGGCAAAGGGGACATCTAAAATACCGGCCAAAGTCTTGGCCAAAAGAGTCTTTCCGGAGCCGGTAGGCCCTAAAAGCAGAATGTTGCTCTTTTCCAGCTCAATATCCTCTTTGGGCTGATTATGGCGGATCCGTTTATAATGGTTGTAAACGGCCACGGAGAGGACCTTTTTCGTTTCCTCCTGCCCGACCACGTATTCATCCAAAGCCTCTTTGATCTCCCGGGGTTTCACCAGGTGCAAAGCTTCCTCTTCCTTTTTCCTGAGCACCGATTGACCGGCCTCTTCGACTTCTTCAAACTCATAGAGCATATCGCTGAGTTCTTCAACACATTCATTGCATATATGAGTCCGGGGATCCACCTTGGAACGGAACATCCGCTCTACAGCATCTACGGGGTTCCCGCAAAAGGAACATCTGATTTCCTGGTCCATTTAACTCCTATCGTTTCTTGATAATATCGTCGATAATTTTATATTCTTTCGCTTCAGCAGCAGAAAGGAAATGATCCCGCTCCGTATCTTTCTGGATCTGCTTCAATGTCTGGCCGGTATGTTTGGCCAAAATCTCATTGAGCACATCTTTCATCTTCAAGATCTCCCTGGCATGGATCTCAATGTCGGAAGCCTGGCCTTCGACTCCTCCCAGGGGCTGATGAATCATCACACGGGAGTGAGGCAAAGCGAAGCGTTTTCCGGGGCTTCCTGCAGCAAGAAGCAATGCCCCCATGCTGGCTGCCTGGCCGATACAGATCGTGGAGATGGGGGGTTTTACAAATTGCATCGTATCGTAAATAGCCAGTCCGGACGTCACAATCCCTCCGGGAGAGTTGATATAAAGGAAGATCTCCTTATCAGGGTCTTCGGCTTCCAAAAAGAGAAGCTGGGCGATAATAGCGTTGGCCACATAGTCGTCAATGGGAGACCCCAGGAAGATAATGCGGTCTTTAAGCAAACGCGAATAAATATCATAGGCCCGCTCCCCTTTACTGGTCTCTTCAATGACTATCGGAGTCAAATTCATGGCTTCCTCCTTAGGCTTTTTCGCCCTTTGATGATTCATCCTTTTCCTTTTTGGCACTTCCCTTTGCTGCAGTCTTTGAGGCTGACTTCACTGATGTCGTCTTCTTTTCTTGCGCATCGGCGCCCCTGTCTTTTGACGCTTCCGCTTTCACAGGGGCTGCCTTTTCACTCTTAGCTTTTTTGTCCGCATCTTTATTATTCTCAACTCTTTCGATAATTTTGTCAAGGGCGCTCTTCTCCCAGAGGTCATACGCCATTTTATTTAGCATCCCGTTCTCTTCGAGCATTTTAGCTGTGGACTGGACATCTTTACCGAAATAGAGCGAAAATTTGGCCACTTCTTCCTGAAGTTTTTGGGAAATATCGATTTTTTCTTCTTCATCGATTTTATGGAGAAGGAAATAGCCCCGGACAGACTCTTCAGCCTGGGCTTTCAGCTCCTCTTCTTTCTTTTCAGGATTATTTTTTTTCAACGATTCAAGCTCATCATCTACCAATCTGCCGGGCAGAGGGAACTCTTTATTCTTTTTGAGAAGCTGGGCGAAGACATCCTTGCGGAGCTCATTTTTTGCAGCATCTTCTTTGGCCTCTTTAAGATTGGACTTGATGCGCTCTTCCAGGTCTTTGACTGTCTCAACACCGGCGACTTCTTTGGCCAGTTCATCTGTCAGCTCCGGGTACTTTTTCTCCACAATAGAGCGGACTTTCACATTAAAGTAGGCTTTGACCCCGGCCAGGTGTTTGGCATGATACTCTTCAGGAAAAGTGACTTCGACCCGTTTTTCTTCTCCGGCTTTCATGCCGGGCAGATTATCATCCAGATCCTTGATGAAATTTCCTGTTCCCGCTTCTAAGAGGTAATTTTCCGCTTTTCCGCCTTCAATGGGAGTCCCGTCTTCCAGAAAGCCTTCGAAATCCAGATAGATATGATCACCCTTTTCAACAGGCTTTTCTTTATCTTTGATCTCTTCATACTCCACTTTCTGTTCCAAAATGCCCTGAACCTCTTTTTCAATCTCTTCTTTTTTAACCGCTTCTGTTTTCAGAGAAGCCTTGATCCCGTCTGTTCTGATCTCTTTGATCTCCGGTTTTGCGTAAACATCAAAGGTCACATGGAGCTTCTCTTCCAAATCGACATCCTTGACTTCAGGGTCTGTCACAGGCTCGATTTCCTCGTCTTTCAAAGCCTGCTCAATAACTTTTGGTATCAAGTCATTGGCGGCCTCGCTTTTGATACTTTCGCCGTAGATCTTTTCCACCATAGCCAGAGGAGCCTTTCCTTTACGGAAGCCTTTGATCTGCATATTATTGGAGTAGTAGCTCAATTTGTTTTTGTAAGCCTGCTGAAAATCTTTCTTGTCCATTGTGACTTCAAAACCGTAACCCAGCCGGCCTAACTCATTTTTTTTGATTTCAAGTTTCACTGGTTTCATTCCCCCTTACTTGTTCTTATCAGAATTAACTCACGATTCTTCATTGATACGAGAGGGGGGACTCGAACCCCCACACCGAAGGTACCAGATCCTAAGTCTGGCGCGTCTGCCAATTCCGCCACTCTCGCATACCTGCAGTATGATAATGAAGAAAGCGGAGGGTGTCAAGGAAATAAGCCCGCCTCTAATACGTCTAACTTATTGAATATCAACGTTTTATTAATTTAAAAAGGAAAAACGGCACTCCTGCTGCCGCAGTAAGAATCCCGACGGGAAGCTCGGCCGGATAAAAAATGGTACGGGCAAGAGTGTCGGCAAAAGCCAAAAAAAGTCCGCCGCCGGCCAATGTCAGGAAAAAAAGCCGCCGATGTCCCCATGGGAAAAAAAGTTTGGCCACATGGGGAATGATGATTCCGATAAAGCCTATGGGGCCGGCCAAAGAAACAGCCCCGGCAATGCAAAGAGAAACAGCGATGAAGAGAAAATGACGGGTCCTTTTCACATGAACACCTTTTCCCAGGGCCAACTCCTCCCCCAGACGCAAGATATCCATATGACGGGCAAAAAAAAGAGCAATAAGAGCCAGAAAAGCATAAAAAGGAAGAAGGATCAAAAGGTCATGGAATCCGTAAACGTCAATTCCTCCCATCATCCATCGCACAGAAAGAGAGAGGTCCCCTGCGGGAGAAAGATATTGAAGAAAAAGGATCACCGCCCCGAAGAAGAAATTTACGGCAATGCCGGCCAGAAGAATCGTAGACACCGCCCCGTGAGGCACACGTGAGGCCACAGTCAGAACCAGCAAAACAGAGAGAAGCGCTCCGACAAAAGCGAAAAGAGCCGTCCCCCCGGGGAAAAAAATCTTCAGTGTCAGACCTAAAAGGGCTCCGCAGGAAGCCCCTGAAGCGATTCCCAACGTAAAAGGTGAGGCCAGGTCATTTTTAAATACCGATTGAAATACAAGCCCCCCCACAGCCAGAATCCCCCCTACCAGAAAAGCTGCTAAAACCCGGGGTAAACGCAATCCCCAGAGAAGAAGCCCGTCTTCGTGTCCTCCTGTCCAAAACACTGCCGGCGAAAGGAAACGCCCCCCGGCCAAGGCAAAAAAAGCCAAAAGAAAGACCACGGAGGAGAGCAAAAGCAAGATCAAAGTTTTCTTTTTCATACGCATCCTTCCGACGGATAGACAAAATAGCGTTTGTCATGATGCATCACATTAAAGGGCATATCATAGAGTGCATCGATGACTCTGTTATGGGCCATCTCATCGGGAGAGCCGTCAAAAAGAAGCTCCCCTTCCTTGAGGGCGATAATCCGTCCGGCATAATTCAGTGCATATTCAATGAAATGCGTGACCAGCAAAATAGTCTTTCCCGCTTCTCTCTGAATCTGTTTTAAAAGCTCAAAGGTCTCGATCCGATGATTAGGATCCAAAAAAGCCGTAGGCTCATCCAGCATAATAAGAGGCGTTTCCTGAACCAAGGCTGATGCCAGCATAATCCGCTGAAGTTCTCCCCCGCTTAACGTATCTAATGTCCGGGCCAAGAGGTTGCGGCAATCCAAAAGCGTGGCTGTCTCTTCAATAAGGCGATAATCTTCCTTGGTGTAGGGGGAGAGAAAGCCCCGCCGGGGAAATCGGGAAAAGAGGAGAAAATGGCGGACTTCCAGAGGAGGCAAAGCCTCTTTGATCTGGGGGATATAACTGACTAAAGCTGAGATGCGTTTTCGTGAAGCCCCCTCGACCTTCACTCCGCAAAGGGACAGGGCACGGGAGCGTGACGGGAGAATACCCATGAGAGCCCGCAGCAATGTGGTCTTCCCGGATCCGTTGGGGCCGGCCACAGCGATGAATGAAGGTTCTTCAACAAACAGGCCGATCCCTTTGAGAATAGCGCATCCGTTGATCTCAACAGAAAGGCTGTCAGCCTCAATCAGCATAGATCATCTCCTTCAACGCATGGATTAAATCGATCACGGCTGTGGAGGGCTCTACGCGCAAATCAGCAGGTGCTTCGCGTATTTTCCCGTCCCGGACAGCGCGCAAGTAAGGCGCTCCCCGAAGCCAATCTTTTTTCAGGGCATCTGTACCGTAGACTTTTGCCAGATCCGGGAGTATTTCAACGATAAGGTCCGGATCCAACGCCGCCAAACCTTCCAAGCTGAGCCGCGGATAGGGAAGAGAGCCCTGGTAGGCATTTTCCACACAGAGGCTTTCCAGCAATTCATTCAGAAAATCTCCCGTTCCTACTGCATAGATATTTTTCAAAGAACCGGGCTCCCGCCCGACAATAAGGAGAATCCGGGAGCGCGGCTCCCGGCACACAACAGATTTTTCCGTTCTTAAGATCAAGGCTTTTATCCTCCGGACCTGATCGGCCGCTTCGGCTTCCCGGCCGAAGATCTCCCCCAACTGATAAAGGGTATCATAAATATCTCCGAGCTTTTGATGGTGAAAGGCTTTATAGGAAATCCCGGCCTGATCCAGAAAAGAAATAATATTCTGCTGCTCTACATAGAGAAAAACCATATCAGGCTTGAGGCGCAGGATCTCCTCTTTAGAAGGAGACAAGGTCTTCCCGATACGGGGAGGCACGGGAAGGGAAGAATTCCATACACAGTAATCGCTGATTCCCGCAAGGGTATGTTCGGCCCCGATGGCCTGGATCATATCGGTGACGCCCGGAGTAAGGGAGAGAACCCGGCTCGGGGTTTTGCCTTCAGCCACAGCAAACGATAAAATAAACCCCAGGACAAAAAGGAAGAGTTTCCTCATATACCGCTCTCTTTTCGAATCCTTTGCGCAATTTCATGGCTTTTTTCTAAGATCAGAGAAGCATCAAGGGTAAAGTACTCCCCTTTACGGTAAAGAAGCCTTCCCGAGACAAAAACCTCTTCCACATGCTCACGCCCGACGGTATACACCAAATGCGAAACCGGCCGATAAAGGGGCTGCATTGAAGGGTCACTCGTGTTAATGACAATAAAATCCCCCTCTTTCCCGATTTCCAGGCTTCCGGTCTTGTCGTCAATGCCCAAGGCCCGCGCTCCGTTGACAGTGGCCATTTCCAGCGCCTGATAAGCCGGAATGAGCTCAGGGTCTTCCTGAAGCCCCTTGGAGAGGAGCGCTGCCAGACGTATTTCACGAAACAAATCCAAAGAGTTATTGCTTGCCGCCCCGTCCGTCCCTAACGCCACCGTCAGCCCGTGTTTCAGCATGAGATGAAGGGGTGCCGTCCCGCTGGCTAATTTCAAATTGCTCGTCGGGTTATGAGCGACTTTTACTTTCCTCTTTTGCAGGATCTCCATATCCGGTTCCGAGATCCACACACAATGAGCGGCTGTTACATGGGAGTCCAGAAGGCCTAAACGCTCTAAATAACCCACAATACTTTCGTCATGCTTTTTTTCTTTAATGAGTTCAGCTTCCTGACGGGTCTCTGCTACATGAATATGAAACGGCGCGTGATATTTTTCCGAAAGGCGAAAAGCCTTTTTGAGAAGCTCCGAAGAGCACGTATAGGGTGCATGGGCGCAGACAGAAATATCGACCTGCTCATCATCTTCCCATGACTCCAAAAGAGTCTGAAGCCGCTGTATGCCCTCTTCGGGATTCTTGGCTTCAGGAGTCGGGAAATCAATAAGCCCCTGGCCCAAAACAGCTCTCATACCGCTTTGTTTCACAGCTTGTCCCAATACATCCTGATAAAAATACATATCGTTAAAAGCCGTCGTTCCCGAAGCGATCATTTCCAGAATCCCCAATAATCCGCCCCATTGAATGAACTCAGGGTTGACCATTTTGTTTTCCATGGGCCAGATATATTCTTTAAGCCATGTATTCAAAGGAAGGTCATCGGCCAGTCCCCTGAAGAGGGCCATGGGCGTATGGGTATGAGCGTTGATAAGTCCGGGAAAGAGTATCTTCCCCTCCATATCCCGAACTGTCTCATGGGGGTACATCTCTCTTAAAGCCTTATCTTTTCCCACATCGGCTATTTTTCCCTCTTTGATAAGAAGGGCCCCGGGGGCATAGATATTCCGCTCCTCATCCATGGTCACGATAACAGCATTTCCGTAAAGCATCAGGACACCTCAGCTTTCCTTTATCCGTATTTTTTTATTAATTCCATAAGATAGGGCACCAGCTGTTTTTTACGGGACAAGACCCCTTTTAATAAAAAGACGTCCTCTTCAGCATTGGGATATTTTACAGCTCCTGACAAAAGGGGGTCCCCTGCCATAAGAAGATAACTGTTCAGAGCCACAATATCCGTAATCATAAGAGCGCAGAAAAGGCAGTCTTCTTTTTTGCGCCGCTCTTCCAATTTCTCTAACAGCTCGGTCTTGCGCCGGAATAATACGGCCGGAGAGATGACTTCCACCTGGCTGACAGAAAACCGGACGGAGCAGCTTCGGTAAAATTTCAAATCGGCATCTAATATCTCCCGGGCATTTCTTCCTTCCAGCCGTGAAGAAGCCTTCATGATCTCTTCCCCGAACTCCTCCAGCCGGAGCCCGGCGATCCCGGCCAATGCCCGCGCTGTTTCTTTATCCTCTTCTGTAGTGGTGGCTGATTTCAAAACGACTGTATCCGAAAGGATGCCGGCCAAAAGAAGCGCTGCTGTTTGAGGATCTAAAGGAAGGTTCTCTTGGAAAAAGCGCCCCGCAATAAGAGTGCAGGTCGCTCCCACAGGACGGTTAAGAAAAAGGATCGGATCATCCGTATGCATGTTCCCCAGGCGATGATGATCAATGATCTCGCGGATCCGGTAATGCTCGACCCCTTCCACAGCTTGGCTGATTTCATTATGATCCACTAAAATCAATTCAATACGAGGTTCTCTGAGAATGTCCCCCTGTGAAAGAATAGCCGTAATGCGGCGCTGTTCATCCGCTACGGGAAGACAACGGGAGACTGATTTATTCAGGTACCCTTTGATCTTGCGAATAGGATCCCGGGGACTCACCGGTTCCAGCGAAAAGTCGGCTGATTTTTCCACGGGAGATGAGTACATCACCAGCCAGGAGGTCCGGGCCGTCCCGTAGGGAGAGATGAGCAGAGAGACTCCCTTTTGGCGGGCTTTTTCGATAAGGTCTTCTCCGATCCGCTTCCCGCCTGTAACGATTAAAACACGCACTCCTTTTTCAATGGAATACTCCTGAATATCCCGGCGATTCCCCACGATGACCACACATTCTTTCGGGTCTTCGGGATCCAGATATTCCCGGAAGGTCTCCTTTTCCATCGCCGCGACCAGCATTCTCCCTTCAAAGTTTTCTTCCTCTTTTTGTTTGAGCACAACTTCGGCATGCAGGGCTTCAGCCAAATAATGAAGGCTGGTCGTTAATTTTTTCAACCGCTCCGGCAAAATGTTCTGAATCATATTCTTGCCGAAAGCGTTATAATGCAGAGCTCCTTTGTAAAGGCCGTCTGATGTGACCACCGGAAGCATTTTATGCCCTGTCTTTTCCAATTTCTGAAGAGCTTCCCAAAGAGAGGTCTTATCATTGACACAATCCACAGGCGAAGTCATAAAAAACTCGACCCGGGGAATAAGGTCATTAATAAATTCAGGGGGAGAAAGATCTAATTTATTTAAAATATACTCTGTCTGCGGATTCAATTTTCCGGCCCGGGCCGCCACAAAGGGCCCTTCCTCTAACTGATTCTTCAAAACCGCATATCCCATGGCAGAAGCCACAGAATCTGTGTCGGGATTGCGATGGCCGATAATATAGGTTACCTTGGGGCGGGACATCTTCCTCCTTACTGAAGAATCACTTTGTAAAACTTCTTTTTCCCGACTTTAATAAGGCATTCTCCCTTTTCATCAAAATTCTTTTCTGTTACGGGCATCAGGATATCGCCGACTTTTTCCCCGTTAAAACTGACCCCGCCCTGCATAATAAGCCGCTTGGCTTCGGATTTGGATGAGGCAAAACCCTGATCGGCTAAAAAAGAAGCCGCATCCCATTTTTCTGCGCTGATCTCCTGACGAGAAACAACTGTACCCGGAAGAGCATCCCCGCCGGCTCCGGCGCCTGAGAACACAGCTTTGGTGGCTTCCAATGCCTTTCGGGCTTCTTCTTTCCCATGCGTTATGGCCGTCGCTTCAAAAGCCAAAATCTCTTTAGCCTTGTTCAACTCATGGTCTTTCCATGCTTCCATGGCCGTGATCTCTTCCATAGGAAGGAATGTAAAGATTTTCAACAATTTGATGACCTGGTCGTCTTCCACATTACGCCAGAATTGGAAATATTCATAGGGAGAGAGCTTTTCAGCCGACAGCCATACAGCCCCCTTTTCTGTTTTTCCCATTTTTTTCCCGTCAGAAGTAGTCAGGAGAGGATAGGTAAAGGCATGGGCTTCTTTTCCTTCAATACGCCGGATCAGGTCTTCCCCGGCCAGGATATTGCCCCATTGATCATTTCCTCCCATCTGTAAAAGACAGCCGTGGGAGCGGTAAAGGGTCAGAAAATCAAAAGCCTGAAGGATCTGATAATTGAATTCAATAAAGGAAAGCCCCCGCTCCAAACGCTGTTTGTAAGCTTCAGCGGCCAGCATCCGGTTCACGCTGAAATGGCAGCCGATTTCACGTAAAAAATCAATATAATTCAAAGGGAGAAGCCACTCGGCATTATCCAGGATCAGGCTTTTCCCTCCTTCAATATCCAAATAACGGTTAATGATCTTTTTCATGGCCTCTTTATTTCTTTCAATCTCTTCAGAAGAGATCATTTGACGCATTTCTGTTTTGCCGCTGGGATCCCCGATCATCGCTGTCCCTCCACCTAAAAGGGCGATGGGCTTATGGCCGGCCTTTTCCAAATGCATGAGAGCCATGAGAGGCAACAGATGTCCCACATGAAGAGAATCCCCTGTAGGGTCAAAACCGGTATAACAGACAACAGGCTTCTTCAGTATTGTTATCACAGCCTCTTCATCGGTAATATTTTCTATAAAACCCCGCTCTTTTAAGACCTCATATACATTCCGCATAGTATCACCTCATCTGATTATGCCCTTATTGTAAAGACCGGGGTGAAAAAGGTCAAGGATTTAGAGAAAAGAAAAAGCTTTATCAGACAATCAGTTTTTGCCCCATATCCGGGTATTGAGATTAAAGTCTTCAACTAACCCGATAACCAGTTTAAGAATGGTATAATATTCTTCCAGGGGCTTCGTGTTCAAAAGCGATTTCCCCATGGACGGCTCAAAAAGGTCCTTGTTTTGAGAGAGGGCCACAAACATGGTGTTGTCCAAAAAAGAAATATAAAGAGGCTTCCCTGTCTTCTCTTTCACTTTAAGGATACGCTCCATGAGATCCGGGGTCAGAATATAACGGGATTCAACCTGATCATTTCCGTAGACCACAAAAGCCTTTTCAAAATCGACATTTTCCAGCTTGATCAAATCGCCCCGTCCCTTATTCAGCTTTTGCAGGGCATTGCCGAATAGGGAGCCGAAAACGCGCTCTGCCATATCCGGAAGCACTAAAGTTCGGGTCTTAAAGGGTTTATTGAAATCAGCAATAAAAAAAATCCCTCTGAAAATATCATGCCATTGTGTATGCCGGTTTCCTTTGCTGTCTCTTGTCTCGGTTTTGTATTGTGCACGGATCTCCGAAAAACTGATCTGCGTTTTCCCCACCATTCCCGTTACCATATCATCACCCCGATAACGGTCCGGTGTCCGTGTAAAAAGCCCGCTGGCCATAAAACGGGACTCGGGAATACAAAGACGGGGCTGATAATCCAGGCCGGGATGAATCGTATCGATAAGAGTCTTTATGACATTTTTCTTATAAGCATTTTTATATTCATTCAGCGGTTTTTGCGCCAGAACCACATAAACAATCCCTGTTAAAAAGGAGAGAATAGACGGTATTAATGTCCATTTGACTTCATTTTTAGACAAAAATGCAATCAGAAATATCGCTCCGGCAATAAAAGCCATGGTCAGCGGGGTAAAATATTTTTTCTTGATGAGAAGGCGGCTCTTTTCTAAATCTTCCAGGACAGGGCCCAGGGCCCCGTCCGGAAAAACAATATCATTTCTCCCGTTTTCCATAATCAGCTGTTAAAAAGGCTCCCAACATCCACATTCTTCCGTTCTTCAGCCGGAATTACAAAGAGCTCGCGGGGTTTGAAATGCTTCATGTTGGCAATAATGCTGTTGGGGAAGATCTGTATTGCTGTATTATATGTGGTCACTGCGGCATTATAAGCCCGGCGCGCCGCAGCAATCTGCTCCTCAATATTGTTAAGGGAGGCCTGCAACTGCATAAAATTCTCATTGGCTTTCAGCTGGGGGTAATTCTCTACGGCCACCATAATCGAACGCATAAGCCCGGTCATTTCCTGATCCACCTGAGCCTGAGTATCCGGATCTCTGTTGGCCAAGGCCTTCGCACGAAGCTCGGTGATCTTTGTCAGGGTCTCCTTTTCATGGGTCATATAGGTCTTTACCGTATTGACCAGGTTCGGGATCAGATCATAGCGTTTTTTAAGCATCGCATCAATGGAAGCAAAGGCATTATCCACCATATTTCTTTTATGGATCAGCCCATTATAAATAATAATGGGAATGATCAAAAAGAAAAATAAGAGAACTCCGATTAAAAGTAAAGGCGCCATTTTATTTCTCCTTTTGGTTAAAATCTGATGCTGATATCGGCTGCAGCACCTATCCGCTCAGGGAGATTATTTTGATTCGTTGTGAATCCGCCCTCTCCGGGGGCCATGAGCGCCGATATATTGATGTTCACCAGTGAAAAATCCAAACCCAACCCTGCTGTATAAACGGAGCCGGCACTGTCCAGCTTTTTATTTAATCCTGGAGTGATCATTACTCCGCTGCGCAGCCTTAAAAAGAGGAAACGTCCTTCGGCCCCAAAACCGATATGCCTGATATCGGAGTATTCTCCGTCGACTTTGGTCAGGTCAGCATCGGCGGTGACAGTCAAAAAGGATGTCGGATCATAGGCCGCTCCAAAACGGACTTCTGTTTGAGGCCTGTAAGCCGGTGGAGCAAATCCCTCTTTCTCTTCCCAGGTGATCTCTCCGACCAGAAGATTGCGTATCATCAGACCGGCCCGCAAATTGCCGCCCATACGGGCGAAAGCGGCCACATCGATTCCCACAGTCTGTCCTTCATGGGGCTCTTTGAATTTTGAAGATAAAATGTCATCGGATTCATCTCTGAAATCATCGACGACAAGAGTGTCACTGTAATTATATCCCTTGATGATCTTAAGATTTCCGCCGACACCCAGCTCCATCAATCCCAGATCGAAGGCACGGGATACAGAGACAAGAAATTCACTTAAAATCACTCCGTCGACGGCCACTTGGCTCCCGTTGTTTTCTAATCCGTATAAATTGCTTGTAGTGACTTCCCCTCTTTGCGTGATCAAAAAATCGTAGAGCTCATCATATTCTCCGGGGCCGAAGACAGAGTCCCCCGAGTTGAGCTCATTTAAAATTGTACTCAAAATCGTATCAATATGATCCTGCAGCTCAGCTTCCGTTCCGCTCCAGCCTTCGTTGATCAATTTCTGGCGGATAAAGGCCCTGGAAAGATAATCCATGGGAACTGTTCTCAAGATACTGGTATCCACATGCCGCGTATAGATCTGGCTGTCTGTCACCACATCGACTCCGAAAGCCACTTGAAAAGGTTTCATCTCAGGCAGGGCAAAAAACGCCCCGGAAGCGATGGAAAGATTGGCACCTACGCCGTTCTCTTCAAACTCATCTAATATTCCACTGTATTTGTTATAAAGCGACTGGAAAGTGTCAATATGCTGTTGCATTTCCCAAGGGTCGCTGCTTCCCTCTACAATATCCATAAAGGTATCAAAATCCTGATCAGCCGTATCAAAACGATCGGAATAAGGGGTCATGTTTTGAGAAACATCCATTCCGAAACTGAAATTCATATTCAGTGTTTTACGGGGAATAAAGGGAAGAGCCGCCGGGTTCCAAAAAACAACAGAAGCATCATTAACCGACGCCACTCCTGTTCCGCCCATGGCCGCTGAGCGAGAACCCATCACAGGAAAAGCCCCGGCAGACATTACGGCCCCCAGTACAAAAACAATAATGAAAAAACATCTCTTCTTCATAATAATCCCTCCTCTATTTTCAAAGTATAGGTCAAAAAGAAAAAAAGGACAAGCCTTTCCTTAAGGCTTTCCGGTTCGTGAACTCAAAACGTTCCGAAACATTTTGTCCAGATCATGATATTTGCCCGGGTCAACTTTTCTCCCACCTAAAGATGACGCCCAAATCACTTTTTTTCCGGCATTAGTCAAAAAAGCCCCGTCAAAAGAACCGAAATCGCTTGCAGGGATCAATGCCTCTTTCACAGAGAAAGGACCAAAAGAGCCGATTTTAAGGAGCTCCCCCCTGATAATACCGTCAAGAAGAGGCAATGAATGATGCGGTGTAAGAATGGCATTATCCCTGATCAAAAAAAGATTCGCCGTTGCTGTTTCCAAAAGAAACCCGCGGTAATCCACAAACAGCGTCTCTATTCCGCTTTGCTCGCTTTCTCGCATAAAACGGGCATTAGCGGCATAGCTGATGAGTTTATGCTTATAACAGGAAAGATTCCCGCGTTTTTCACTGTCAAGAATCAAGCGGACTGGAGCAAACGGGCCCGGGGAAAAGGGCATGGGCAATACGGTGATCTGGGTTGTCTGGCCGGCTCCCGCATAGATCATTATTTTGATTCGACTCTTTTCAAAGCCGTTTTCTTTTAACAGACGGAGAATGATACTCTGATAATCTTCTTCGGGAAAAGAAAGCCCCAAATAGGCGACACTCTTTCTCAACCGGGCTTGGTGGGCTTCAAAATATTCACATCCCTGAAGAGAACAGCAAAGAGTCGTAAAGGCCCCGTAGCCGTGCTGAAAACCAGAAGCTGTTACAGGAACCTGTCCTTTTTCTGCCGGCATAAATTGAAAATTATGATAGATCGTCATCATGAAAATACTCCAAAAAATTTGATACTTTAGCCAAGACCTCTTCATATTCGCGCCTCGGATCCGAATCGACAGTCACAGCTCCTCCGGCATTAAAATAAATAAACCCGTCACGGATGACAGCAGTGCGGATTGCAATGTTTGAAGTCAAATACTCCTTGTTCATCATCAACACGGATCCTGTATAGAGATGACGCTGTGTATCTTCAAGCTCATTAATGATTTCAATGCTTCTTATTTTCGGACACCCCGTAATAGAGCCCCCGGGAAAAGCGGCCCTGAAGAGATCCGCATAATCGGCCTTCTTTTGCAGCAAGCTGCGGATGACTCCTACCAGATGATAGACATTCTGATACTTTTCTAATCTTTTTTTATGGACGACCTGAACTGACCCCGGCCGGGAGACCCGGGCCAGATCATTGCGCAGAAGGTCAATGATCATAAAGAGTTCTGCTTCCTCTTTGGCTGAGCCCAGAAGATAATCTCTGTTTTTTCTGTCTTCTCTTTCATCTGGAGACGTTGGAACGGTTCCCTTAATGGGACGTGTCTCAATAGAGGATCCGTTCCCTTTGAGGAAGAGTTCGGGAGAGTTGCAGACGATCCGAAATCGTCCGAAATCCATGTAGGCGCTGTAGGGAGCCGGATTATTTTTGTAAAGGGCTTCAAAAAGCGAAAAGGAGTCCCCCTGAAAAGGAAAGATGAAGGGGCGTGTCAGGTTGACTTCATAGACATCCCCGGCCCGGATATATTCAATGATCCGTCTGATTTTGTCTTCATATGCGTTCTGTGTTTCCTGTATTTCCGGAGGAAAAAAGACTTTTTCTTCGGATTCCGGCCATAGCTTCGAAGCAATCCCCTCTCCTTCATAATCCACGTCCAGGCTGTATTGGTTGTTCTTTTGATGATCCCAAAAGTCATAATGGCGGTAAAGGACGAATTCCGCTTCAGGAAACGAATAGAGAGATGCGTTCTGCTTCGCAATTTGTTCGCTCTCCCCGTAAAGCTCAAAGGAAAGCAGCCCCATTAAACCGATCTTGTTCATCGGGAACGGATAATCCTGAAAATTCACGGCATTCAGAAGATCCTTAAACCCCTCGAAAAAAGGTTTTCGGAACACCTGCGGCTTTCCGCCGGAAAAAAGACTGAAATCTCCTTTGTCATACCGGATGACTGCATAGGGGAAAGAGCCTAAAACAGAAAAACGGGCAGAATCGGCAGGCCCTTTTCCCGTTAAAAGAGCCGGAAAAGCATGTGGCGGAAGGTTCCGGCAAATCTCCAACGGATCCTGTAAAGCCGTGCGTTTCACATCCGCCCCGATGATTCGTAACCCTGTCATACACACCTCATGAAATTATCGATGATCCGTTTTCCTGCCTGTGTCATAAAAGATTCAGGATGAAACTGGACCCCCATAACAGGCAACAAAACATGCTCCAGGGACATGGGGATCCCCTGAAAAGAGGAGGTCACTTCCAGTTCAGGCGATGTCACACCGCACTCAAGAGAGTGATACCGCGCCGCCTGAAAAGGAGACGAGACTTTTCTGAAGAGAGTCTTTCGCTTATGAATTTCCACAGAAGAGGTTTTCCCGTGCACGGGATTTGAAGATCGGACAGTCTTTCCGCCGAAAACTTCGTTAATGCACTGCATCCCCAGACAGACCCCCAGAATGGGTTTTTCTTTATAAAACAAGCGGATAACAGCGTTGGAAAGGCCCGCTTCCCCGGGACTCTTCGGGCCCGGTGAGATCACATAGGCATCATACGCCCTTCTCATCAACTCCTCTTCCGTCCAGGCGTCATTTCGGATCACATCGATCGTCCCCCGGAAAACACTTTGAAGGAGATGAAGGAGAATATAGGTAAAGGAATCGTAATTATCAATGAGAAGGATTTTTTTCATTCACTGTCTGCTTCCTCTCCCAAAACGGCCAGATAACGGTCCAGATGAAACTTTTGTAAAGCAATGCCCCCGATACCGAAAGTCGCTATGGCTACTCCCAGAGAAAAATCACGGATTATAAAAAGGACAAATAGGCCGAAGAACGTCGTAAGGATAAAACCAATCAGCGATCCTATGACCTGGGTATGCAGACGGGCTTGTTTTTTGATGATCTTCAAGCCTTCTTTTTTTGTCACAGAGCCGGCATCAGACATGCTGATAAAAGACATAAAAATACCCATGGACAGAAGAGCCGTGCTCAACCAACCGATCTTTGCATCATCGGCAGAAAAAAAGAAAAACCGGCCCATCGAATAAAGGCCCAGAACAAAAAAAGGATATCCTAAACAAGCGAGCCTATGAAACCTTTTTTTTAATAATAATAACCGGCCTTTGGAAGAGATCATTGCATCCACTCCTTCATCACAAAATCGATCAAATCGTCATGGGGCTTAGCCGAATTAGTCAGGATCACTGCGCCTTTCCTTTTTTCATTGTCAAAGATCAGAAAAGAACGGCTCCCGCCTGTACCTCCGTCATGAATATAGTAAGGCTCCCCATTGGCCAACGTGAGCTTATGCCATCCCAGGCAGATATAATCCCCTTCCACGCCAGGCTCTAAAGGGCGTTCTTCTTTCAAAGTCTTTTCCACACTCCTTTTCAAAGGATTCTCTTCATGCTCCATCACAAGAGAAAGAAAGCGAAGAAGGTCACGGGCAGAAGACTTGAGAGCTCCGCATCCCGCCAAAACATCAAAATCCCAGGCCGGGACAGGGTTACGAAAAGGTCCGTGGGGACGAGCCATCTCGAGGCCGTCGGCGGATATCCTTGTCCGGCCCAATCCAAGAGGATTCAAAACTTTTTCATGCAGAAGCTCTTCATATGGTGTTTGTGTGACCTTTTCCATGAGATATCCCAAAAGCCCGTAACCCAGGTTGGAGTAGCCATAAGACTCCCCGGGGAGGGAAGCTCCTTTGAGGGGATATCCTTTCAGGCAGGCTGACAGCTCAGCCTCTCCGAAAGAAGCATACGGGTTGGCAAAATCGGAGCGCCCCATATTCTCAGGAATACGCGGAAGACCCGAAGTATGTGAGGCCAGATGGCGCAAAGTGACGGGCCGTCCTTCGTTCTGCAGATAAGAACGGCTTTCCGGGAGATAACGCCAAACCGGCGCGTCCATATCCACAACGCCCTCCTCGTCCAAAACAGCCAGAAGCAAAGCGGTAAAAAGCTTGGTCAACGATCCGATTTCAAAAAGCGTTTCTTCATGGACCGGGACACCCTTTTTTTCTGTTTTTCCATAGGAGAAAAAACGCGTCCCCTTTTCATCAATAACACCGATAACAGCAGCCGTACTCCCTTTACTCTCATCAACCCAGGCTATTAAGGCAGACCGGGCCCGTGTCTTTTCCGTATCTCCGGTCAGCTTAAGGCATCCTGAAAATAACAGGATAAAGATTATTCCGTAGAATCCGATTTTCATATTTCCCTCCTCTGTTGACAAAGAGTTTTAACTATAAGGAGAATGATATTTGCTGTCAATATTTAACTTTTTTAAAACAGTTCGGGAAGGTTTTCAGATTGCCCCCGTCAAGGGGCGTTCATGCTCTTTGGCCAGGTATTCACCGAGAAAGGAGGCCGTATATGACTCTTTTTCGGCAAAAAGCTTTTCAAGCCGACCGGCATAGAGGACATGACCGCCCTCTTTTCCCCCTTCCGGGCCCAGATCGATGATCCAGTCGGCATATTTGACGACATCAAGATTATGTTCGATAATAACCATAGTATTGCCGCTATCCACCAGGCGGTTCAAGACTTTCAAAAGCTTGTTCACATCGTCAAAATGAAGCCCTGTGGTGGGCTCATCCAGAATATAGAGGGTCTGTCCTGTACTCTGCCGTGAAAGTTCCTTTGCCAGCTTGACTCGTTGAGCCTCGCCGCCCGAAAGGGTCGTGGCTGACTGTCCTAATTTGATATAACCCAGGCCGACATCATAGAGCGTTTCCAGCTTATTGGAGATGGCGGGGATATTGGCAAAAAACTCTTTGGCTTCGGCAACAGTCATCTCAAGGACATCATTGATATTTTTCCCGTTATAGCGGACTTCTAATGTCTCTTTGTTATAACGCCGTCCCTTACACACATCACAGGTCACATACAGATCGGGAAGAAAATGCATCTCGATCTCCTTTAACCCGGTCCCCCCGCAAGCTTCACAGCGCCCCCCTTTGACATTAAAGCTGAAGCGTCCCTGTTTATAACCTCTGATCTTTGCTTCAGGAAGAGAAGCAAAGAGATCCCGTATCGGCGTGAAAACACCGGCATAGGTCACGGGATTTGAGCGTGGTGTGCGTCCGATAGCATCTTGGTTGATCTCAATGACTTTGTCAATATGACGGCTTCCTTCCATCCCGTCAAATTCTCCTGTCTCCCAAGCCGATTTATGAAGGCGATTATGAAGGGCAGGATAAAGCGTATCGGAAATCAAAGAAGACTTCCCGGATCCTGAAACACCGGTAATAAGGGTCATGACCCCCAGGGGAATCGCCACATCAATATTCTTCAGGTTATTCTGGCGGCACCCTTTTAATTCCAGCCATTGATCTGAAAGCGGACGCTCCTTCTCTTTGGGGCTTATATTTTTTTCATAGCGCAGATACTTGCCGGTGAGAGAGTTTTTGTCCTTTTTCAATTCTTCGGGAGTGCCGGTAAAAACGATCTCCCCGCCGTAGACACCTGCGCCGGGACCAAATTCCACCACCCTGTCAGCTTCTTCTATGGTGTCACGGTCATGCTCTACAACAATCACTGTATTGCCCAGATCCCGCAAATTCTTCAAGGAATTGATCAGATTCACATTGTCTCGCTGATGAAGTCCGATTGAAGGCTCATCGAGAATATAAAGAACGCCCATCAGCCCGCTGCCGATCTGGCTGGCCAGGCGGATCCGCTGAGACTCCCCCCCGCTTAATGTCGGGGCCTTTCTGTCAAGCATCAAATAATAGAGTCCGACATTGAGGAGAAAGACAAGCCGGCTGTTGATCTCTTTAATAAGCTCTTTGGCAATAAAGGCCTCCTGCTCATTCAAAGAGAGATGGCTGAAAAAAGAAAAAAGGTCTGCTATGGAAAGGGATGACAGCTCGGCAATATTTTTCCCGCCTATAGTGACACTTAAAGCCCCGGAATTCAGCCTTTTCCCTTCGCAAGCTTCACACTCCTTTTCACCCATGAAAGACTCATAATAAAAACGCATCTCCGGAGAGTGTGTCTCCCGGTAAAGACGCTTTACGGCATGTACCACCCCTTGTGTCTTGATCTCTTTGTCTCCATAGAGGATTTTTTGGAGGATCTCCGGAGGGTAATCCCGGACAGGGCTCTCCGGGTCGATTCCGTAGTGGTTCAAAACATCCATGATCCGTTTGTAATTCCAATTATCTTTCTTTTTCTTTAATTTTCCCCAAAAACGAATACCCCCCTCCATAACGGAAAGTTCAGAGTTTGGGATGATACGCCGGACATCCACTTCTTTCTTTATTCCTAATCCGTTACACTCCGGGCACATCCCCTGGGGGGCGTTAAATGAAAAAGTCTGAGGCGTCATTTCCGGAAGGCTGATATCACAATGCATACAATAAAGCTCTTCACTGAAGAACTTCTGTCCCCCGTCTTCTGTTTCCACGATCATCTTGCCCCCGCCCATTTTCAAAGCAGTATCTACAGAGTCTGCCAAACGTGAGCGTATATCTGAGCGGACAGTTAACCGGTCAACTACAATATCGACATCATGTTTTTTATTTTTTTCTAAAACAACAGAGTCATCAAGCTCCCGGATAATCCCGTCTGCCTTAATACGGACAAAACCATCCCGGCGCAATTTCTCAAAGAACTCCCGGTATTCTCCTTTTCGATTTCTCAAGACAGGAGCCAGGATCATAAAACGCGCCCCTTCCGGCATCTCCAAAATCCTTTCGATCATCTCGTCCGGGGCTTGTTTCCCTACAGGCCGGCCGCAATGCGGACAATGGGGATTCCCGATCCGGGCGAAGAGAATACGGAGATAATCATGGATCTCTGTCACCGTCCCCACTGTGGAGCGCGGGTTTTTGCTTCTGGATTTCTGCTCTATGGAGATAGCCGGTGACAGGCCTTCAATAAAATCCACATCAGGTTTATCCATAATCCCCAGGAATTGACGGGCATAACTGGAAAGACTTTCAACATAGCGGCGCTGGCCTTCAGCGTAAACAGTATCAAAAGCCATGGATGATTTTCCGGAGCCGGATACCCCGGAAAAGACGATGAGGCGATCCCTGGGCAACGTCAGACTGACATTTTTAAGGTTGTGAACACGCGCGCCCGTGATTTCAATTTGATTTTTCATTATCTCTCCCTTTCCATTATACGGATATTTGTCCGCCTCACAAGAAAAGAGATTTAAAGAAGATACCCCAAAAGGAGTTTTAATGTGAAGGCATCATTATAAAGCGGCGTATAGTCGTCATAGAAGGAATGCCTGTGAATAAACTCATATTCCAAAGAAGTCATAACTGCACCGGTTTTCACACTCAGTTTCACGGGAAAAAAATAACCCCATTCATTGGCATCCGTGGCATGTACGGAAGAGACCCAAAATTGACGCAAGCCCGCTTCAAGAGAAAAACATTTTTTTGAATACGAGACATGGGCCAGGGTCATAAAACCCGGTCCAAGATAATAGGCTCCGTTTTGCAATTCACTCCCGAAATGATAAGTTTCATCTTTGTCCTCATACGGCGTATCCCCGTAGATGAGGGCGTATCGGGCACTGGCTCCTCCGAATATGGCATAAATTCCTGAAAAGAGTTCCCAGCGGGACGCACCCTTTTCATATTCCAAAAACATACCGGGCCCCACTCCGACATTCGCGAAACGGTCATACCACAGCCCTTCCATATAGTCATAAGAGGCAAAAAGACCTGAAACGGAGCGGTCTGCATTAAAAAGAGGACGGCGTGAACCGATGAGGATCCCGTTGGTTTCAATGCGTTTCAATACATTTCCGTTTTTGATCTGTTCGGCCTGGGCATCGAAGGTGAAATAGTCAAAGGGACGCACTCTTCCGTCTCCGGAGTCATGATCATATTGCGCCTCAATAAAAAGAATGGGATTATAGCGCTCTTCCATCCGGCCGCGGGATTGGGCATTTCCTATTCCGGCGCCCATTCGGACATAGCGGAAAGGAGAAGGCCCTTCATAAAAAGAGATCTTATCCCCGTAAAGCCACCTGTTTGCCCATAGCGGAGGAGAGGCTATAAAAGCAGCAAGTCCTACACCGACACCGTTTGTTCCGTTCTCGGGAGCGCGAAGCAATTCCACTGCGGAGCGAAAAAGGATCTCCCCGAAAAACGGTCCCCCGATAGCTGTCATGATCAAATCATTGGTCGACGGGCGTTCTGTTTCCATGAAATATTCCCACTGAAGGGCTCCCAGAAGCGGGAAAAGAGATGATTCCCAGAAAGAGTAGCCCATAGAGCGCCCCATGGAATAAAACATGGCTCCGTGATAAGGATGATCCAGCATATTGCAGGGGAAACCGTCTGTGTCCCAATCGAAACCCAATTCAAAATTTTCAATGATCGAGGCCGTCCCGATCTTCGCCCAGGAACGCCCCCCGATATAATAATTAGCAGCTCCTAAAACACCGTTGAGTAAAAGGATCTCCCCGGCCGGAAGCCACCATTGACGAGGGCCTGAAATGACATCTGTTTGAATGTCTTCTGAGCTTTTTTGTGCTTCTCCGGCAGTAAGGACTGATGGAAAAAAAGCTGAAAAAATAAAAAAAACGCATAATATCAAAACAAATTTTTTCATGACCTGACTTTACTTGTTTTCAGAAGCTTTTCAAGAGTTATCTGATAATCGGCTTAATCGCCTGAGGACATGACTCTGTTCCGTCCGCCCTCTTTTCCCCGGTAAAGAGCATTGTCCGCCCTTTTAATACAAATTTCTGAGTCCAAATCCTCTTTTAATTCACAGACACCGAAGGTTATGGTCACATTGAACTCCATGTCACGGATATGATGAACATGATCCATAATATTTTTGCGCAGTTTTTCCGCTGCACATCGGGCTCCCGCCAAAGTTGTTTCCGGGAGAAGAATCAAAAACTCTTCTCCACCCCATCTTGCAATAAGATCCTGAGCCCTCAAAGATTTTTTCATGATCTCCGCCAGGTTTTCCAAAATCAAATCTCCGGTATCATGTCCGAAGAGGTCGTTGATCTCTTTAAAATGGTCGATATCACCCATGATGATAGAAAACCGCTTCCCCGAACGTTTTGCTCTTTTGATCTCATACTCCATCAGTTCCAAAAGCCCGCGCCTGTTCAGTAAACCTGTAAGAGGATCCGTACGGGCCAACTCTTTCAGCCGGGCCGTTGCCTCTTTTAAGGCCCGCTCATTGATTTTTCGGCCCGTAATATCCCGATATATTCCGTAAACAGCCAGCTTTTCGTCATTGATTGTGACAGGGACACCGATTATTGAAACATCCAGGGGAGTCCCGTCTTTTTTCAGCCGAATCGTTTCAATCTCCCGTTTCAATTCCGCTCCATCTTTGATCTCATGAGTGATGGAGTAGGCTTCTTTCCGTGTCTCTTTATCCGTTAGAAGTTCATCGATATTCTTTCCGATGACCTCCTCTTCGCCCCAACCGAATAATTGCAAAAAAGCGCGGTTGGCCCTGGTGATGATACTTTCTGGAGTCACGAGGACGATGCCTTCCGGGGCATTCTCAAAAAGGCTTTGGAAAAAAGCTTTTTCAATATATAAAGAGCGTTCTACCTGAACCCGGAAACTGATATCGCGGATAAAAGCCAAAACAGCTTTTCTTCCCTCATAATCAATGAGTGAGACGTTGAATTCCACAGGGATTATTTCCCCCGAACGGTTCACGACTGTTGTCTCATAAATAGCGGGGACATCCTCTCCACGGACTCTTTTGCGGTAGAAATCTCCGACTTTTTCTTTTTCATCATCCGTTAAAAAATCCAAAAACAGGCGTCCTGCCAACTCCTCCTGACTGTAACCCAGAAGTTCCAATGTCTTTGAATTCGCAAAAGCGATTTTTCCCTCCTGCAAGATAGCAATGCCGTCATTCCCTTTTTCCACCAAGAGATGATATTTCCGTTGGGTCTCCGATTCAGCCTGACAGGCTTTGTAGGCAGCTGTCATATCCGCAGCAGAAACAAAGACACGTTTCAAACTCTCTTCCTCGCCGGGAGCCGCCGTCCATTTTTTCCTGATATAAAGCTCTTCTCCTGTCAAAGAGCGGTAAAAACCCTCTCCTTCAAAGGAAGTATGCCCCTTGAGAACCGCTTCCATCTCCCGTATATAAAACTCCTCTGTCTCGGGACCGATGATTTTTTTACGATTTTGCTCTAATTCTTCCAAAGAAGAGGCCCCGAAGATCTTCAGGGCTGAAGAATTGATATCAATAAAGCGCATAGACTCCACACAGGATTCAAATTCCTCCGGATGAGCATGGAGATACGCTTTTAAATCGATATCGGATCCTTCCCTGTCGCGGATCTCTTCAAGAATCCTTTTGGCTTCGGAGTAGTCCTGCTCTGAAACGCCCACGGGAAAATGCTCAAACAATGTCCGGAAACGCTGTTCTTCTTTTTCAGCGGTCTTGTAAGCCTCTTTTTCAGCCGAAATATCTCGTGTGATAGCCAATAAATACGTTCTCCCGAAAAAACGGAAACGGTTCAAACTAACCATGGTGTCAAACGAGTTCCCGTCTCTGTCCTGATGAACCCAATAAAACTGTTGAGGTTCTCCCTTCAACGCTTTTTTGACCTTTTCGACAGCCTTTTCCTTGGAAAGCCGTCCATCCGGCTGGTATTCCGGAGAAGCTTCATAGGGGACAAAAGACTTCATTTCCTTGCGGGTAAAGCCGAAAAGATTCAAAGCGGCTTTATTCATATTAAGCGTTCTTTTCGCTGTCATGAGAAAAATGGGATCCAAGGCCTCACGAAAAACGATCTGATAGATAAATTTTTCCCGGGGGCCGAATACAAATAAGAGAAAGCCGGCAAAAAGCAGCGCACCGGCGGCTAAAAGAAGAGCCAGAAAGGAGAAATCCACTTATCCCCTCTTCCTACTTTCAAATCTTCTGCAAAAAATCATCATGGAGTACCCGCCATATCCTGCAGAATATGAAAGGATTCCATGATATAGGCATCACTTTCCACATCCTCCAGCCACTCTTCATAAAGCTCTTCAGTTGAACTCCCCGATCGGCTTAACTCCTTATTTCTGAAAACAATAAAACTGCCATTCTCAAACGCATCGTATTCTTCTTCCAAAAGGCTGATCTCTTTGTTCACTTCCCGCCTGTATTGAAATTCATTCTCCAGATTCAAAAGGAGACGGCTCTCTTCTCTGATCTTCTTGATCAAATCCGCTTCGCGGAGGATAGTTTTGAAGTAAGCGCTCTCGCTGACTCGGTTACGGCTTTCCTCCTGCAGGGATTTGATATCATAGGTATAAAGGGACCATGGCTCATAGGAAAGAGAAGAGACTTTATCCCATTTCAGCGCATTTTCATAATTGCGTTCCCCGATGTCGATCTTGCTATAGACCCCCGGGAGATTAATATCCGGAACGACTCCTTTATACTGGTTGCTCTCCCCAGTTACACGGTAGAATTTCTGCATGGTGACTTTTACGGCTCCGAACGGTTTTAAGGAGTGATACAGAGGGCTGACAATACGGTCAATATCAACGATATTCTGAACGGTTCCCTTTCCAAAGGACTGCCCGGTTCCAACGATCACGGCCCGCCCGTAATCCTGCAAAGCTCCCGCTACGATTTCTGAAGCCGAAGCGCTGAACGTATTGATCATCACGACCATAGGGCCTGTGTAGTGAACATCTTTATCTTTGTCATAGTCGACTTGGGGAGCCCCTGTCCGCGATTTGACCTGGACGATGGGCCCGGAACGAATAAAAAGCCCCGCCACATTAATGGCATCTTCCAACGCGCCTCCGCCGTTATTCCTAAGGTCCAGAATAAGGCCCTGAATGCCTTTCTTTTGCAATTCCATTAAAGCGGCTTTCATATCATCGGAAGAATTCCGCCCGCCGGCATCATAAAAGTCCCTGTAAAATTTGGGGAGGTAAATATACCCGTATCGGGCTCCACTCTCGGGCTCTTCCAAAATCGTATATTTTAAATAGGACTCTTCGATGATGACCACATCCCGCTCGATAGAAATCACCATAAGCCGCCCGTCCGGCTTTTTAACGGTCAGATCAACTGTGCTTCCCTTCTTCCCCCGGATCAGGCTGACCGCGTCATCAAGCGGCATATTGATCAGATCTACGGGTTGACGGTCCTTTTCCCCGACTTTAAGGATAATATCCTCCGGCTCAAGCTTTTTGTTTCTCCAGGAGGGGCCGCCGGGAACAATACTCTCTATCTTCACATATCCCTCAGATTGTGTAAGGACCGCACCGATCCCTTCAAAAGTCCCGCTCATTTCCAGGTCAAAATCCTCCTTGAGTTTAGGAGGAAAATAAAGGGAGTGCGGATCTAAAACATTCATGACAACATTCAAAAAAAGATAGATGCGCTCCTGGTCATCCATATCGTCATAGCGGCTGACAATCCATTGAAGAGACTCTTTGGCCTTTGCCCGCGCCTCCTTTTCAATTTCAGGGTCATAGTGAAACTCAATATTATCAAAGGGAAAAAGGCCATCTTCATCGACGTTCTGTTCAGCCAAAAGCTCTAAATATCTGTTAATGACATTCATCCTTGCGACATCTTTCCAGATAGAGCGCAGCTCTTTTTCTCCTGATGCAAAGCGCCTTTTTTTGCTATCCGTCTCAAAACTGTCGCTCAATGTATAGTCCAGGGGCTGTGAAAGGAATTCATCGATCCACCGGGTAATGAGGGCACGGTTACGGTCGATCCTGTGAAAGGCCTCCCGGCAAAATGTAAAATCTCCCACATAAAGCATATCATCCAGTTTTTTTCGGTAACGACTCAACTCTTTTGTATCTTTTTGGGTCAAGAACCATTTCATATAGTCGACTTGGCCGATGAATTCATCAAACAATTTTTGGGAAAAAGCGTCATCAATCTCATTATGCCCATAGTGAAGTTTTTCAATCGAATAGAGAATAACATCTGATATGATAGTCGACTTTTCATCCCTGTCAAAATCCTCAGGAGCAGCTCCAAGAGACTGTATCATCACTATGAAAAGGAGGGGCATGAAAAACTTAAATCGCATTGTATTCCTCCGTACTTTTCTCCCTGACTGCTTGTTCAGCGGCCGGGGCTTTCAAAACAAATCCAAGATCCGGTGTCTTTTAAGTAAAAAAAGAAATGACACAACTGTTCCCGGTGACTCCGGACTTCAGAGCTCTTTTTTCTTTAGAAAAGGCTGCAGGGCTTGAAGCCGTTTTAAAAACCAACAGCCCTGTCCCTTCCGCTTCCTCATACTATAAAAGAAAAGGGCGCCCCAGTCAATATAATCATGAAAAAGGACTTAAACTTTAGCCGAAGAAATGTCTTTATCCAGTGTGATAAAGGGGCGGATTCTTAAAGAATCCGCCCGTCAGAAGAGATAACATATTCCCGAATAACCATGACTTTTTCTGCCCGCTTCAACGCTTCTTCCACAATCCTTGTCGTTCCGAAACAACAAGGGACCTGCATACGGAGAACTGTTACGGATTTAATCTCATGCCGGGCGAAGATCAACGAAAGCTTTTGCACATATTCCTCGATCCCCTCGTCCAACTTGGGGCAGAACGTGATGACTTTACGTCCTTTGAGAAAGCGGTTATGAAAGTCCTCATAAGCATAAGGGACACAATCTGCAGAGATCAAAAGATCGGCTCCTGAAAAATCGCTGTTATCAGGATGAATAAGTTTCATCTGAACCGGCCATTGTGTCAGCTGCGATTTTCCGGGTGATGACGGCTGGCTGTTATCCTGTTCAAAGGTGCGGGGCTGCTGCCCGGGGCAGGTAAAAGCAAAAGGAGCCTGCTCTTCACCGGGAAGCGGTACTCCCTTCTCTTCAAGGGTTTTAATGGCGGTTTTATAATATTCATCTTCTCCGTGGCTTTTCAAATGAGTTAAATGCGCTTTGATGACATTTTGGCCTTTGGGAATGATATGCTTCTCCATGACGGCCTTCTCATCATAAGGTTCCGCTTCTCGCTCTTCCACAGAAAGAGCTCCCCGGGGACATTCTCCAAGACAGGCCCCCAGTCCGTCGCAAAAAAGGTCGCTGACCAATGTGGCTTTCCCGTCAATGATCTGCAAAGCCCCTTCGGGACACTCCGGCAAACATAATCCGCAGCCGTCACATTTTTCTCTATCGACCGTTATAATTTTTCGTTTCATATACCCTCCTTGGGTTAATGTCTGCTAACCTGAAAGAGTATACTGACAGGATCAGAGAGTGTCAATATAAATGTTAGCTGTTTTATATTATTTAAACTCAGGACGTAGGACGCAGAGAACCGTTTCCCCCGTTCCCTCTTCTTCTTTAGGAAAAGCCAGTATTTCTCCGTCGTCTGATATGCCGGCCAAAGAACCCAAGGTCTCCCCTTGAGCAAAGCGGCACTCCAACAGTCCCTTGTTTTTCCCATCCAGCGAAAAGGCATGAACGAGGCTCTTTTCATATGCATTATTGTTATCGTCCGTCAAAAGATTCATATAGAGGGTATCTCCGACAAGGGCATAACCTTTGACACCCGGCTGTCCGGTCAGATTGATACTGTTTCCTGTTGTCTTTATTTCATAATTATTTTCCACAAAGACAGGCTGAGGCATAGCTTCAGCCGATAAATAAAGCCCCTTTTCGCTGCGTTTGTAGATATGGACCTGATAGGTCATATATGAAATAAAAATTGCCGTATCACCCTCCACAAGAAGCCATTTCAAGGATTTAATCAGTTTTTCCGGGCTGATCTCCCTATTTTTTTCTTCGGCGGGAAGATAGCGTTGAAGTATCTCTCCCAGGGGAGAAAGAACGGCCACTTCATGGGCACCTCCCTGCAATGCCACCCATATATTGCCCTTGGAGTCCACAGCCCCACCCCGCAGGCCGCCCTCATCTATGGGATATTCATCTTTATAGCGTATCGTGCCATCTCCTGTCTCAAAGACAAGGATAGCACTTCTGTCCATAGCTCCGACAAAAATCAGATCTTCAAAAATACCCAGCAGAACAGTGCTGTTCTTGTTATATTCGCCGGGCCCGGCTCCCTCTTTCCTATAAGAGTCCAATAACCGTCCTGATTTATCAAAAAGACACAGGGAGGCATCACTCCAATTCAAACCGACAAATCCATTATCCCGGCTAAACAGGCGGTTGAATTCACCTCCCCCTTCCAAGACGATCCGTTCGGTTTCTGTGAGTATTCCTTTGACTGTTAGTGTTTTTCCACAAGCAGCCGTTAACATCAAGCTACTCAAAAGAAGCGCAAAACAAAAATATACCAAGTATTTTTTCATCACTCACCTCATTCAGTCTTGTAGGGCCCCTATAATATTTAAAGTGATAGACATCCGGTCACTTCCCGGATTGGAGGGGCCGCAAAAACACCAAGGTCTCCTCATCACTCTCATCATCTTTTTCTAAGTAGGCCAAAATCTCGCCTTCATGAGAGCATCCGGCCAAACGGTTGATGGTTCCCTTTTCCTTGAGCTGATATTCCCATAATCCCCGGTTTTCCCCGTTAAGCGCCAGGGCATGGATCAGCTTCTTTTCTTTATCGCCTGTTTTTTCATCTGTCAGGAGTTTCAAATACAAGGTTTCCCCGGAAACGGCATAACCCTGTATCCCGGGCTTTCCCTGCATATCAAACCGCCGTCCGCTGCTTTTGAGCTCATAGTTTTTTTCCACAAAAAGAGGGTCAGGTTTTGTTTCATTTAAAAGGGAAAGCGCTTCGGCATCCCATTGATAAAACTGAAGGTCGTAGGACATATAGCCGATAGAAAAGACTTTGTCCCCTTCACAATGGATCCAGGCCATGGAGCGTATCATGTTCTCCGGGTTCCGCCGCCCGCTTTGGTTCTCTGTGGGAAGATAACGGCCGGTGACCTCTCCCGCCGCTGTCATCGATAACAATTGATAAGGGCCGCGCCTTAAACTCAGCCACATCGTCCCATCTTTACTTACAGCTCCGCCTCTCAAAGCCCCCTCATCCACGGGATACTCGTCTAAAAAACGGATCTTTTCATTTTCCAAAGAAAAAACAAGCACAACGCTTCGATCCAAAGCGCCGACAAAGGCTTTTTCGTCAAACGTCCCGATAATATCGGCCCGTCCTTTGTTCAACTCTCCGGGGCCGTTCCCTTCCCGAAAGTACTTATCTTTCAATGCCCCGTCATGGCCCAGAAGCCTGAGAGACCCGTCATTCCAATTCATCGTAAAGTAGCCTGTTTTCACAGGGTAAAGGCGATCCGCTTCGGGGATCACTATCCTCCGTGTCTCTTCCAAAGTCCCCCGGATATCAAACCCTTTTCCGCAGCCTGTTACTGCCGCTATAAGAGCGAAAAAAAGAATACATAGGATTAATCTTTTGCTTTTTCTCATTTTCTCCTCCATTCCTGAAACAAAATCAAGTCTCAATTGTTCTCATATATGGTTATGCTTCCCATACATAACCTCCGGGGCGGAGACGGAAAGTTTTCTTGACTTTTCTCTTCGCCCTTCTTTTTATCGTCCGCAAATATTTCTGTAGGGGCAATATTCGCAGTTCTTTGCCTCCTCTGTTTGAATAAAGGGTTGTTCTCTGTCAAAAAGCTCATTAAAAATCACATCAAGCATTCTCAGGGCATATTCTCTGAGGCTCGGGTCAAAGGCTTTTTTATCAAGCCGGGAATATGGCTCACGGGGAGACTGAAAACAGATCAACCCCGGAGCCACTTCTTCTTCCGCGGGATATAAGAGAGTATAAATAAGAAGCTGCACCATCTCCTTGCGGCCCTGATAAGTACGGATCAGACTTGGATCTCCCCCTCTGGGCGGTTTCAACGAAGCCACATGTCCTGTTTTATAATCCCAGATTTGCAAAACCCCTTCGCATTCATCTATTCGGTCGATAAGCCCTCCTAAGCGGATTGTTCTCTCATCGATAAACACATCACATTCACGCCGCTCCTCCAATCCGCGCACAATGAAAGGCAGACGCTTCTTTTCAATCTCCAGCAGAGTCTTTGTCAGGTGAAGCATGATACGCCTGTTAATGTAATTTTTCCCTTTTTGAAGATCCGCTCCCGGCATCTGAGAAGCATAGACTATATCGATAATATTCGGCAAACCGTTTTCTAACATATCCCATTCTTTACGATCCGGTACTCGTCCCACAAAGGGACGGAAAAAGTTTTCCATAATCTGATGGACAATAGTTCCAAAAAGGGAAGCATCAGGGTCAGCAATCAACATTTTTGGTTCTTTCAATTTTTCCACATACTTCAAATAAAATTTTAAGGGGCAGCTTAAATAATCATTGAGCGATGACGCGGAGAAAATCATTTTCCCCAGCTTGTCGGTCATCTCACGGTCCTTTTCCACAACACGGGGAGGAAAAAGCTCCTGAGAAGCTCCTAAAGAAAGAAGTGTTTCAGATATTTCACTCTTTTGATTGATTTCCGCCCACTCATGAAGCAGCTGCTCAATAAAACGGCTTCGTTCTCCCTTTCCCATCTGGTCCATTTCAGTGTTGTAATAGAGAACGGCTGTACCGGCTCTCATGAGCAGACGGTAAAAATAGTAGGCAAAGATCGCATCCCGGCTTTCATAAGTCGTTAACCCGGCGTTTTTTCTAAACTCATAGGGAATCAACCCCTGCTCTGATTTCCCGGTGGGAAACTGTTTTTCATTGACTCCCAGGATAAAGACATGCTCAAAGGAAAGGCCGCGGGTTTCCAGCATCCCCATGACCTGAAGCCCGCCAAGAGGCTCCCCGCTGAATGGAACGGAAACTAAGGAAGCAATCTCCTGAAGGACACGGCTCATTTCCTTCAGTCCCATGCCGGGAGCTAATTCTTCCAATAAAGATTGAAAGCTTTTCATGGATTCCAAAAAAGAAAAGAGAAATTCCCGCTCCAACGCCAGCGGATCAAGTTTTCGGGCCGTTTCTTTCAACAACTCGAAAAGAGCCGTAAAAAGAGAACGGGCATGATGCGGCTCATCGAAAAAAAGCTCATCTCCCAAAACAGTGCTTATTTCAGAGAAAGTGATAAAAGGCATTCCCTGATCCCGCCTTTCTTTAAAGAACTCTTCCGGAGAGAATGTCCGGTAAAAAAGACGGCTAAGAGGATGGCTCAAAAAAAGATAGAGGTCTTTGACATAGTACCCCTTTTTTTCACGCCTCAGCGGGCCTGTCATCAGGCGGAGGTAGGACTCGATAAATGTGAAGGAAGGATTCCCTTTCATAGAAAGCCCCATCGTCACATTAAAAGAGCCGACTTCAGGAGGCAACGAGCGGAGCAAAGGGATGAGCATGCTTTCATCGCCAAGGATCACAGCTGTCTTTTCCAGGGCTTCCGGCCCCTCCTTTTGAATCAGAAGAGCGAGATCACGGCTCAGTGCCTTAGCTTGCTGGACAATGCCCGGATACCCGCAAACTGAGATTTTCTTTCGGTCATTTTTCAAAAGATCAAAAGGCGGAGGAGGAGAATGGGGCTCATAGAGGCTTGAGATTCCCCGCTGATAAAAATAACCCGCTTCGTGAAGGGAATCATCGGTGAAATAAACATCCATGTCCCAGAAAAAAGAACCCCTGCGCTCTTTAAAATATCGGAAAAGTTCCCACTCTCCGCGGCTCAGTGCATTGAAAGCGCAGAAGATCATTTTTGTCTTCTGAAAAGGGGCCATGAACTGCTCTTTGTCTTCACAGGCTCGACGCAGAGCTAATCCGTAATAGGCCTCTCCCCGTTTCAACAGCTCATTTCGAAAAAGACGATAGATCCTTTCCATTTCTTTGATACTGGAATAGTAGCGCTTCTGAAAAGGAGTTTCTTCCGCGCCCTCCCCCATCCAGTTGCGAAGTTTTTCAAAAAGAGATATATCCTGAAGGTTTTGGTCAATATCATTGAAATCATTGAGCATCATACCACCCCAGGGATGGAATTGGTCAAAGCTCCGATGCTCCTTCTGATCACCGCTGAGCAGGGCATACATGCGTAAAAGAAGAGCCAACCGCCCGCTTTGCCTCAGCCCTGTAGCTTGAAAGATAAAATCAGTCAACGAATAAGCTCGCGGAAGAAGAAGCGGCTTTGATACCCGGGGTGAAGACCGGGCTGTCTCTTTAAAATAAAGAACAGCTCTGCGTGAAGGAAAAATGAAAACAGAATCTTCATAACCGCCCCGAGCTAATGTCTCATCAACGATTAATTCAAGCAGGTCTTGTCTCTTCATTGCACCCTCTCAATGGTTCCCTTATTCAAATAGAGCAGATATCCTTCCGATGCATCATATCCGGCGTCTCTTAAAATCTGTAAATAATGACGGATCTGCGCGCTGTCTTCTCCCCGGGGCGTGCCGGTCTTGTAGTCGATGACTAAAACACCGGCCGGTGTAAAAAGAAGACGGTCAGGCCGATAATCTCCGGAAGCAGTGAGCAGAACGCCCTCATTGAGGGCCGAATAATCTCCCGAAAAGAAATCCTTTACGTACCCGTCGCCGGCCGGAAGGCCCATTATCTTTTCAATGTTGCTCAAAAGATGTTTTTCTTCCTCACCACTCAATATCCCTCTTTCCCGCAAAGCTTTTAATTCACTGTAGACATCGTCAGTGTTTCGTGCTTTTTCGAAGCAATGGTGAACGGCGACCCCTTGCCGCAATGCTTTGTTTTCATCCCCCAAAAGGCTCCACTCATCCGGGGAAACCCTCTTGATGTGAAGCCGTTTCTGCCAGGAAGTCGATGTAAAGCCGTAGGGAACTTCTCCCGGCAAATCCTTTTCTTTTTCGCCTGCATCAGACGGTTCTTCACCTCTTTGTAAAAGAAACCCGCCTTCAGAACAAGGGCTGAACTCGCCCGGGAACAAATAAAAGAGACGCTCTTTGATAAAGAAGTGAATCTTTTTTACGCTTTCATCGTCATCTGAAGGCTCTTTATCGGGAAACAGGACATATAAAGCACGGGAAGCCCGGGTAAACGCGACATAGAGGATATTCAGATTATCCTCATAATTTTTTTGTACTTCCTCGTCGAATTGTTCGGAAAAAAAGCTTTGTTTTAAATATTTCCGAAATCCCAGCGGGAGAGGAAGGCCGGTATTTGCATCGTCCACCCAGAGCGTATCTGAACGGAAACCCGAAAAGCTCACCATTTCCCAGTCGGCAAAAGGAATAAACACAAAAGGAAATTCCAAACCCTTGGCTTTGTGAATCGTCATGACTTGGAGAGCATTGCGACCGTGAATGGACTTCAAGGCACATTTTTCGCTTTCTTTATTCTCTTCCCACCATTCCAAAAAGGTCGTCACTCCTTCCCCTTCTCCCATTGTCTGTGAGAAACCGTGGATGACTTCCAAAAAACCCGTAAGAAAGCTTCCCCCTGAGTGATGAAGGCCGAATTCCTCAATACAGGTTTCCGCTTTTTCATACAGGGAAAGGGGTTGAAGCTTTGTTTTTAACCCTGATAATCTCTGCCTCAGGTTCTCTGTGTCTTCTTTTTGATACGCATCGAAAAAAAATGCAACCTCACGGAAATAAAGCTCTTCACCGGTTTCCAGATAGTAAAACAAGCTGATGAGAAAACGGATGCGGCGGTCATTATTCAGCATCAGCGAATCGGGGGAGAGGACATCCACTCCTTTCCGGAAAAAGAAATCGGCGACACGTGCCCCCTCCCGGTTTGTCCTCACGAGAACCGTCATATCGGACAGGGGGATCCCCTTCTGAAAAAGGCGATGAATAACCTGAAGTGTCTCTTCCAAAGCCCGGGTGCGGAAATCATTGTCGACAGCAAGGGACCGAATACAAACATATCCCGGAAAATCCTTTTCGGGGGACTGCTTGACATGTTCCGGGGAATAGAAGGGCGGAACACCAAAAGTGCCAAAGGGAGAGACCTTGCCGTCAAAGGAGAAAAAAGAATTATTGAACCGGACGATTTCGGGGGCGCTTCGCCAATTTCCCTTCAAGCGTCTGGTTTTGACTTCGGCTGTCCGCCCAAATAGAGCAGGGAGCTCCTGTATAATATCCGGATCCCCCCCCCGCCACCGGTAAATGGATTGCTTGGGATCACCCACACAAAGATTGTCCCGGCCGCCGGCCATGGAATTTTCGATCAGGGGGAAGAGGTTGCTCCATTGTATCCGTGAGGTATCTTGAAATTCATCGATGAGATAATGGTCGAACTTTTCACCGACCTTCCAGTAAATAAACGGAACCGGTTCACTTTTCACCACTTCGGCGACACGCTTGGCAAAGTCTGAAATAGGAATAAGATTGTTTTCTGTTTTATAGCGCATCAGGCGTTTTTCGATTTCACTGAGAAGAGCCACCAGGGGAAGCGTGTTAAGAATAGAATAAGCCGTCACATAAGCGGTATATTCCTTTTCAATATAGGCCTGCAGCTCATCCGTCATCTCCCCTGCCCGGGTCGACTGAAACCGGGTCAGGATATCAGGCCTTTTGACCAAGGTATCCTTTGAAAACCACTGTCTATTGAGAAAGCGGGAATAGTGCTCCTTCAAATTAAAATCATCGGGCTTATTCCCCGTCGCAAGTTTTTTCAAGGAGTTGCATATTCCCTTATCTTTATGGGCAAAGTCATTTGTATGCAAACCTGCTTTTTTCAAAGACTCTAAAATTTCTCCGGCTCTTTTATTGACCCCCTGTCGAAAGATCTCTACTCTTTTTTTAAATTCATCCCGGTATCGTTTGAATTTTTCAGGTGGGATTCCGGCTAGAGACTCAAGCTTATCGACAGCGCGCTCCTTAATAAGTTCACGGGCCACCTGTATCAAGTCTTTGTCATATTTCCAGGAATCACGAAGGTCAATACGATCGATGATGTAGTCGACCAGCATCTCTGCCTGCGCCTCTCCCGGCTCCAAGCTGTCAATAAACTCATCAGCCATAAGGCTGATAAGCCGGTTTTCGTCCAGATCCACATCAAACAGAAGGGGAAGCCCCAGCTCCACAGCAAAGGAGCGCACCACTTTATAGATAAAACTGTCGATGGTCATGACCGCAAAATCAGAATAGGAGTGCAGAATAAGGCGCAACGCCTGTCTGGACTGCTTCTTTAGATGCTCTTCTGAAAGATCTGTTTCTTTCTGAAGAGCCAGTTTCAGCGCTCCCCCTTCGCCCATTGAAAGAATTTTCAGGGCGGCGATAATCCGCTCTTTCATCTCCCCGGCCGCTTTGTTGGTAAATGTCACGGCCAACACATGGCGGAAAGCTTCAGGTCGTTTGAGGATGTAGGTCAGATACGCCTTCACCAGGGTATAGGTCTTTCCGCTTCCCGCGGAGGACTCATAGAGATAAAGGGACATTCTTTTTTTGCCTCCTTGCATGAATGACGCAAGACTCGTTTTTACATGAACTCATGCCACGGGGACAGAGACTTGACTATACCCAAGAGACAGGCTCATGTCAAATCTTTCCCTGATATGATACGCTTTGCGAAAAAATATCTTGCCCTTTTCGGGGAAAATGATACTCTTCTTCCATGTTTGATCTCAGTTTTTTTACATCCTCTCAAGAATTTCTGATCATAGCTATGATTATTTGCATCAGCCAATTTATCTACGCCGCGTTAGGGTTCGGCTCGGGGATGTTTGCCATTTCCGTTTTGAGCCTGCTTTACGGTAAAATCGACTTTTTTGTCCCTTATTTCGTCCTCATGTGTCTTCCCACTGAAACCTTTATCACATGGAAGGAGCGAAAGCTCATGAAACCCGGGAAGGTCCGCTCTCTGATCGTGGCGGTCACTCTTCCCCTCATTGCAGGAAGCTGGTTTCTCAAAAGAGCACATGGTTCTCTTCTCTATTATTGCCTTGGAGCCATTGTCATCCTTCTTTCCCTCTATCACCTTTTTTGGGAAAAGAAATTCAAGCCCTCTTTGACATCTCCTCTCTGGGTCCCGGGCATCGGCCTCTTTTCAGGACTCCTGGGCGGACTTTTCGGCATGAGCGGGCCGCCTCTTATTTTTTATTTTAAAGCTGCAGGCTTCAAAAAAAGGGAATTCAGAGCGGCCTTGCTGACGATCTTTTTTTTTATGAGTGTAATCCGCCTAATCTCCTACCTTTTCCTGGGTCTTTTCACGGTGCCTCTTCTTCTTAGTGTCCTTATGACTTATCCTTTTGCCCTGGCCGGGCTCTGGGCCGGCTCTTTCGCCCATGAGCGGATTAACGAGCAGGTCTTTAAAGTAGCGACTTCCCTTGTTTTACTGACTAGCGGCATTTTGATCATCCTCAAAAATAGATGATATTATATTTCGCTATCCATAATATAATTTGACTTTTCTTTTCCTTGTGATAAGATGTAGCTCTGAACGAAAGGAGTTGTTATGCTCGAAATGAAAAAATACCTGAAAAAGTTTATGGAAAGCCACTCCGAATACGCCTTTGATTTTTATCTGGGTGAGTGGCAAACCGATTTCCTCCGCTTTTTTAACAGCCAGACAAATTACAATATTACCAAGAAGACACTGGCTTTAGATGTGACCGTGGAAAAAGACAAGAAAAAATACTCGTTTTCATTGTCGAACCCCTCCCAGGGCGACGTGGAAAAAGCCCTGAATGAAGGTTTGGCGTTATTGCCCAGCCTACCGGCCGATTCTGATTTCCCGGGATTTGAAGACAACGCAGAACTCTTCGCGTATAAAGAGATGACCTCCTCTTTAGAGCAGGTCCCTGCCGAGGACAAGATCAATATCCTGACCGAACTTGCCAAGATGGCCGACCATTATGACTTCGGCATTTACGGGACATTCATCACTCTCTACAAAAAAGGGTATAAGATGAATTCTACAGGACTGGACAAAGAGTTCTTCGTCTCTCCCGTCATGCTGGATGTCAAAGGGGTCTCACGTAAAAACATGGTGACCGTCATACATTCCTACGGCGGCAACGATTTGTCTCATTTTGACCTCTCTTCTTTCAGCAAGGCATTGGAAGAAAAAATCAAAAAAGCGACTTTGAATATCGTTGATGTGGATCCCGGCGATTACACGGTTATTCTGGGGCCTCACGCTGCCGGAGAGCTTTTACGCTACCTTATGTTCGGTGCTTATGCCGATGCTCTGGATCAAGGCAGTTCCTATTTCAAAGGGAAACTCAATGAAAAAGTCTTCCCTGAAAATTTCAGCGTTATTTCAGATCCCCTTCATCCTCAGCTGATTACGATTCCCTATAATGAAGATGGACACATCGCCAAAAAGCTCCCTCTTATTGACAATGGAATCTTTAAAAATTTCATCGTGAACAATTATTTTGCCCACAAACTCAACATGGAGAAAAACGGCTCTGTGGGATTAGGCGCCATGGTTCTGGATAAAGGGACAAAGAGTTTAGAAGAGATGATCAAGAGTATTGACCGTGGACTTTATATCTCCAATATCCATTACATGAACTTTATCAACCAACAGGAGACTTCCGTTACCGGGCTCACCCGCGACGGGACTTTTTTAATCGAAAATGGAGAGATCACCAAAGTCGTTAACAACTTACGGTTTACTGAAAAGTTGGCCGAGATCTTTAAACATACGGTAGCCCTTGAAAACATCCAGCATACCGTTCCAGTGTCACAGAACTACGGGAATTTCAACATTTTCAACAGCCTGATACCTCATGTGAAGACATCGAAATTCAAAATAACCTCATCGACGAAAACCATATAAGGGAGGGTGAGTATGAAAGAAATCATGAAAAAAGTCCTGGAAAACCTGAAAACCCAGGTGACTTTTGCCGATATCCGATTCACTAAGACTGATACTGAATCTTATAACATTCAGCGGGGATCCTTAAAAGAAATCTCCGTCGACTATAACGAAACCAACGCAGGTGTCCGGGTCCTTGTCGACGGCTGCTGGGGGTTTGCCGGCACAGACCGTTTAACCTCAGCCGCTTTGGAATCCGCTGCGAAAAAAGCCATCGAAAACGCCAAACACGGGGCTCGCTTCCGCCATACACCTGTTACCTTCCCGGAAGTCAAGCCCACAGTTGCAGAACATTTCGCGAAACCGGTAGAAGACCCCTTCCTCATGACAAAGGAAGAAAAAGCCGGCTATCTTCTCGATGTCGCGCAAAAGCTCACAAAAAATGAAAAAATCGTCTACAGTCATGTCTATGCCGAATTTTACCGTCAGTACAAGATCTATATGAACACAGAAGGCACATATTCTGAGACGATGATCTATCAGACCATGCCCGAGATGTTCGTTCTGGCTGCCGGCAACGGTGAGACCCAGTCCCGAACCTATCCGGGCCATATGACCGGGCGCAACGGAGGCTTTGAAGTGGTCCGTGATTACAAGTTCCATGATCATACAGAAGAAATCATCTCTGAAGCGATTGCTCTGCTGGATGCTCCACGCATCGAAGAGGAACGCGCTGACCTTATCATCACCGGCGGGCATTTAGCCCTTCAGATCCATGAATCCGTGGGACATGCCACCGAAGCCGACCGTATCTTCGGCATGGAGATCTCCTATGCCGGGAAGACCTTTATTTCCCCCGATATGATCGGGAAACACCAGTACGGCTCTCCCGTAGTCAATATCATCAGTGATTCATCCGATCCGGACGGCATGGGATACCATCCCGTGGATGACGAAGGAATCCCAGGACGCCGTGTAGACATCATCAAGGACGGAATCCTGGTCAATCAGCAGACTTCCCGTGAAGTGGCCCATCAATTGGGACTGGAGCCCAGCTCTAACATGAAGGCCACCCACGGCTACAATGTCCCCCTCATCCGCATGAGCAATTTCTCGCTTCTTCCCGGAAACGCCGGGACATTACAGGACCTCATCAAAGATACCGAACACGGCTATCTTGTGGATTATACCAAGACCTGGTCCATCGATGACAACCGCAACAACTTCCAGTTCACCACCGAAATCGGCTGGAAGATCGAAAACGGCGAGATCACGGGCATCGTGAAAGAGCCCACCTACTTCGGGATCACCACCGAGTTCTGGAATGCCTGCGATGCCGTCTGCGACGAGCGGGAATGGGCCTATCACGGCACCTTCCACTGCGGGAAAGGCGAGCCCGGACAGGCCATGCACCTCTCCCATAAAGTGGCCCCCGCCCGCTTCAAAGACATCGTGGTCAACGTCAAAGCCTGATCCCTTGAAGATAGACGAAATGAAAAAGCCCCGGAGACCCCGGGGCTTTTTTTTTACTGTATTGAAGATCCTTTACAGCTGAATCACCCTATCTGCCTCTGTACGGGCAAAATCATCGTGGGTGATGATAAAGGTGATCCGTGATCGCCTGTTCTCCAAAATCCCTTGAAGGAGACAAAGACCGGAAGGCTCTAGTCGCACATACTCCCTTGGGTTAATGGCCGCGTCTTAACGCTTCTCTGTTTGTGCACAAGTCCGGGCGTCATTCGACAGCAAGGCGGATAATAAGCCCTCTGGGGAGTTCCTCATAAGGAGTCTGTGTCTTGTCCAATACTGCTTGGACAGCCTCGTCATCATACATCAGAAAGAGGAGAAGCCCTCTCTCATCAACGCTCAGAACCGTATACCCGGCTCCGGACATGGGCAGCAGGCTGCTCCAGATTTTCCGCGTTGTTTTCCCGCTCTCTGAGTCCAGGACGTAAACGCAGTTTACCACATCCATGAAATGCATGCCCTCTTTATCATAAGTGATCCCCTGCCCGAAGGGCACAGTGATCTCGCTTTCTGTGATAAACATGTTGTAGACCATCTGATGCCCCATGAGAGCAACTCCTCCCTGGGGATGGCTCCGCCAGCCGCAGGTTTCATATCCTTCGCCGTAATCTTTGACAATTGATTTCTCCTGTTCCAGGTCATCAGAAAAAATATCAATACGGAAAGGCTTGTTGTAATAACCTAAATAGATACGGCCGTCATGAGAAGCCAGGACGCCCTCTCTTAACTCAGATGAAAAGTACTCATTAACGGACTGATAGACTTTGTCATATTCCAGCTTAGCCAGAATATCCCCCGTTTCTTTATCCAGCTTGAGGAGTTTGTTTTTGAATACGCCTTCGAGGACAATACTGTCAGGAAGCACGACAAAATCTGTGATCCTCTCCCCTGTCACATCGAAGTAGATATCATCAACGGGTTCTCCCTGAAGATCATAGACCACGATCTTGTTCTGTGATGTATCCAGTAAATAAATCATGTCATCAAAGATCTTTAACCGCCAGTTATGGGTCATCTCGCCGGGTCCTTTTCCTTTGGGAATGGTGATCACAGAATCCTGCTCTCCCTGAGAGTCGAGAACATGGACCCTGTAATCAGTGCCCGCATCTTCCATATAATAGATGTGATCCTTGTAAGCCGCGATGTTCATCCCGGCATTCTGATACGTCACATCATCAAGAAGGATCACCTGAGTGATCGATGCCTCCTGTAAAGAGACTTGACGGGAACAACTGATCAACAACAGCAGAAAGACATAAATGAAGTGTTTCATCATTCTCCTTTCACCAGTTTTTAGGATTATTTAGACGTCTAACATTTTTAGTTTTCTTCTTTTAAGATACCATTCACCAAGACAAATTTTCTGTCAATGAGTTCATTAAAATCATCTTGATGTGATACTATGATCAGTGTTTTGTCCTTAAAAAGGGCTTTAACCTGATTGATGAAGGCTTGGCGATTACTCTTGTCCACACTGGCCAATGGCTCATCTAAAAGATAGAGATCCCCTCTGTTCTCTAAGCCCCGCATGAGTTGAATCATCTTCTTCTCCCCACCCGAAAGATTGGTTCCATTTTCCGCTATTTTTTTCTTATCAAAATGCTCTGTGCTGAAATCGCCTATAGTACCATATCCTGACAAATAACTTTGCAAAGAACCTTTAAATAAATACGGTACTTGCGGGATAAAAACGATGCTTTTTCTCAAGGCATTGAGAGCATATAATGATATATCATTTCCGTTTACTAAAACTCTTCCTTTTCCCGGTTTGATTAACCCTGCAATAATCATAAGCAACGTAGTCTTTCCACTGCCATTATCTCCTTTAATCAGGATTCTTTCTCCTTTATTAACATTTAACACAATGTCTTTCAAGATATGAACGCCTTCATAATCCAACGAGGCATTATTAATGTTTAGCGATTCGAAACCTTCTAACTCGTTTTTTCCGCTAAGCGTGAAATCTTCTTCCGGGAGGTCAAAAAACTCTTTCACACGGAAAAAAGAGACGAGCTTAATGTTTAGCGTTTTGGGAAACTCCATAAAATATTCAGCAGGAGTCCACATTTTGGAAAAATAAAGACTTAAAGCAACGAGAGAACCGATCGAGAGCATATGCTGAAAAACAAATAGGCCCCCGATCCAATATATGACTAACGAGGCGATATTCATTAAACCTGCCACAATTACAAAATCATAGGTGATATGGTATCTCATATTGCGTTTTCTGAAAAAGAGTCCTTTTTTTACGACACGTGACAGTTTCCGGTGAAAGTAGTCATACAACAGAAATAGTTTAATCGTAAGGGCTCCCGATTTTGCTTCTTCCAGCACCTGAGTCAAATCATCATCATTATGACGGATCTTCTCAGACATAAGTTTAATCTTTGGAATATAGTATCGTGTGGTAATCAAAAACAGTGGAATAAACAGTATTAACAGCAAGGTCAACACAGGAGAAAGAGTCATCATAATATAGATAAGCCCGGCGAAATAAAGTAAATTTGCAATAAAAAGACTGAAGTCATAAAACATCAAGTCTGAAGACTGTTCGATATCATTCATAATTCTTTGAATGAAAAAAGAATTGTCTTTTTCCTGTATTTTCGGATAAACAATTTTTGATATCTTCTCTATACCTCTTTTTTTCAGATCCATTTCCACATCAATAGTAACCGTGTCTCCCCAAAAATTTCTTAAAACAAGAAATAGAAGAAATGATAGAAGTACTCCAAAATTCACTATACCGTAATGATTTAATTCCTTTATAGAGTGCGTGTCCATATTCACTGCAGTGTCAACAAGCAGTTTCATATAAATGGGAAGTAATAGTGAAAAAAACCGATGTGCGAAAAGAGAAAATAGATATAAAATGAGCTTTACCTTATGTGTTGTGTAATATCTCTTAAAAAAAATTAGTATCGAGCATAGAGTTTTATTCATTGAGTAGTTTTAATAACCCTTCATTAACTTTTTTCATTTCATTGTACCGGCATGCGCTAATATTATCCATATTATTTGTCAACAAATATGCTTCAAAACGACAACCTGTATGACAAATAGGAATAAATTCGCAATTTCTGTTGAAACAGTCCTTATACAAATGTTCAAAATAATAGTTTTTTAAATTAGGATTGTAATCATCAATATGCCCAATAACACCTTCATCTCGCCCCACCATGCTTAAACATTTATATATTTTTCCTGAAGGAGAAATTACAAATGAATTTTTTTGCTTTGATGTGCACATAGCATCAAATGTAAAAAAATACTGCATTTCGAATCCCATTTTTTTAGCCAAAACAAACAATTTAATATACAACTCAGGAACATCTGCTGATTGAACTCCATATTTTCCAACATAGTCAGACGCCTCAGTATCCTTAATTGTATTTGATATCCATCCAAAGGACAAATTAATTCTTTTGATGTCAATAATTTCTTTTAAATAATCAAGTAATGGTTCAATATCGTTATAGTTATTATAATCAAAATTAATTCGAAGATCAACCTTGCTTATTATATTATTTTCAACAATATATTTCATATTACTTACTATCATGTTAAAAGAACTACCCCCAGTTTTTAATCTTCGTCTCTTGTCGTGGATCTCTTTTAACCCATCTATGGTCATGTAGTGCTCCCCATTAGTCTGCTTTGCCAGTAAATTCACTTTTTCTTCGGTCAAAAGATAACCATTCGTTACAATCTGAGTATGATATGTTATTCTTGCATTCTCAAATATTCCCTTCAATCCGTTTAGTATATCTTTAGTGTATTTCCAATGGTATGTTGGTTCTCCACCATGTAAAATGATATTTATATGTTTAACATGCGCATGGTCTTCTACAAAATTCTTAAAATATTCCAATATGGTATTCACAGAACTTTTAGTCAAACTTTCAGTCCTATCTATACCGTTTTGGTAACAATATAAACAATCAAAATTACAGTTAGTTGTTGTTAAAATATGGACTGCCATAGAGTCGTTGCTTTCCCACTCTTTTTTCAAAGTTTTCATGTACGTATACTTTTCATCTAAATCGTGCGATATTAAGAATTCGTTTTCTATTAACACTTCATATTCATTTTTATCTTTGGAGGATAATGCACGCCCCTTTTCAATATGATTAATTA